>OGML01003152.1_pt1 | contig 10526 bp, 6 predicted proteins | sample 1572951 | NCBI WGS metagenome assembly OGML01 (sample SAMEA2581883, study PRJEB24529) | metagenome | biome: Human gut stool | place: China | collected 2011 | reverse complement strand
TCAACTTGGGCACAGGAGATAGGAGCAAGCTTCTCTGTACCCTTCTTCCGCCTCAACTTGGGCACAGGAGATAGGAGCAAGCTTCTCTGTACCCTTCTTCCGCCTCAGCGTGGGCACAGATGACAGGAGCAAGCTTCTCTGTGCCCTTCTTCCGCCTCAGCGTGGGCACAGGAGATAGGAACAAGCTAGTCTGTGCCCTTCTTCCGCCTCAGCGTGGGCACAGATGACAGGATCAAGCTTCTCTGTGCCCTTAAACCAAGATTTGGGGCACTACACACAAGATTTGATGATTACACCCTGCGCAATGAAGACTACCGGGGCTTAATTGACTAAATTTGATGATTACGCCCCGCATAACGAAAACTTCCGGGGCTTAATTGACTAAATTTGATGATTACGCCCCGCATAACGAAGACTACCGGGGCTTAATTGACAAGATTTGATAATTACGCCCCGCATAACGAATAAAACCGTGATTTGTGAGCAAGCTCCCAATCACGGTTCTTATTTTGCCTATGCGCGGCTCATTGCTCGCGTAAACTCTCAAGTTACAACATCTCTGTGCTGATAGTACCACTTGTAAAGTCCTGTCGGAATCGGTATAATATAGGTAATTGGGAGGTAAAAATATGCTGCTTACATTAGTACCGCTTTTTGATGAAAATATGGCTGTATGTGCCTATTCCTTTTTTACTCAGAGAGAAAATTACCTGTTGAATCCGCTGCTGCTTGGAACAGCACAGTTTGACGGAGCATCACAGATCACCGGATTGGAATTGATCCAAAAGATGGGAATCGATACATTGTCTCAGGGAAAAGAGATTTTTGTACCGATCACCAATATTTCTATTTTTGCGGATATTACGGAGCAGTGCGATGCACCTCATGAAAAAATCGTACTTTTGATCGATAATACCATTCCGCCGATTGAAATGTATGTCAATCGTCTGAAGGAATTGAAACAGCAAGGCTATAAACTTGCCATTCGCAAGCTTGCGGTCAGTGATTTTGAAAATTACAGAGAAGTCCTGAAGCTGATGGATTATGTCCTTCTGAATAACCGTAAAATAGCCATTGACAAAGCCAAGATTTATTTCGGAAAATTATTCCCGAATATCAGTCTGTGTGCCGGTAATATTGATACCATGGAGGACTTCGAGAGACTGAAGGAGACCGGCGGATATCGTTTCTATGAGGGTAAGTTCTATCGTGTTCCCATTACGAAGGGACAGACAGATGTGGCACCCTTGAAGGGTAACTATATTGACCTGCTGAATATTGTGAACAGCCCGGATTTTGAACTCACGACAGCGGCGGATATCATCAGCCGTGATACCGCACTCACGATCGATCTGCTGAAAATGGTTCAGCCACTGGCTGTAAATTCGGAGATTACGTCTATCCGTCATGCGGCTGCCATGCTGGGACAGCGGGAACTGAAAAAGTGGATCAACACGGCAGTAGCCAATGCTTTGTATGCGGATAAGCCGAATGAGGTCACCAGATTATCTCTGCTTCGTGCGAAATTTGCCGAGAATCTGGCGGAAGCGTTTGGCCTGAAGGCGCAGAAGGATGAATTGTTCCTGATGGGATTGTTCTCCGTGCTGGATGTGATCCTCGAGAAACCCATGGCAGAGGCTTTGAAGGTGGTCCATGTGGCTGGCGAGATCAGCAATGCACTGATCTACCGCATCGGCGTACTGGCACCGGTGTACGATTTTATGCTGCATTATGAGACAGCCAACTGGGCGGAGGTATCCCGCCTGATGCTATTAAAGAATATTGATATGAATACAGTATATGAAGCCTATACATCGGCGTTGAAGTGGTATCGCACCGTACGTTGATTGTATTAAAAAATGTACTTGTGTTTTGTATACATTTATGTTATTTTCTTGAATGACTTGTAATTATATCCTCCGGCAGTCCAAAGGACGCCAGATGGAGGAATAGTAGCAAAGGCGCAAAAAGCGCGGAAAGGAAATTTCATATGAAAAAAAACAAGACACTTGAGATGGTACAATTGGCCGTACTCATCGCGATCATGCTGATTCTGGCATTTACCCCGCTTGGGTATCTGCGCATCGGACCGTTAGCAATCTCCCTGATGACCATTCCCGTAGTCATCGGTGCAATGATCTTAGGACCCGCAGGCGGAGCCGTACTGGGACTGGTATTTGGACTTACCAGCTTTTACCAGTGTTTTGCAGGAGACACTTTTGGAGCAGCTTTGGTAGCAATGAATCCGTTTTTCACTTTCCTGGTATGCATCCCTACCAGAACTCTGATGGGATGGCTGTCCGGCGTGATCTTCAAGGCACTGTGGAAGATTGACAAGACGAAGACCGTAACTTACTTCGTGACCGGTCTGCTGGGAGCATTTATGAACACTCTGTTCTTCATGTCCACCCTGATGATCTGCTTCGGTCATACCGAGTATCTGCAGAGCATGAATGCAACCGGAGCGAATCTGTTTATGTTCGCCGTAGCATTCTGTGGTATCAACGGAGCACTGGAGATGCCTATGAGCTGTGTAGTAGGTGGTGGCGTTGCGAAGGCAGTCAGCGTAGCACTGAAGAAGAATGCAGCAACAGAAGAGAAATAATCAGATTTTCCGAAACGAAAAATATATAAAATATACAAACAGACCCCCGGAGTATGACAGATGGTCATGCCGGGGGTTTTCCATGTGGAAATTTTGAATACGGAATTCATGTGCCGAAATGCATATATAGGCAGAAAGGATGGTCATTACAGCGACGCCCACATTGTCTGTAGGATATCTGCCGTGGCAGCAACATTCCCCTGGATCATGGGAGCGGATCCGCCACCTTTTGCGGAAAGCTCCCGGCGCATGCGGTCTGCCAGTTCCTGACAGTTACAGGAAGCACTGCCTACAATAAATCGATAACCGTTTGTATCGTCTCCGGCAAAGATACCACAGTAACCGGAATATTTTCCGGTCAGGGTATTCACAGCGTTACGTAGGGCAATGGCATCCAGTTCACCGACGAAGAGAAGCACGTGGTGTACTTCTTCCGGGGAGGGGAGTGCGTTCATCTGTACCTTCAGAAGTTCTGCCTGTAAAGCATTGGCGCGTTCTTTTTGCAGCCGTGCATCCTCTTTTGCGCGAGCAACAGCACCTGCTACTTCCGGTTGTTTCGCTGAGAGCAGAGAAGAAATTGCCCAGACAGAATCCTGTTTTTCAGTATAATCTGCCAGAGCACGGTCTCCGCAGAGAATATTGATGCGGACACCGCCTCTGTGGCTCTGCACATTTACAACTTTGATGAGACCGATCTGTCCGGTGGTATCTACATGCGGAGCACAGCAGGCACACAGATCCACGCCGGGGATCTCGACGATACGTACATTTTCCGTGAGAGCCAGCTTGCTACGGTAATTTAAGCTCGCCAGTTCTTCGGCGGTGGGCCAGCTGATGTTGACCGGAAGATTTTTCCAGACATAAGTGTTAGCCTCTTGCTCGATGAGACGCAGCTGCTCCAGAGAGACTTCTCCGTTCATATCCAGTGTCACTTCTCTGTCGCTTAAATGGAAGCCTACGTTTTCCAGTCCGAAATGGGAGTGCAGTAAGCCGGAGATCATATGCTCTCCGGAGTGCTGCTGCATGAAATCAAACCGGCGGTTCCAGTCCACATGACCGGTGACCCGGGTGCCGACGGAAAACTCACAGGCCGTTTTATGATACAGGATGCCCTGTTTAATGCTGACATCCAGTACTTCCTGACCGTTTAAGGTGCCTTTGTCGGCGGACTGACCACCTTCTTCCGGGAAAAAAGCGGAAGCGTCCAGAACGATCCTGTAATATCCCTCTTCCTTGTCGGGAACACATTCCATCACCACAGCGGTAAAATCCGTCTGGTGCACATTTTCATAATAGAGTTTGCGGGTTCCCAGGGAGTTCATTTGAGCATTTTCGATACGATCCATAGATGCCTGTCCAATCTGCTGTAGGAAAACAGCGTTTTGTGATAATTGAAAAATAGAAAATACATATCTATTCTATATCAGACCCGGTGGAAAAAGCAATGGAAATTGTAAGCTTTTACACAGCTTTGTCAGATTCTCCAAGGAGTATCGGGATTGCGGAGAGGTTTTTTGTAGGTTTTTATGCAGACAGGGTCTATTGCGACGCATTTTTTTTTATGATATAATGAATCGATTATGCAGATACCAGATTTAAACGGCAGAGGCCGACCGTGCTTGCACGGGGAGGCAGGTGCCGATTTAAATCGCCAAAACATGAGGATGCAGCGATTTGCGGAAGCAAATCCGCGGAATCCGAATGTTTTCAGAAGTGCGGGAGCTGCGAAGCAGCGGAGCAATTCGTGGGTATCGTAGACAATGCAGATACCCAGCGGAGCAATTCGCAGGTATTGTAGGAGACTGAGAGAAATACAAACGTCGCAAAAAGCGGCAGAATGTGAGGAAAGAATGAAGGCATTTTTGATTTTGGAAGATGGAACGGTGTTCGAAGGAACGCACATCGGTGCAGACAAAGAGATCATCAGTGAAATCGTATTTAACACATCCATGGCCGGATATCTGGAGGTCCTGACGGATCCGTCCTATGCAGGACAGGCTGTATGCATGACTTACCCCCTGATCGGTAACTATGGCATATGCAGGGATGACTGCGAGTCGGAGAAACCCTGGCCGGATGGATTCATCGTCAGAGAGCTTTCACGTATTCCCAGCAACTTCCGCTGTGACTGCACAATACAGGAATACTTAGAGGAGAACGGTGTGCCCGGTATCGCCGGTATCGATACCCGTGCGCTGACCAAGATCCTGCGTGAGAAGGGTACCATGAACGGCATGATCACCACCAACGAAGCCTATGACCTGAACGAAGTACTTCCGAAGCTGAAAGAGTATACCACAGGCAAGGTCGTGGAAAAGGTGACCTGCAAGGAGAAGTATGTAGTGAATCCCACCACGGATCTGGCACAGAACGGCCCTCTGTCCGGTGCAGCGCGTTTTGATAAAGAAGCTTATGAAAAGGGTGTCAGAGAGCCCAAGCCCGCACTGGTAACGGAACTGTCCGGACAGGGACTGAAGGTAGCTCTGTTAGACCTGGGAGCCAAGAGAAATATCGCCAGATCCCTGGCAGAGAGAGGCTGTGAGGTGACCGTATACCCCGCTGGAACTCCCGCACAGGAGATCATTGATGATAATCCTGACGGTATCATGTTAAGTAACGGACCGGGAGACCCCAAGGAGTGTACCGGTGTGATCGCCGAGATCAAAAAGTTATACGATACCGAGATCCCTATTTTCGCAATCTGTCTGGGACATCAGCTGATGGCTCTGGCTACCGGCGCAGATACCCATAAAATGAAATACGGACACAGAGGAGGCAACCACCCGGTAAAGGATCTGATGACCGGAAGAGTATATATTTCCTCTCAGAACCACGGCTATGTAGTAGATACCGATAAGCTGGATCCGTCCGTAGCGGTTCCCGCATTCATCAATGTCAACGACGGTACCAACGAGGGTCTGTCCTACACCGGCAAGAACATTTTCACCGTACAGTTCCATCCGGAAGCATGTCCGGGACCCCAGGACTCCGGTTACCTGTTTGACCGGTTCATTCATATGATGAGAGGAGAGAACTAAGATGCCCAAGAATCCTAATGTAAAACGAGTAATGGTAATCGGCTCCGGTCCTATTGTCATCGGACAGGCAGCGGAATTCGACTATGCAGGTACCCAGGCCTGCCGTTCCCTGAAGGAAGAGGGAGTAGAGGTAATCCTGGTGAACTCCAACCCTGCGACCATCATGACCGATAAAGATATCGCAGATAAGGTATATATTGAGCCCTTGAACGTAAAGGTTCTGGAGCAGATCATTGAAAAGGAAAAGCCCGACAGCATTCTCCCCACCCTGGGAGGACAGGCTGGTCTGAACCTCGGCATGGAGCTGGAGGAGTCCGGTTTCCTGGCAGCTCACAATGTAAAGCTGTTAGGTACTACCGCAGCTACCATTCGTAATGCGGAAGGCCGTCAGGAGTTCAAGGATCTGATGGAGCGTATCGGCGAGCCCTGTGCAGCATCCAAGGTCGTTGAGAACGTGGAAGACGGTGTGGAATTCACCAACACCATCGGCTATCCTGTTGTGCTGCGTCCCGCTTATACTCTGGGCGGTTCCGGCGGTGGTATCGCACACAATCAGGTAGAGCTGGAAGAGATCCTGGAGAACGGTTTACGTCTGTCCCGTGTAGGACAGGTACTGGTAGAACGTTGTATCGCGGGCTGGAAAGAGATCGAGTACGAAGTAATGCGTGACAGCGCAGGCAACTGCATCACCGTATGTAACATGGAGAACATCGATCCCGTCGGCGTGCATACCGGAGACAGTATCGTAGTAGCGCCTTCTCAGACCCTGAGCGATAAGGAGTACCAGATGTTACGTACTTCCGCTCTGAAGATCATCAACGAACTGCAGATCACCGGTGGATGTAACGTACAGTTTGCACTGCATCCCACCAGCTTTGAATATTGTGTTATCGAGGTAAATCCCCGTGTCAGCCGTTCTTCCGCACTGGCAAGTAAGGCGACCGGCTACCCCATTGCAAAGGTAGCAGCGAAGATCGCACTGGGCTTTACTCTGGATGAGATCAAAAATGCCATTACCCACAAGACCTATGCCAGCTTCGAGCCGACACTGGATTACTGTGTAGTAAAGATCCCCAGACTGCCTTTCGACAAATTTATCACTGCAAAACGTACTCTGACCACACAGATGAAGGCAACCGGTGAGGTTATGAGTATCTGCAATAACTTCGAGGGAGCACTGATGAAGGCCATCCGTTCACTGGAGCAGCATGTGGACTGCCTGCGTAGCTATGATTTCAGCGCACTGTCCGTAGAAGAACTGTTAGAGCGTCTGAAGATCGTGGATGACCAGAGAATCTATGTGATCGCTGAAGCAATCCGTAAGGGTATCGGTTATGAACAGATTCACGACATTACAAAGATCGACCTGTGGTTCATTGACAAGATCGCCATTCTGACCGAGATGGAGCATGCACTGGAGACACAGCCTCTGACAGTGGAACTGCTGAAGGAAGCCAAGAGAATCGAGTTCCCGGATAACGTCATCGCAAGACTGACCGGCAAGACCGAAGAAGAGATCAAGAAGATGCGTTATGACAACGGCATTAAGGCTGTTTACAAGATGGTAGACACCTGTGCCGCAGAGTTCGCAGCTTCCACTCCTTATTATTACTCTGTATTCGGCGGCGAGTGCGAAGCCAAGGAGACCACCGGACGCAAGAAAGTCCTGGTACTGGGTTCCGGTCCTATCCGTATCGGACAGGGTATCGAGTTCGACTATTGTTCCGTACATGCTACCTGGGCATTTTCCAAGGCAGGCTATGAGACCATTATCATCAACAACAACCCGGAGACTGTAAGTACCGACTTCGATATTGCGGACAAGCTGTATTTCGAGCCTTTGACTCCGGAAGATGTGGAATCTATCGTAAATATTGAGCATCCCGATGGTGCTGTGGTACAGTTCGGCGGACAGACCGCTATCAAGCTGACTGAGAGCCTGATGAAGATGGGCGTGCCTATCTTAGGTACCAAGGCGGAGGATGTAGATGCCGCTGAGGACAGAGAACTGTTCGACAAGATTCTGGAAGAGACCGGGATTCCCCGTGCAGCCGGCGGTACTGTATACACCGCAGAGGAAGCTAAGGCGGTTGCTAACAGACTGGGCTATCCCGTACTGGTACGTCCTTCCTATGTATTGGGCGGACAGGGCATGCAGATCGCTATCTCCGATGAAGAGATCGAAGAATTCATGGAGATCATCAACCGTATCGCACAGGATCACCCGATCCTGGTAGATAAGTATTTACAGGGTAAGGAGATCGAGGTCGATGCTGTATGCGATGGTATCGATATCCTGATCCCCGGTATCATGGAGCATATCGAAAGAACCGGTATCCACTCCGGAGACAGTATCTCTGTATACCCGGCTCCGACCATTGATAAAGTAGTAAAAGAGAAGATCGCAGAGTACACCAGAAGACTGGCAAAGGCACTGCATGTCAAGGGACTGATCAATATCCAGTTCATTGCCATCGGTGAGGAAGTATATGTCATTGAGGTTAACCCCCGCTCTTCCCGTACCGTACCTTATATCAGCAAGGTAACCGGTATTCCTATCGTGGATCTGGCTACCGAAGTGATCATCGGCAAGACCATCCGTGAGCTTGGATACGAGCCCGGCTTACAGCCTGAGGCAGAGTATTTTGCCATCAAGATGCCCGTGTTCTCCTTCGAGAAGATCCGCGGTGCCGAGATCAGCTTAGGACCGGAGATGAAGTCTACCGGTGAGTGTCTGGGTATCGCCAAGACCTTCAATGAGGCTCTGTACAAGGCATTCCTGGGAGCAGGCGTAGAACTGCCCAAGTATAAGAACATGATCATCACCGTGAAGGATGCGGATAAGGGTGAAGCCATTGAAGTCGGAAGACGCTTCGAAAAGCTGGGATACACCATTTATGCTACCAGAAGTACCGCAGCTGCTCTGAATGAAGCAGGTGTGAAGGCGAGAAAGGTCAACAAGATCTCTCAGGAATCCCCGACCGTGATGGATCTGATCCTGGGACACAAGATCGACCTTGTCATCGATACCCCTACCCAGGGTCGCGACAAGACCAGAGACGGCTTCCTGATCCGTCGTACCGCTATCGAGACCGGTATCTACTGCATCACCGCAATGGACACCGCCAATGCTCTCGTGACCAGCATGGAGCATATGAACGATTGTAAGGAACTGACGCTGGTGGATATTGCACAACTGTAAGATATAAAATGGATAAGAACAGTGGAGTCGCGAAAGTTGCTCCACTGTTTGTGTTTGTGACAAAAACAAAGTGTTGACAAATGTCCGCGAAAGGAATAAAATACAAACAGTTAAAGACATAAAGGCTGTGAAGAGAAGAGTAGGAGAAGAGATACGTCGCAGAGAGTCCCGGCAGGTGGGAAGGGATATGGAAGGCTTCTTTGAACATGGTCTCGGAGCTTTGCACCGACTTCGTATTCGGACAGGATATCCGGCAGATGCGGACAGGCTGCAACGGGAGTACCCGTTATCGTACCTGACTATCGATGAGCGTTTGTTTGTCCGTAGTTGCAGAGGCCTGATCCCGTGAGAGATGGGCGAATTAAGGTGGTACCGCGGAAGAATGTTCCGCCCTTAAATTTTAATTTAAGGGCGGTTTTTTATTATGTCAAAAAGAGAAGAACTGATCAGAGAATATTGCAGACAGGTAAATGAAAGCCTGCATTTTATACAAAAATACATGGAAGGGATCGTTCCCGCTGGCCGATGCAGCGAAGAACTGTATTGGGAGACCAAGAAGATCAGTGAGGAACTGCAGAAGAGCAATCATGAACAGACCGCATTGATCCGGGCCTATCTGCGGGAGGCGGCACAACTGTACGTAGAGGGGGAGCCCTGGAAGACCCGCATTACGGACCGAAGACTTTGCCGTAATACGATCCTGAATCATTTACAGATGCTGGCGAATGTCAGCTTCTGGCTGAGAGAACAGGGAGAGCCACTGGCAGAGGAAGTCTGCGGATGGCTGTTAGCCCAGGAGACAGCGGATGTGCAGAAAGTCAGATCCGGACAAAGTCTGGAAGTTGCCAGAGAGATCTATCCGGCCGTGCAGAGAAAGAGAGCATAGGAGCGGTCGGCTGTAAAAGCACAAATTTGAAAATAAAATCCGTGGGGACAGCATATACTAGGCGTATGGTAAATATTGTATGATCGCAAGCCTGTATCCCGCAGGCGGATTGGAGTCTCATGTTAGAAGAACATTATCCTTTTGTCGCACAGCCCCTGCCCTACGAATATGATGCCCTGCTTCCGGTACTGGATGAGGAGACACTGCATTTTCACCATGATAAGCATTATCAGACCTATGTGGACAAGCTGAATGCAATTCTCGCGGATTATCCTCAGTTACAGCAAATGACCTTGACGGAACTGCTCACTTCGGAGGATAATAAACTTGCATCCTTGCAGGAGGAAGCCCGGGAAAGCATTCACAATAACGGAGGCGGCGTATACAACCATCAGCTGTATTTTGACAGCATGCGAAGCCCTGCAGGGCAGGAGCCCTGCGGAGCCCTGGCGGAGGCAATGATCCGTGATTTCGGATCGGTGAGACAATGGAAAGAACAGATGTCACAGGCAGCCACGGGGGTATTTGGCTCCGGATGGGCATGGCTTGTGAGTGACCAGGACGGTACTCTGATGGTCCTTACTACGGCGAATCAGGATGTCCCGGATCTGAAATTATATACCTCCATATTTCCCATAGATGTGTGGGAGCATGCCTATTATTTACAGTATCAGAACCGCAGGCCGGATTACGTGGAAGGATGGCATAAGCTGATCCACTGGAAAAAAGCGGGACGACGTTACGAACAGGTACTTTGCAGACTGGAAATAGCGGCCGGGGAAGCGGAAAAATTGC
>OGML01003150.1_pt1 | contig 10526 bp, 10 predicted proteins | sample 1572951 | NCBI WGS metagenome assembly OGML01 (sample SAMEA2581883, study PRJEB24529) | metagenome | biome: Human gut stool | place: China | collected 2011 | reverse complement strand
GCCAGAAACGTTATCTGTTCAAATATTCATCCACATCATCCGGTCCGACTTTTGCATAAGGCATTCTTATGTATTTTCCATCCTCCAGATTCAGATCCTCCAGATTTCCGCCCGTGGCAAGTGCAAAAGAAAGTTCCAACATTCCCTTTGCCTGTCCTTCTTTGTCATTATAGACGGTACCGACCATCTCGCCATTCTTCACTGCCTCAAGTCCAACATTGGTGCCGTCAATTCCGACCACCACCGGCCATTCCTCCCGGCTTAGGTCTGAGGCCTTCAATGCATCGATCGCCCCCACTGCCATATCGTCATTGTTTGCGATCACTAACTCTATTTTATTGCCATTCTGGCTCAAAAGCTGTGTCATTTTATTCTGTGCCTGTGCACGGTTCCAGTTAGCAATGGCATAACCCAGTTTTTCCACCTCAATCCCGCTGGAAACAATCGTATTCACCGAGTATTCCGTGCGGACTATTGCATCCTGATGCCCCGGCTCCCCCTCAAGCACAACATACTGATAGACTCCGTCCTGATTTCTGTCGACCGATGGATCCTGTAAAAAAGCCGCTGCGGCAATCTGTCCTTCCATCATTCCAGATTCAAATGCCTTCGCCCCCACATAATACAATTTATCCCAGCGCTCTAAATCCTCTTCCACCAGCTCACGGTTGAAGAAAATGACAGGGATATCATTTTTCTCTGCGAGATCAATGACCGTTGTAGGATCTGTACGATCCACTAAGTTCACACAGATAATGTCGCATCCATCCTGTGCCATAGCTTCCACCTGATTGTTCTGTGTCGCCTGACTCTGTGACGCATTATAGACTTCCACATTAATGGCGATTCCTGTCTCCTCTTCCTTCGCTGCTGCATAGGTGTTAAAATCTTCCATCAGCTCAGAAAGAAAAGCATCATACTGATCATAAAGTGTCACGCCGATCTTGATACTTTTCACCTGTGTATTTCTCTCCGGCAGTTCACATCCCACAAGCATTGATGCACCCAATGTCAGGATCAATGCACCTGAAATCCTCTGTTTTGCACTTCCCATGCCATACCTTCTCTCTTTCTTCCTGTTTTATCCACACCATGATCCCTCTGATTCACTGCACGATCGGGAATAATGTCTTCTGGTTCTCCTCATCATACAGATTCTGCCTGTTGATCACAAGACTGTCCACCGTCGTGCTTTCTGCACTGGAAAACTTGTATTTGATTTGTTCCGCAATCGTATGTACGCTCTGGTATCCCATGTTAAATTCATTTGGTACTACAAGCGACTTAATTATGCCTTTGTCCAGATAATATACCGTTTTATCCGAACACCCTTCCCCATAAATCATAAACTGTCGTTTATAACTGGTATCCGCCTGCAGATAATCCACTGCTGTTTCTGTCTCCGCATTTCCCAATGTGATCAGAATATCCACCGGTTCATCTGCCTGTTTTGTCACAAGTTCCGATGACAGATTCTCCCCCTGACCGGATAAAATCCAGACCGGCTCTATGTTCTCATCCTCCAACAGCTTTTTCACGCTGCCAAGCCTCTGCTGCATGGAAAGCTGATTCTGGTTTCCGCTGAGAATTCCAATTTTTTTCTCAGATAAAGAATCCCCATAATCCTGCAAAACTGTCTGTGCCAGTGCTTCACCAATCCAGAGATTATCCGGGGCTGTCACGGAATAAACTCCCTCCGACACCGCATCTGTTTCCAATAACATCACCGCTACAGAAGAATCTATTTTCTCAAAAACTGCATAGGTGTCCTCACTTGAGACAAGCTGTACGATAATTCCATCTGCTCCATTCTCCACTTCACGCTCGATCAGCGCCTTTTCTTCATCTTCACTTGCAAAGACACCGGTGGAAACATAATTTAACTGAATATCGTCATCTTTCGCTGCCTGCTCCAGTCCCTCGCGCATTGCGATCCAGCGGTCATTGTTGCTGTCGTTGACGATCACAGACACACTGTATTTTTTCTCTTCTTTATTCACTCCGAGCATGCCAGCGGATGTCCAGACAATCGTCACTACCAGGGCAAGAATGAGCAATCCAAAATAAATCCTATTTTTCTTCATTGCTCTTTCCCCCTTTCAGTTCCTGCATCTTTCCGTTTTCCAGCAGTTCCAGTTTTTCCGGTTCATATGGAATATACGGCAGATGGATACGAATGGTGGTTCCCTCATCCGGCATACTCTCAATTTCAAGGCCATATGGCTTGCCAAACCGCAGACGGATACGATTATGTACATTGATCACACCCACACCGGAACCATGCTTTCTCACACGGTTATTGTCGGTCAGAAGCTGTTCCACCATATCCTGCGGCATACCAAGTCCGTTATCGCTGACTTCTATATAAATATCGTCCTCTTTCCGGTAACCTTTTACATGGATCTCGCCTTCACCGTCCATTCCTTCCACGCCATAATAAATCGCATTTTCCAACAGCGGCTGCACCACGAGTTTTACCGTACAGCAGTGCAAAATTTCCTCCTCTATGGAAAAATCAATTGCAAAACTGTTTTTATAACGAATTTTCTGGATATTCATGTAATTCTTTGCGTGTTTGATCTCATCTTCAACGCTGATGATCGTTTTTCCGCGGCTTAGACTGATACGGAACAGACTCGCAAGCTGCGTGATCATAAAGACCGCATCCTCGTAGCGCCCCCCCTCTATCATCCATACAATGGAATCCAGTGTATTATACAAAAAGTGTGGATTGATCTGTGACTGCAATGCATCCAGTTCACTTTTTCTTTTTTCTTCCTGTTCATACAAAATATCATGCATCAACTGGTTAATCTGTTCTACCGTAGAGCGCAACGTCTTTCCCAGATGTTCTACTTCCAACGATCCGCCTACATATATAGTAGGATTCAGATTTCCCGCTTCCCATTCTTTGACGGATTCATTCAGACGCTGTAATGGTTTTGCGATTCTTGCAGACACAAGCTGATTGATGATAATAATCATCAGCATCGACAACGCCATCAACATAATCACAAACATTCGCGTACCGTAAAGTCCCATATTAAAGGCGCTCATTGGCACAACGCTCACAATTTTCCAGCCGGTATAGCTGACCGTCTTGACGGTGATAAGTCTCTTTTCCCCCTGAAAAATCTCCTGATGGGAACCGTCATCATAATGAACCGCCTCAAGATTATTTTCCTCATAAAGATTCGTGTAAATCAGTTTCTGCTTCGGATGATAGATAATCTCACCATCGCTGTCCATCAGATAGACATATTCCGATGAATTATCTGTATTTGCCTTATTAAAAAGCTGCTCAATGCTGCTGTAGTTCATATCAACCAGCAAAACACCCAGCGTAGAATTTCCGTTGCTTGTCAGTTCCACTGCACGGCTTAAGGAAACAACCCAGTAATAGCGGTAAGTTGCATTGTCAAACAGATTCTGTACATGTGGAGTGGAAAAATGCAGGTTTTCCATCTGATCCACCGCATTGACAAACCACTCCTGATCGACAATGTTTGAATTATCCTTCTCATTGGTGACCGGTGCTGCTGCAACCAGTTTACCATCGTTCGTATAACATGCGATACTGATCAGGTTATCTTTATTCGCCTCATATAAAAGGTTCATCTCCTCATCCACAGAATCCACTGCAAGATCCTTATCTTTAATGACACTATAGTACATCGCATCCGAAATGCGCCGCATGTTTCTAAGATACGTTTCCAGATTGATGGCAGTCTGATTCAAAAGCTGCTCCGAGCTTTCGATTGTCATGTCCTCCATTCGATTGACAAAACGATTATAAAGCGTCACGCCAAGAATCCCCATACTGCATACAGAGATAATCGTAAATGAAACCGATATCGTAAACTGTATCGTCTGGGGTTTGACACGTTTTGCAAGGTATTCCGCTATTTTCCGGTAAAATTTTTCTATTGTTTTCACTTTTCGCCCAACTTACCTGCCTTATATTTTGATGGTGACATTCCAAATTGTTTTTTAAACACATAGCTGAAATAGTTCGGATCAGAATATCCAACTTTTTCTGCAATAATATAAGTTTTCTCGTCTTTCGTCAAAAGCAGATCCACTGCCTGCTCCATGCGATAGTCCGTGAGATAATTGATAAATGTTTTTCCGGTTTCCTTCTTAAAAACAGTGGAAAAATATGCTGCACTCACATTCAGATAACTGCATATCGTCTCAATACTCAACTCCTGATCTGCATAATGCTCCTTCACATACTCTACTGCTCTTGTCACAAAAGATTTTGTGGTGTCCTGACGTTCATTTGTTACCTGGCGCTGCATCTTCATACAGTTTTCCTTCAGCCATGCGCCAAGCGCATCTGTGGATTCCAACTGTAACGCCTGATTATATAAATCGCTGTTGTTGCCAAACACTTCGTCCATGTTAATCTGGTTATTGCTTCCAAACCGGAAAATTTCTGCAATCAGTTCCATGACAAGAATCCGATAGTTCTGCAGAGACATTCTCGTCTTTGCCATCTGCCCTGTAAACTCTGCAATTGCTTCCTCCAACGGCTTCTGCTCGCCCATCTTGACTTTCTTTAAAATTTTCTCGATGTAAGCTTCCTCCCAGTGTTCATCCACGCTCTCCTGCGGATCCATCTCTGCGATATTGATGGCTCTTGTATTTCCATATAAAACACGATAAGAGGTTGCATTCTTTGCGCCATGATAAGAGAGTGAAAGCTGTGAAAGCTGATTGCACACATGCCCGATTCCCGCAGTGACAGTCGCCTTGCAGACACGCTTTGCCATTTTGCAGAACCGATCCATATCATCGGTAAAATGTGTGACGCTGTCCACATCGGAAAGCTGTGCGATCACAAGGATATCTCCAAGATAGGTCACCGTCCTGCAATTCCATTTTTCGGTCAACTGTTCCTCCGCAAGTTTTTTCACAGAGACAGTGAGTAAAAATGGATCAATTGGCACATTTTCCGGATTCGTTGTACTGATATGTAAAACAGTGACCACATAGTATGGTCCTGTCAGGTTGATCTGATAGTTTTGCACATACTTTTCAATCTGTGACTCCGGGATTCTTCCTTCAATCAGCGAAGTATAAAAATTCTCCTGTAAAACAGGAAGACTTTCCATATAATATTCCCGCAGTTTGTCGATATTTCTTTTTTCGTCCAGCTCTTTATCGAGATTGACCTTGATCCGCTCAAACACTTCCCGCAGTTCATTGGAATTGATCGGTTTTAAAATATACTCCTCGGCCTCAATTTTAATTGCCTCTTTCGCATACTCAAATTCATCAAAGCCAGAGAAAATGATCACTTTCACTTTCTGGTAGAGTTCTTTGAGCTTTTTGCAGAGTGTAAGTCCGTCCATATATGGCATCTTGATATCTGTCATGACCACATCCGGCTGCAGTTCCTCCGCCATTTCCAACGCCTCCACACCATTTCTGGCATAGCCTGCAATGGAAAATCCCATGCTCTCCCAATCGAGTTTTTTCATGATGACTTGAAATACTTCTTCCTCATCATCTACAAGTAAAACGGTATATTGGTTCATAATTTCTGCCCTTTATTTTCTTTTATTTCTTTTCCATCTTTCTTTATGCACCGTATTTGTCATTCATTTTTTTCCACAAAACGCCAAAAATAATCGTACAGATTACAATCTGTGCCAGTGCGACATAAAGATCCACAAAAAGAAGAAACGTCATTACAAGTGTTGCAAAGCCAAAAAAGAGAATGAGCGCTCCACCTTTTTTCGCATACGCCTTTTCATCTTTTACCGGTTCTTTATTCTTTCCCCGGATACTTGAAATGTCCTGCAAAATTATCAGTTTTAATCCATAATACATACAGATCACAAATAAAAGTAATGGAATTCCTGCCTGTTCTAAAATCGTCTGTGTCGTCATCTTTTTTCTCCCTTAAGTAATAATAGCGGCTGAAAAGCTCCAGCCGCTATTATTATAATATAAAACATATGATGTTTCAAAATTATTTGTATTTTATTATTTCTTAGCAACGTATTTTCTGATATCAAGAGAAATAGCTACGAAGATTACGATACCAATTGCGATGTACTGTGCGTTTGCATCTACTCCTAAGTACTGTAATGCTGCTTTCAATAACTCGAATACGGCAACACCGACGATAGCGGATGAAACTTTACCACGACCACCTGTAACGGATACACCACCGATTGTACAAGCTGCGATTGCTTCCATTTCGTAACCATATCCTAAGTTAACGGATGCACCACCGGCTTTTGCGCCAAGCATGAAACCTGCAAGACCATACATAGCTGCTGCTTTCATGTAGATTAAGATCATAGTTGCTTTTACAGGAACACCAGCAACTTCTGCTGCCTGTGGGTTACCACCGATCGCATACATATATTTTCCATGACGTGTCATGTTGAAAATGAACCATGTGATAACTGCTACTAAAATTGCGATCCAGATCAGCCAGCTGATTCCAAGGAATTTGCCGTTTGCGATATCTGTGTAGGATTTTACATAACCACCAAGTGGTGTAGCTCCTGTGTAGATCAAAGAAATACCATAAACAATTTCCATCATTGCCAGTGTAGCGATGAATGGTGGTACGCTTAAGTAAGCGATGAAGAAACCTGTGATACTACCAAATGCTGCACAGATTGCCATGACAACGATCAATGCCAGGAATACATTCATTGGCTGCATATCCGGGAAGAACTTTCCGGAATAATCAATACGCTGTAATAATGTACCGGCAATACATGCTGCGAAACCGATCATACGTCCTGCGGAAAGGTCACATCCTGCGGTGATTACACATCCTGCAATACCAAGGGCGATGACAAGTCGTGAACTCATGTTCATCAAAATGTTCATTAAGTTGTTTCGTGTAAGGAAGTTATCAGATGTCAATCCGGTGTAGATAACCAGAATAAACATTACAATGATAACGCCATTGTTGATAATAAAATCTTTTGCTTTCTGCTGTTTTGTCTTTTCCATTCTATTGTCCTCCTCTATCAGAATTTGGTTGCGAAGCCCATGACTCTTGCCTGAGTCATCTCTTCCGGCTGATCGATCTCGCCGGTAAGTTTACCGTTACACATAACGCAGATTCTGTCTGCCATACCAAGAAGTTCTGACATTTCTGATGAGATCATAATGATTGCTTTTCCCTGTTTTGCCAGATCACTCATGATCTCATAAATCTCATGTTTTGCACCAACGTCGATACCACGGGTCGGCTCATCCATGATCAGTACGTCAGGATCATTTGCAAGCCATCTTGCTACGATAACCTTCTGCTGGTTACCACCGGAAAGGTTTGCGATGTGTTCCTTCATACTTGGTGTCTTAATGCTTAACTTCTTAATGCTGTCATCCACAACCTGATTGATTTTCTTGTGGTCTAACACAAATCCTGCTTTAAGGAATTTATTGTATACAGAGACACCTACATTATCTTTGATGGAAAGACATCCGAAGATACCATTTCCACGACGATCCTCTGTAATAAGTCCGATACCTGCATTCATTGCATCAATAGGATGTTTGATCCTGATTTTCTTGCCGTGCATATAAATCTCGCCGGATGCGATACCGCGGATACCGAAAATACCTTCCATCAACTCGGTTCTCTGTGCACCTACCAGTCCACCAAATCCAAGGATCTCACCTTTTCTCAATTCAAAGCTTACATGCTGGAATGATTTTTCATGGATAGAACATAAGTCTTTTACTTCCATGATGACTTCACCCGGTTTGTTCTCCTTCGGTGGATATACATTGGTAAGTTCACGGCCTACCATCTTTGCAATGATCTGGTCTGTTGAAAGTTCTGCTGCCGGCCAGGTTCCTACATAGGTACCATCCCTCATGATCGTGATATCATCTGCGATACGCTTGATCTCATCCATCTTGTGGGAAATGTAAACCATTGCAACGCCCTTGTCCCTCAGATCATTCATGATACGGAACAGCGCTTCTACTTCGTTATCAGAAAGAGAAGATGTCGGCTCGTCGAAGATCACGACTTTTGCCTGCTGTGAAACTGCCTTTGCAATTTCTACGGACTGCATCTGTCCAATGGAAAGAGATCCGAGCTGTGCTTTTGGATCAAAATCCATTTTTACCTCTTTTAACCATCTCTCTGTCTCTGCATACATAGTTTTGTGGTCGATCATCTTAAATGGTCCGAATCCCTTGGTCGGGAAACGTCCTAAATAAAGGTTCTCTGCCACGCTTCTTGCAGGTACCGGCTGTAATTCCTGATGTACCATCGCAATACCATACTTCATTGCCTCATCCGGATTGTTGATCTCAATCTTCTTGCCATCCAGAATGACTTCCCCCGCATCCATTCTGTAAATACCGAAAAGGCATTTCATCAGAGTGGATTTTCCTGCACCGTTTTCGCCCATCAGTGCATGAACTGTTCCTGGTCTTAATGAAAGCTGTACATTATCCAACGCTTTTACACCAGGGAAAGATTTGCAAACACCCTTAAGCTCCAGTTTATATTCAGCCATTTTGCTCCTCCTTTATAAATTCAGGTCTATTACCTGTTTTATTTTATGTTGATACAGATCAAAAATCTGTGTAATGTCAATATTCAGAATTCCTTACCTATTATTACTTCCGCTGTTTCAAATACATGACATTTTCATAATTCTTTTCGTTATCAAATCTATTAAGATCGTTTTGTGTTAGCTTTTTCAAGACAAGTGCGGGTGCCATATAAACACCCGCACCGCTTTTTTTCATTTTACTTTTATTCCAATGTTACAATGGCTGATTATTTAACCATGTCAAGGATTTCCTGAGCATTGTCTTTTGTAACTTTAACGTAGTCACAACCAATGTAGTGCTCGTTTCCAGTACCATTTAAGTAGTTGATAGCTGCGTCTGCTGCACTGTGGGACTGTGAGAAGTGATCGTTAAATACAGTACCTGTCATTGTTCCTGCAAGAACATCTTCAAGTGCTTCTGATAAAGCGTCAACACCTACTAAGTAGATATCTTTACCTACAGTACGTCCTGCAGATTCGATTGCCTGTAATGCGCCAAGTGCCATTGCGTCGTTGTTACAGAATACAACTTCGATATCATTACCATTCTGGCTTAAGGAGTTAGCTACTAACTGCTGGGCTGTAGCCTGATCCCACATACCAACCTGATCGTCTAAGCAGTTTACTTCTAATCCGGCATCTTCAAGAGCTTTGATGGAGTACTCTGTACGATACTGGGCATCAACGTTCTCCGGGTCACCTTCGATCATGATGTAGTCGATCTTGCCGTTTCCGTTCATATCAACTGTGTCAAGACCAAGATCAGCGATCATTTCGCCCTGGTATGTACCGGACTGACGAGCGTCACATCCAACGTATGTTACATCCCAGTTGTTATCTGCCCATCTCTGCTCCTCAGAAGCATCTGGCTCACGGTTGATGTATACAAGAGGAATACCAGCTTCAACAACCATGTCTGTGATCGTCTCTGCGGATGAAGAGTTAACCGGGTTGATGATCAAAACATCAACACCCTGTGTGATGAAGTTCTGGATCTGGTTTGTCTGTGTAGCCTGGTCGTTAGCACCATCTACGATTGTGATATTGTCTTTTGAGAATCCCTGTTCTACTAAGTAGTTCTCAAGTTCTCCACGGAATAATGTCATGAAGTTATCAGCGAACTGATAAATACATACACCAACTTTTTTATCAGCTAAGTCTCCGTTTGCTGCATCTGCTGTTGCGTCTGCTGCATCGGATGCCTCTGTGGATGCTGCTGCATCATTTGTTGTTGTGGTTGAATTGTCTGATGTTGTTGTATCAGAACTGTTTCCGCATCCCATTGCCATGGATGCTACCATTGTCATTGCAAGAATTACACTAACTACTTTCTTTTTCATATAAGAAAACCTCCCTTAATGTATTTGGTAACTTCTTGTTACATGATGCATTATAGCAACCGTCCCTATAAAAAAACATATAAAATACTTCTTTTTTTCTTGAAAATTCTTCTGTGTTCATTGTGCAACTTGTTCAATATGAAAAGTATATACATGTTATATTTTAGTCATTTTTCTTCGTTTTCTGTTGTTTTTACGAAATTCCTTCGTTTTTCTTTGGGCTTTTGCACAAAATGGGCGTCTGCCGGAATCCCGGCAGACGCCCATTTTATGCGTTGTTTCATGTGCTTTTTTGCTTTTTTTCTGCAAAGCAGCCGTTTTGGCTAAGGTATTATAATGTGATGCCGCAGCCTTTCAACAATTCTCTTGCAGTGTCCAGAGAATCCACGCCATGAAGGTTTTTGATCGGTGCAAATTCTCTTTCACGCACAACTTCATATGGAATGCAGTCATCCATCATATGTACCATATCCAGCACTAAAGTTTCAAACTTGTATCCGTTTGGCTGCTCCGGTTTCACCCTATTTCCCTCCAGATCAATATGAGGGATTTTCTTCTCCACTACATGGATCGGCATACGTGCGTCTGCGATCTGCTCTAATTTTTTTTCAGAGAAAAGATAGTTTAAGATCACGCC
>OGML01003144.1_pt1 | contig 10541 bp, 9 predicted proteins | sample 1572951 | NCBI WGS metagenome assembly OGML01 (sample SAMEA2581883, study PRJEB24529) | metagenome | biome: Human gut stool | place: China | collected 2011 | reverse complement strand
CATCCGCATGGAAAATATTCCTATCGTACCTTTGTATTTTGCCAAAGAACGTCCCATCGTCGAAATCGACGGTAACCTGATCATGCCCGACGACGAACGCTTACCGGAACAATACCGGGATAAGATCCGGATGCGGAAAGTACGTTTCCGTACCTTAGGATGCTGGCCATTGACCGGAGCTGTCGAATCGGAAGCCGACACGATTGAAAAAATCGTAGAAGAAATGATGACCACCACCAAATCCGAACGGACCACCCGGGTAATCGATTTCGACCAGGATGCCAGTATGGAACAAAAGAAAAGAGAGGGATACTTTTAAGGCGAAAAGCGATAAAGATTAAAATCATGGAGAAACTAAATATAAAAGAGTTCCTGGATCAGGACGAAAAGAAAGATCTGTTGAGATTATTGACAGCCGGATCGGTAGATGACGGCAAATCGACCCTGATCGGTCGTTTGCTTTTCGATAGTAAAAAATTATACGAAGATCAGCTGGATGCCCTCGAAAGGGATACCAAACGTTACGGTAATGCAGGAGACGATATCGATTATGCCCTCCTACTCGACGGCCTGAAGGCTGAACGTGAACAAGGCATAACGATAGACGTGGCTTACCGTTATTTTTCTACGAATAAGCGGAAATTCATCATTGCCGACACGCCGGGACACGAACAGTATACCCGTAACATGATTACAGGAGGTTCGACGGCCAATCTGGCCATCATTCTGGTAGACGCCCGCTCAGGCGTTATCACCCAAACACGCCGGCACACTTATTTAGTTTCCTTGCTGGGAATCAAACATGTCGTTTTGGCTGTGAATAAAATGGACCTCGTTGGATACGACCGGCAGGTATTCGACCGGATCGTAACGGAATACCGTCAGTTTGCAGAACCCCTGGGAATACCCGACATTACCTGTATCCCACTCTCGGCATTAAAAGGAGACAATGTCGTAGAAGCATCGGAAAATATGTCGTGGTATACCGGAAAACCATTACTGGAATATCTGGAAACGGTACATATAGGAAGCGATAAAAACTTTGCAGACCTCCGTTATCCCGTACAATATGTCATGCGTCCCAACCTCGACTTCCGTGGTTTCTGCGGCAAGGTGGCTTCGGGTATTATCCGCAAGGGAGATGAGGTGATGGCATTGCCGTCCGGAAAGAAGTCCCGCGTCAAGAGCATCGTGACCTATGACGGGGAATTGGATTATGCTTTCCCGCCGCAGTCCGTTACCCTGACGCTCGAAGACGAGATTGACGTATCACGCGGAGAGATGCTGGTACATCCTGACAATCTTCCGATGATGGAGCGTAACTTCGAAGCCATGGTAGTGTGGATGGACGAGGAACCGATGGATGTAAACAAATCGTTCTTCATCAAGCAAACTACCAATTTGAGCCGTACGCGTATTGACAATATCAAGTATAAGGTAGATGTCAATACAATGGAGAAACTCTCCCTTGACAACGGCCGGTTGACGAAAGAGACTCTGCCGATGCAGTTGAACCAGATTGCCCGCGTAGTGTTGACTACTGCCAAGGAACTCTTCTTTGACCCTTATCAGACCAACAAAGCTACCGGTTCTTTCATCCTGATAGACCCGATAACCAACAATACCAGCGCCGTTGGTATGATTATCGACCGCGTGGAAGATAAGGATATGCATGTATCCGAAGAACTCCCTGTGCTTGACTTGCCGAAGCTGGGCATCGCTCCCGAGCATTACGAAGCTGTAGAGAAAGCCGTCAAAGAACTGGAACGTCAGGGAGTGGCAGTGATTATTAAGAAATGAAAATTAAACATTAACAAATAAGAGTCGGATGAGAATTGCGGACTGGCCCGAAAGGCTGTTCTGCAATCCTCAACTTACAATTCTCAATTAAACAAGAATGGGTTTATTAGAATTCAACAAACTGCCGATTAACACACTGGTCGGTGCAGACTGGAAAACGTTCAACGCCATTACAAAGGGACGTGAAATAGATGCCGCGTACAAAGGTAAATTCCGGTTGACGAAAGCCGTTTGCCGCATGCTTTCCACATTGGCTCCCTTGCAGGACAAACGCTATGAGAAGCTGTTGGCGGACAAACCGCTGGAGCACGACCCTGTATTTATCCTCGGTCACTGGCGTAGCGGAACAACTTTCGTGCATAATGTGTTCTCTTGCGACAAGCATTTCGGCTATAACACAACGTATCAGACCGTATTTCCGCATCTGATGATGTGGGGACAGCCTTTCTTCAAGAAAAACATGAGTTGGCTGATGCCCGACAAGCGTCCCACGGACAATATGGAGCTGGCGGTAGACCTGCCGCAGGAGGAAGAGTTTGCGTTGGCGAACATGATGCCTTATACCTATTATAACTTCTGGTTCTTGCCCAAGCATCAGCAGGAGTATGCCGACAAGTATCTATTGTTCGACGATATAAGCGAGGCGGAGCTGAAGGTGTTTGAGGAAACATTTACCAGACTCATCAAGATTTCCTTGTGGAATACGCACGGTACGCAGTTTCTCAGCAAGAACCCGCCGCATACCGGGCGTGTGAAGGAACTGGTAAAGATGTTCCCCAATGCCAAGTTCATCTACCTGATGCGTAATCCTTATACGGTGTTCGAGAGCACGCGCAGTTTCTTCACGAATACTATCCAGCCGTTGAAACTTCAGGATATTACTCCTGCGGAACTGGAGCAGAACATCCTGTCTATCTATGCCAAACTTTATCATAAGTATGAGGCGGACAAGGCAAGCATTCCGGCGGGTAATCTGATTGAAGTGAAGTTCGAGGACTTCGAAGCCGATGCCATGGGAATGACGGAGCACATCTACGATGCGCTGTCCATACCCGGTTTTGCGGATGCCCGCACTGCCATCGAGCAGTATGTAGGCGGTAAGAAAGGTTATAAGAAGAATAAATATAAATATGACGACCGCACGGTGCAACTGGTTCAGGACAACTGGGGCTTTGCGCTGAAGCAGTGGAATTATGAACTTTAACTGATTGTAGGAGAATAGAGAAATGATTCGTAAAAGACTTCGAATGTTGAGTTTGCTGTCCGCAATGCTTTGCTGCGTAGCAGTATCGGCACAGCATAAGGTTGAGATGATTCCTTTCGGAAATATGGATCAATGGATTGACCGCCAGATTAAAGAATCGGGAATTATCGGCGGTGCTACCAAAAATGTATATGCTATCGGTCCTACGGCAACTATCCGTGAAAACAAGCCGTATAAGAATATGGGCGGTTCCCCGTGGGCTACTTCCAACGTGATGGCGCGTGTGGCAGGCATCACCAAAACCAATACTTCGGTATTTCCGGAGAAGCGGGGCGACGGCTTCTGTGCCCGTATGGACACCCGTATGGAAAGCGTAAAGGTGTTCGGCATCGTGGACATTACGGTGCTGGCTGCCGGTTCCATATTTTTGGGCGATGTACACGAGCCCATCAAGGGGACGAAGAATCCGCAGAAGATACTGAATTCGGGCATCCCGTTCACCAAGAAACCTATTGCCATTCAGTTTGACTATAAGGTGAAGATGTCCGACCGTGAAAAACGTGTTCATGCCACCGGTTTCAGCAAGATAACCGATGTGGAAGGAAAGGATTTCCCCGAAATGAACCTCTTTTTGCAGAAACGCTGGGAAGACAAAGACGGAAATATCTATGCCAAACGCGTGGGTACGGTGGTGGTGCGTTATTACACTACAACGGACGACTGGCGCAACAATGCCACTTATTCCATTATGTACGGCGATATAACGGGTAACCCCGAATACAAGGCGCACATGATGCGCCTGCAAGTGCAGGAACGCTATGCGGTGAACAGTAAGGGCGAAAGCGTGCCTATCAAGGAAGTGGCATGGGGAACGGAAGATGATATCCCCACACATATCCAGTTGCAGTTTACGTCCAGCCACGGCGGGGCATATATCGGTTCTCCGGGCAATTCATTCTATGTAGATAATGTGAAGTTGGTATATTGATTTCGTTCCTATACCGGCATGTGTAATTTTGCCTATGGCGAAAAAACTGTTTGATGTATATCAGACGGGATTTTCACCATAGGCAAAATCTTTTTTGATACGTATGAAAAAGAGTTCAAATATAAATCGTAATTTTGTAGCCCATTATGAGTAGAATAATAGCTATTGATTACGGTAAAAAACGTACGGGCATAGCCGTCAGCGACACGTTGCAGATGATTGCCAACGGGCTTACCACTGTGCCTACCCATGAACTGCTCGCCTTTATCATGGATTACGTGGCGAAAGAACCGGTAGAGCGGATACTTGTCGGACTGCCGAAGCAGATGAATAACGAAGCTTCCGAGAACATGAAACGGATAGAGCCGTTTGTGCGTTCCTTGCAAAAGCGGTTGCCCGATATGCCGGTAGAGTATGTGGACGAGCGGTTTACTTCGGTCTTGGCGCACCGCACCATGCTGGAAGCCGGACTGAAAAAGAAAGACAGGCAGAACAAGGCACTGGTGGACGAAATCAGCGCGACTATTATCCTGCAGACTTATCTGGAGAACAGGCGCTTCTCCTCTTTATAAATGTTTGGAAAATAATTCATAATTCATAAATTAAAGAAATGATTTTACCTGTTTATGTATACGGACAACCCGTATTGAGAAAAGTAGCGGAGGACATTACTCCCGATTATCCGAACCTGAAAGAACTGATTCAGAATATGTTCGAAACCATGGACCATGCCGATGGCGTGGGACTTGCAGCGCCGCAAATCGGTTTGCCTATCCGTGTGGTGGTTGTAGACCTGGATGTGTTGTCGGAAGATTATCCCGAATATAAAGGTTTCCGTAAGGCATATATCAATGCGCATATCCTCGAAGTATCGGGCGAAGAAGTATCTATGGAAGAAGGCTGCCTGAGCCTGCCGGGCATTCACGAATCTGTGAAAAGAGGCAATAAGATACGCGTGAAGTACCTGGATGAGGACCTGGTGGAGCATGACGAGATTGTGGAAGGCTATCTGGCCCGTGTGATGCAGCATGAGTTCGACCATTTGGACGGTAAGATGTTTATCGACCATCTGTCGCCCTTGCGCAGACAGATGATAAAGGGAAAACTGAATGCCATGCTGAAAGGTAAGGCACACTGTACCTATAAGGTGAAAACCGTAAAGTAAGCAAACCATATAATAAGGTATAAAAGGCTCAAAAAATATAAAAAGTCTTCGGTATATCCTGATATGTAAATGAATAAACGCTACTTTTGTTTTGTTTACAAGCATTTATAAGACAAGATGATAAAAAAGATATTGCTGGCAATTCTGTTATTGCCCACGTTGTTATATGCGCAAATCAATACGGAACGGGTGATGACCATTGCCCGCAACGCATTGTATTTCGAGGACTACGTGCTTTCTATCCAATATTTCAATCAGGTAATCAATGCGAAGCCTTATTTATACGAGCCTTATTTCTTCCGTGCGCTGGCAAAAATCAACCTGGACGATTTTCAGGGAGCGGAAGCGGATTGCGATCAGGCTATTCAGCGCAATCCTTTTGTTGTAGGCGCTTATCAGATAAGAGGTTTGGCACGTATCCGCCAGGATAAGTTCGACGGTGCGGTCGAGGACTACAAGACGGCTTTGAAGTACGACCCGGAGAATGTTGTACTTTGGCATAACCTCTCTCTTTGTCATATGCAGAAAGAGGATTTCAATGCTGCCAAAGAGGATTTGGGCAAGTTGCTCGCCATAGCTCCCCGCTATACGCGTGCGTACCTGATGCGCGGTGAGGTCAATCTCAAGCAGAACGATACGATACAGGCCTTGAAGGATTTTGATAAGGCCATTGATATGGACCGTTACGACCCCGACGGCTGGGCCGCCCGTGCCATTGTCCGTCTTCAGCAATCCGACTACAAGGAAGCTGAAAAGGATTTGGACCAGGCGATACACCTGAGCGCACGTAATTCGGGCAACTACATAAACCGGGCTTTGGCGCGTTTCCATCAGAATAACCTGAGAGGTGCGATGAGCGACTATGACCTGGCGCTGGATATTGACCCCAATAACTTCCTCGGTCACTATAACCGGGGACTGCTGCGTGCACAGGTAGGTGACGATAACCGTGCGATAGAAGATTTCGACTTTGTGCTGAAGATGGAGCCGGACAATATGATGGCAACTTTCAACCGTGGTTTGCTGCGTGCACAAACGGGCGATTACCGCGGCGCTATCAGCGACTACTCCAAAGTGATAGAAGAGTATCCCAACTTCACGGCGGGTTACTACCATCGTGCCGAGGCCCGCAAGAAGATTGGTGACCGCAAGGGAGCCGAGCAGGATGAGTTCAAGCTTATGAAGATGCAGCTCGACAAGCGCAACGGCGTGACAACCGGCGGCAATGACAAGGATGTGGCGGATAATGCGGACGGCAACTCCGGAAAGGATAACGGCAAAACCCGTAAGAAGTCCGACAAGAATATGGATAACTACCGCAAGATTGTGATTGCGGATGATTCGGAAGTGGAACAGCGTTATAAGAGCGACTATCGCGGCCGTGTGCAAGACCGTAACGTGACTATCAAGCTCGAACCTATGTATGCGCTGACCTATTATGAGAAGCTGAGCGACGTAAAACGTACCGTGCATTATCACAAGTATATAGACGAGTTGAATCACTCCAAACTGTTCCCCAAACCGTTGCGCATCACCAATATGGAGTCGCCTCTGACAGAAGAGCAGGTACGTTTCCACTTCGCATTGATAGACGCCCATACATCGGATATTGTGGCAGACGAAAAAAATGCCGGAAAGCGGTTTATGCGCGGTTTGGATTTCTATCTGGTGCAGGACTTTGCAAGTTCCATAGACGATTTTACACAGAGTATCCTGCTGGATGATACTTTCTTCCCGGCATATTTCATGCGTGCTTTGGTGCGCTACAAGCAGTTGGAGTACAAGAAAGCGGAAGCCGGCATGAACGAGGGTGCCGTTTCCGGTGCGCAAGAAGTAAAGAAGGCGGAAGTAACGGCGATGGATTACGATATTGTGAAAAATGATTTGGATCATGTCATCCAATTGGCGCCCGATTTTGTTTACGGTTATTATAACCGCGGCAATGTATTGTCGCTGCTGAAAGATTACCGTGCGGCATTGGCGGATTACGACAAGGCAATCGGACTGAATCCCGACTTTGCCGAAGCCTATTTCAACCGTGGCCTGACGCATATCTTCCTGGGCAATAACAGGCAGGGAATTTCTGATTTGAGCAAGGCAGGCGAATTGGGTATCGTTTCCGCTTACAATATTATCAAGCGTTTTACGAATACGCAGCAGTAACATTTTTTTGCTAAAAAATAGAATATCAATAAAGAATTAGCTATTTTTGCGTTCTAAAATTTGAATTATACATAGCATTATGATAAAGATAACATTTCCAGACGGCTCCGTTCGCGAATACAACGAAGGAGTGACAGGACTGCAAATAGCAGAAAGCATTAGTTCACGTTTGGCACAGGATGTATTGGCTTGTGGCGTGAACGGAGAAGTTTATGATTTGGGGCGTCCTATCAGTGAAGACGCTGAAGTGGTTCTCTATAAATGGGAAGACGAACAAGGCAAGCATGCCTTCTGGCACACCAGCGCCCATTTGCTGGCGGAAGCTTTGCAGGAGTTGTATCCGGGTATACAGTTCGGTATCGGTCCGGCCATCGAGAACGGTTTCTATTATGATGTGGATCCGGGAGAGACTGCTATCAAGGAAGCTGACCTGCCCGCTATCGAAAAGAAAATGGCGGAACTGGCAGCCAAGAAAGAAGCGGTTGTCAGAGAGAGTATTTCAAAGACGGATGCCTTGAAGATGTTCGGCGATCGCGGTGAAACTTATAAATGTGAGCTGATTTCCGAACTGGAAGACGGTCACATCACTACTTATACGCAGGGTGCGTTTACCGACTTGTGCCGTGGTCCTCACCTGATGACTACCGCGCCTATCAAGGCTATCAAGCTGACTTCCGTTGCCGGTGCTTACTGGCGGGGACAGGAAGACCGCAAGATGATGACACGTATCTACGGTATCACTTTCCCGAAGAAGAAAATGCTGGATGAGTATCTCGTATTGCTGGAAGAGGCCAAGAAGCGCGACCACCGTAAAATCGGCAAGGAGATGGACTTGTTCATGTTCTCCGATACGGTAGGCAAGGGACTTCCGATGTGGTTGCCGAAAGGTGCTGCATTGCGTATCCGCCTGCAGGAGTTCTTGCGCCGCATTCAGGCCCGTTACGACTATCAGGAAGTAATGTGTCCGCCTATCGGCAACAAGCTGCTGTACATCACTTCCGGACACTATGCCAAGTATGGTAAGGACTCGTTCCAGCCTATTCATACGCCGGAAGAAGGTGAAGAGTACTTCCTCAAACCGATGAACTGTCCTCATCACTGTATGATTTACAAGAACTCACCCCGTTCTTATAAAGACCTGCCTTTGCGTCTGGCGGAGTTCGGTACGGTTTGCCGCTACGAGCAGAGCGGTGAGCTTCACGGCTTGACCCGTGTACGCAGCTTTACGCAAGACGACGCGCACATCTTCTGCCGTCCTGACCAGGTGAAAGATGAGTTCCTGCGCGTAATGGACATTATCTCAATCGTATTCCAGTCTATGCACTTCGAGAACTTTGAAGCACAGATTTCTCTGCGCGACAAGGTGAACCGTGAGAAGTATATCGGTAGCGATGAAAACTGGGAGAAGGCAGAACAGGCTATTATCGAGGCTTGTGAAGAAAAGGGACTGAAAGCCAGAGTGGAATATGGTGAAGCTGCTTTCTACGGTCCTAAACTGGACTTTATGGTGAAAGATGCCATCGGCCGCCGTTGGCAGTTAGGTACGATCCAGGTTGACTATAACCTTCCGGAACGTTTCGAACTGGAATATACGGGTGAGGACAATAAGAAACACCGTCCTGTTATGATCCACCGTGCACCGTTCGGCTCTATGGAACGTTTCGTTGCCGTGCTGATCGAACATACGGGTGGTAAGTTCCCGCTGTGGCTGACTCCGGACCAGGTGGCGATCCTGCCGATCAGCGAGAAGTTCAACGATTATGCTTATGAGGTAAAACGTCAGCTCGAAGCCGAAGATCTGAGCGTTCTGGTTGATGACCGTAATGAGAAAATCGGTCGTAAGATCCGTGATACAGAATTGAAACGTATCCCTTATATGCTCATTGTTGGAGAGAAAGAAGCAGAAAATAATGAAGTTTCTGTAAGAAAACAGGGCGAAGGTGATAAAGGTTCGATGAAAATTACTACCTTTGCAGCGCTTTTGAAAGGTGAGGTAGAGGATCAGATGAATCACTGGAAGAAAGATAATAATTAATTAACTAATAACGAGGAGAATAAATCTTTTTGAATGAAGAATGACAGTCTGAAAGAACAGTATAGAATCAACGAACGTATTCGTGTTCGTGAAGTTCGTTTAGTAGGTGATAACGTAGAACAGGGAGTTTATCCTACTTCTCAGGCATTAAAGATGGCTGAAGATCAAGGGCTCGATCTGGTTGAAATTTCACCGAATGCTGCGCCCCCCGTTTGTAGAATTACTGATTATCAGAAATTCCTTTATCAGCAGAAGAAGCGCCAGAAGGAACAGAAGGCGAAATCTGTGAAAGTGATCGTGAAGGAGATCCGTTTCGGACCTCAGACAGATGATCATGATTACAACTTCAAGTTGAAACATGCGAAGGGATTTTTGGAAGAAGGAGCAAAAGTAAAAGCATATGTGTTCTTTAAAGGACGTTCCATTCTTTTCAAAGAGCAAGGAGAGGTATTGTTGCTTCGTTTTGCCAATGACTTGGAGGAATACGGAAAGGTAGAACAATTGCCGGTACTGGAAGGTAAACGTATGATCATCATGCTGACACCGAAGAAAGCCGGAGCTGCCGCAGCTTCCAAACCTGCCGTTTCAAAACCGGTAGTGAAGAAGGTGGTCGTGACTCCCAAGCCCAAGACTGAAGAGTCTGAATGATAAGGAAAGAAACCACCCGCTAAAGGGTGTAAAGTTTAATAATTAAAATATAATTGGAAAATGCCTAAGATGAAGACTAATTCCGGTGCCAAAAAAAGATTCGCTCTTACCGGAACAGGTAAAATCAAAAGAAAACACGCTTTTAAAAGTCACATTCTGACAAAGAAGACTACAAAGCAGAAGAGAAATCTTACTCACACAGGTTTGGTTGCCAGTGTGGACGTAAGCAACGTTAAGCAGTTGCTTGGTTTGAAGTAATCTTTTTTAATTAAGCGAGTTTTACAAGATTTTTATTAACCGAATGTATTTAGCAAATAAGATCATCCGATAGTGATGACGCTAACATTCAAAACAGATTAGTATTATGCCTAGATCAGTAAATCATGTTGCTTCAAGAGCAAAAAGAAAACGGATTTTAAAACTTACCCGTGGTTATTATGGTGCACGTAAGAACGTTTGGACCGTAGCGAAGAATACATGGGAAAAAGGTTTGACTTATGCTTTCCGCGACCGTCGTAACAAGAAACGTAATTTCCGT
>OGML01003138.1_pt1 | contig 10560 bp, 7 predicted proteins | sample 1572951 | NCBI WGS metagenome assembly OGML01 (sample SAMEA2581883, study PRJEB24529) | metagenome | biome: Human gut stool | place: China | collected 2011 | reverse complement strand
CTATTTCAAATACGGCAACCTCAATGATTATTCATTCCAATTCATTTATTACCTGATTATTACCCATGTAGCATTCAATATATACAGCCGTGATGAATATCTTCTTCTATATGAAAGCATTTTAGTAAAATTATGCATATTGTCATTATTAGTGTGGATGCTCGCCAACCTGATTCCAACAAGTTTTGTTCCTTTCATGCATTCTATTGCGGTCTATGAAAACTATCCACCAATGGAAACAACCAGTATTTTAGTCGGTATAGGTACATCTTTTGAAATGGGATTGAGGAGAAATATAGGTTTTTCATGGGAACCAGGAGTATTTTCCTGTTTTGTAGCTGTCGGACTATATATTAACTTAATTCGCAATAATTTTAAAGTATCTCCTATTATAGTAAACAAGAACTTCTATATCTTGCTGTTTACCCTACTCTCGACACTTGCGACCACAGGGTATATGCTTCTGTCAGTGATATTATTGTTTTATGTGTTGAATAAGTCGGTTCGCGGCAAAGTCCTGGCATTGATGATTGCAGCAATGGTGATCCCTATAATTGTAGGATTAAGTTTTGTATCAGACAAAATGATCAATCTTATGGATATTGAAGGGGAAATTAATTCGGTAAACTATTGGGCAAGCCAAGGAAGAGATAAAGTCACTCCACAACGTTTTGGCGGCTTTTATTTTGAATGGTTAAATTTCATCCATGATTTTTGGCTTGGATATGGACATTATAGCCAATCATACACTTCTACTGCCATATTTGGCAATGTGAATGTAGCGGTATCAAACGGAATACTTTATATTCTTGCTAAATACGGAGTTCTCGTAGGAATTTTCTTCTATTATTGGATGATTCGTTCATCTGTATTTTTAAGCAAGTCGTTGAGATACAAAGGGAAATACATCTTTGCTCTTTTATTTACAATGATGGGATTTAGTTATGATTTTTGGGAAAACAACATTATAATGTTTTTCTACCTAAGCACTTTTTATATGGCTTGTTCAAAGTCATACGCTGTAAAATGGATTTCTTAAACCCTATAATAAAATGTTAGTAACTATCATAACAATATGCTATAATGCTGAGAAAGAGATTGGCAAGACCATAAAATCGGTATTGGATCAAACATTTGAAGACTACGAGTATATCATTATCGATGGAAAATCGACAGATAAAACCATTGAAATCGCTCAAAGAGTTTTATCCCAATATTCCAATAAAAACATAAAAATAATCAGTGAACCAGACAGGGGCATCTATGATGCCATGAACAAAGGATTAAAATTAGCTTCCGGCGAATGGGTCTGCATGATGAATGCCGGAGACGTTTTTGCTTCACCGGAAGTACTAAAGGAAGTTTTCCATTCTCATATAGAAAACAGTATATCTTTCTTATATTCTGATTTATATAAAATGACAAGTTATGGAAAAATTTTCAAAATAAATATGTTTTGTAACGAATACAACCGCAGGCTTGTTCATCAGTGCATCATTTATAGGAAACGCCTTCACACAGAATATGGATATTATGCTGTTACTCCAAAATTAATCATATCGGATTACCTCTTTTTCCTGCAAGTCCCTACGGAACAAATCAAGAAAGTGAATACCATTATCGCCATTTATGAAGGTCGTGGTGTCTCTGAATCAGGTACTTGGTGTAAAAAACAATGTCTCTGCGCAGATGTCATTTTTGGATATCGAAACTTTTGGTCAATATACGTTCATTTTATAAAATGGCGAATAAAAACATGTTTACCAAGAAAAATCAGAGAAAGAATCAGATTGATGTTATCGGGTGTCGATGTAAACAGCTAATTTTAGGTCAAAATAATCATGATAATACATAAAGGAAAAAATGAAATGATGGAACAACAGGTTCTGAAATACGATTGGATATCTTTTGATATTTTCGATACTTTAATTAAAAGATGCGTTCCTCATCCTACAGACTTATTCACATTGATTGAAAAAAAATACAATGCATTACATACACAATACCCTATAGAAAACTTTAAGAAGCTTAGAGTTAAAGCCGAAAATGAAGCGAGAGCCAAAAGCCTTTCAGAGGAAATACAAATTACTGATATTTACCATAACATAGCTTTACCTAAAGAGGTCAAACAGGAGCTTATACGTATGGAGATTGATGCTGAATATGATATTTGTAAACCAAATGAGGTTGTCACCAAAGTCTTTAATGCATGTGCCCAAAAGAAAAAAAATATAATCATCACATCTGATATGTATCTTCCTAACGGAACAATTATAGCCATTCTAGAAAAATGCGGTATTAAAGGGTATAAGAAATTATATCTTTCATCACAGGCTAGAAAATCAAAAGTATCAGGTAACTTATTTAAGTTGATAATAAATGAGAATCATTTGAAGCCCAAACAAATAATCCACATAGGTGATTCACTCAAGAGTGATTATCTTCGTCCTCTATCTTTAGGAATGCATGCAATATTAATTCGACAAAAGAAGTCCAAAACACAGTTCGACGGAAAAGCTTTATTGGGAAGTATCATAAATGTTCAAAAAAAAGCCTCTTATGACTATTATCAAAAGTTTGGTTACGAATGCTTTGGCCCATTGCTTTGGGGATACACGCATTGGTTAATTAAAAACTTAAAAGAAAGGGAAATAAAGAAAGTTTATTTCCTTTCAAGAGACGGTTATATCATACAAAAAGCATTTGAATTGGTAAACTCGGACTCCGATATAGAAAATCATTACTTAGAAGTTTCGCGCAGAAGTTTAAGGGTGCCTATATTATGGATGGATTCTTCATTTGAGGCACTCTTATCAATGTTATCCATTTCCGAAAAGATTTCATTACAATCCTTTTTTGATTGTATAGGTTTAGACATGGATAAATACAGAGAATTAATTACAGAACATCATTTAAACAAAGACTCATTTTTCTATCGAAAAAATATTCGGAACAACATTAATCTTACGAATTTATATCGTCATCTACAAAATGATATAAAGAAGAATTCGCAAACAGAATTCAGCTTATTACAAACATACTTACATCAAATGAGAGTAGAAGGTGAATTTGCCATAGTAGACATTGGATGGTCTGGTGGAATGCAACGTTTTTTGCAAAAAACATTAAATAAGATCGGTGTAGAAAATCACATTACTGGATTTTATACAGGAGTTGCTCCTTTCTATATTAGAAATATGAAAGATGAGAAGTTGAATTTGAATGGATATCTATTTGATTACAGCCATCATTACAAAGAGGATGAAAGAAGCCCATTCGTAGGACTTTATGAGACATTATTCTTAGAAGGGCGAGGCTCTGTAAAATGTTATAGAAAGATATCAGATAACTTAATAACAGCAGAACGTTATCCATATGAATATAAAACAAATAATAATGAATATCTTATCATAAAAAAGATACAAGATGAAGCATTGAAGTTCATTAAGGACATAGAATCAATGGAAATAATTAAATATTTTAATTTTTCATCAGACGACTTATTTTCTAACTTAAAAAAAGTAGGACTTAATCCTTCCTGGAAGGATATTAAAAAATTGGGAAGTATTCATTTTTTCGATGAAGGAGAAGTAACAACTTTAGGAGGAGATCATCTACTATCATTTTATTTACTCCATCCCAAACAATTAAAGAAAGATTTATTATCAAATCGATGGAAAACAGCCTTTTTAAAAAAAATGTTAGTACTCCCCCTACCTTATTATAAGATATATAAGGGCTTAAAAAAGTACCAGAAGTGAATTAACCATAAGGATTTCATTAAAAATCAGCCAACCAAGTTAAAATTGGGTATTAACTTAATTTGGCTATTCTCAAATTAACTACATGATCCATCAAATTTAAAAACAAACTTAAACTAATCACATGCCATCCGTATTAATCGATAAAATCAAAGAAACCGATATATTGGATTTACAAGAGGTTCTATCCGTCCCTAAACGGATTTACACCTTCCTCAACCCCGTATCCTATCTTACTGCATTAGACCACCGGAATGTTTTTTCCCAATTCGATGGCATTTTTGCGGACGGTTCTATTTTGGTTTCAGCCATCAGGATGCTTTACGGGAGAAGCATCACCCGCAGAAGTTTCGACATGACCTCCTTGGCTCCTGAACTTTTCTCATTTGCGGAAAAACATAAAAAGACCGTCTACATCGTGGCTTCGCAACAAGAACAAGCAGAACAGGCCATCAAGATATTCAGACAAAGATGGCCTGGACTGAACTTCGCCGGATACCGAAACGGATACTTCAACTCAGAAAAGGAAATGGAAGAAGAAGCTGAAAAGATTGTGGGCCTGCAACCAGACTTTCTCATCGCAGGAATGGGGATATTGACTCAGGAAACATTCTTGTTGAAAGTGCGTGAGGCAGGTTTTCAAGGCATCGGCTTTACTTGCGGAGGCTTCATACACCAAACGGCAAAGAACGAAATAGACTATTACCCCGGTTGGGCGGACAGGATGAACCTGCGATTCCTCTACCGCATGTACAAAGAAAAACATACCCGCAAAAGGTATCTACAGGCAGCACTGCTCTTCCCTTCACGCTTCATCCACGAACGCCTCTTCGGATGATTCGCACCAACGCCCTGCATAATGTATAAAGCAGAGAAAAAGGCAAGAGTATCAAAAATATGACGAAGGGTATAACTTTACCCATCAAGCGTTCTATTTCTTTTTTCATGCTGCAAAAATAATTGTTTTTTGTTCATGAACACCTCGTCACAAGAAAAAACGACGAAAGCTTTTTTCCAATTATTGCGTATTGCTATTGGAGGTGAAGACGTTTTTTCCTACTATCTAAATGATGATGAATGGAATTGGATTTGGGACATGGCTCACCGACAGGCTTTGACCGGAATCGTCTTTGACGGAATCTGCCTGTTGCCACAAAAACAGCGTCCACCCCAGGCCATTATACTCAAAGGAGTAACTGCCATACAAAACATAGAACAAGCCAACCGTCTACTGAACCGGTACTCGGTACTGGTCTCACAGAAATTCCAAAAAGAGGGCTTTCGTTCTGCCATACTAAAAGGACAAGGCAATGCCTTATGGTATCCTAATCCCATGCACCGTATGCCAGGAGACATAGATATCTGGTTGGAAGGAGGGCGGGAAAAAATCATGGCTTACGTACGACATTACTTCCCCAAAGCAAGCGTTCGCTATCATCATGTAGATTTCCCTATCATAAAAGGTATTGATATAGAAGTTCATTTTACGCCGACTTGGATGAGTGCTTTTCCGGACAACCGCTTTTTACAGAAATGGTTTGCAGAAGAACAGGAAGCACAATTCGCGAATACTGTCACATTGCCCGAAAACACTGGAACCATCCCTGTTCCGACACCTGCATTCAACCGTATATTCCTTTTAATACATATTTACCGGCATTTCTTTGACGAAGGCATCGGGTTAAGACAGTTATTGGATTATGCCATGTTACTAAATCAAGGCACAACGGAAAAGGAAAAAGCGGAATCCGTCAGAATCCTAAAAAGAATGCATCTGTTACGCTTCACGTCCGCCCTCATGTATATCTTGCAAAATGTCTTTGGCATAGAAGGAAAACATTTGTTGACAGCTCCATCTGAAAAAGAGGGGGATTTCATTCTGCAAGAAATCATGCAAAACGGCAACTTCGGGCAGCACAATCGTAATATCAATCGGCAAAACGGAAAGTCCGCCTCCTACTTCACCAGCAAATTTCTCTATAAGACACGATTCCTGACACGTTATCCACGCGAGACAATATGGGGACACATTTTCTGGATTGGGCAACGGATATGGAGGTGGCATAAAAGATACGTTTAAACAAGCATCTTGATGAGATTCCACGGCAACACTCTTCGCGACTACCAAAAAGACATGAAACGGCGTGTCTTCACGGCTTGGGAACATCACCCAAGCGTGATGGTACAGATGCCCACAGGAACGGGAAAGACCCACCTGATCGCATCCATCATCCATGATGCCATGAAGCCGACCGGGAAATCTGCATATACCAAGGAACAACAGCGTGTTTGGATTATCGCCCACCGCCGCGAACTGGTAGAACAGATAGAGGAGACTATCGCACGCTACGGCATCCGGAAAGAGGAAGAAACGGTCAAGGCCATGTCTATCCAGTGGCTGTCCCATCATTGGAACGATGTCCACGGCACTCCGAAACTGATCGTTATAGACGAAGCACATCATGCCTTGGCCGAAAGTTACAAAGAGCTGTGGTCGCGTTACCCCGATGCAAAAAAATTAGGCATGACGGCCACGCCGTGCCGCTTGAACGGGAACGGCTTTACAGACCTTTTCGATGAATTGCTTACTTCGTGGAGCATAGCGGATTTCATCGCCAAAGGATGGCTGTCCGCATTCGACTATATCTCCATCCGTCCGGATAGCGACGAGCAGCATTTGATAAACGGTCTTGGCAAACGGGGAGCCGACGGCGACTTCCAAGCTAAAGAAATGAACGAGGTGCTAAACCGCCGTCCTTGCATTGAAAGACTATACGAAAGCATACAACAGTATGCCAACGGCAAAAAAGGGATAGTATACGCCATCAACACAGACCATGCACGGCACATCGCCGAGTATTATAACCGTCAGGGAATATTGGCCGCAACCATAAACAGCAAGACACCGCCCTATCAAAGAAAAACCTTTGTGAATGACTTCAAGGAGGGGAAGATACAGGTATTGGTCAACGTTGATATTTTTAGTGAAGGATTCGATTGTCCGGACGTAGAATTCATACAGATGGCACGTCCTACCCTATCATTAGCCAAATATTTACAACAAGTGGGTCGCGGATTGCGAAGATCCAAAGGCAAAGAGACTTGTGTACTGATAGACAATGTGGGGCTGTACCGTCTTTTCGGTTTACCTACAGCCCATCGAGAGTGGGTTGCCATGTTCGAAGGACGGATGACCGGAAAGGGCCATGTTTGTGTGGCAAGAATGGAACATAGCTATTCTTTGCAACGTGAAATGCCAGTAAACGAGAAACAGAACCAAGGTCTTGAAATGGTCATGACACATGAAAGATTACATAATATCCTGACCGAAAGACGATTGTTTCCGAAAAGAAATGAGAACGCGGGAATACTAAAAGCTTTCAAAGACAGGGCAAGCGGGTTACTGGGATTAAAAAGGGGAGAAATCATCACCGTACCACCCCAATACACTGAAGTCCTTGATACGAAAGAATATCTCGCCACCGTAAGGCTTAAAAACAAACGGTTAGCCATCGTAAACGAAACCGGTGAAATAAAACAGGAAATCGGTTCCTATACGAAAGCCAAAATTTTGAAAGACGATCTTATCAGCGTGACAGACCTTAGGAATGAATGCTTCTACATCGACTTGAAAACCGGAAGAACTTACCCGGAAAAACCTTCTGTTTTAAAATTCGGGAACGTGGAAATCCTGAAAGTAGGCCATACGTATTGCAGCAGGACGAAAAAAGAATATAAAAGCCAACCAGGATTGGCCCGGTACAGTCTCTTCAACGGAGGCTTTTACCTGAAGATTTACGATTATTATTCTTTCGCCACCCATAATCCTATCCGTAACGGAAGCAAATTCATGAGTGAGGCTTGCATCTGTCTTTTAGAAAACGAAGAAGAAGAGTTTTACCGACTGTGCGAAACGTTTGCGGACGGAAGTATCATCATTGTCGATAGCCTCGGAAACTACTATCATGCAAAAAAAGGAAAGGAAAAACAATACATCGCAAGGGAAAATCCTGCATCGGAAGAAGAGACTCCCGACACGGTGATTCCCCGCTTGAAAAAAGAAGCAGAAATACAAGCGGAAAGAAAAAGGCACGTTCATCGACAGGAGCAACAAAGAAAACGGGAAAAACGATTGGTCGATTTGAAAAGAGCACAACCGTTCCAATCCGGTATAAAATGGGGACTAAAAATAGGACAACGCATCGTTGTACCTCCTATGTTCCGCCGTATCTACCCTCCGATAGGGCACTATTGTGCTTTTGAAAGCAATCCCTTCCAGTGGGGAATAATGGCTTTAGACGGCCAAGTGGTAGTAGAGGCACGATATTGGCACGTAGAACTCCATGAGGACGACACGGCTTGCCTGACCATCGTCCCCGGAAAGAAAAAGACGGTCAAGTTGAAAATATGAAGCCACACACATTCCCCTTACGGATTCCCGTCATAGACAAATCATCGCCGGTCTATAACGGGATTTTTCTTTTTTATTCGTAACTTTACCACGTTTAAAATTCAAAACATGCACATTACATCTCCCATACGCACGAAAGATACGGTCAACACGTTAGCCCGTTTGTGGGAAGCCTCCGTACGCCGGAGTCACCATTTCTTGACGGAGGCCGACATACGGCAACTCACCCCTTTTGTAAAGTCCGGATTGGCAAACATCGAACGGCTTTTTGTGGCGTATGTGCAGAATGAACCTGCCGGTTTTATCGGTCTCGAAAAAAACAAGATTGAAATGCTTTTCGTCGCACCGGATTTCTGGAGCATGGGCATCGGGAAAGAACTGGTACTGATGGCCTTCAGAAATTTCAATATACGATATGTGGATGTGAACGAGCAAAACCCGCAAGCGGAAGGCTTTTACCGCCATTTGGGCTTCCGAACCTTCGAACGTACGGAAACCGACGGACAAGGCAATCCTTTCCCTATCCTGAAAATGGAACGGGAAAGGTTCTCCCTGCGCCATGCGACACCTGAAGACATTCCGGTTCTCAAGACCCTCTTTACAGACACCGTCTTACGCACAAACCGCAAGGACTACACCCAAGAGGAAGTGGAAGACTGGGCTGCGTGCGCCGACAAACCCGGCCATTGGACAGAATTGATTGCCACACACCATTTTATGATAGCCGAAGAATACCCCGGACATGCCGTCGGATTCGCAGCTATCCGCCCGGACGGCTATTTGCATTCCATGTTCGTGCACCACGACTTCCAACGCCAAGGCATCGCCTCCCTGCTTCTGGAAGACATGGAAAAATACGCCCGGTTGCAAGGCGTTTCGTACATCACGTCCGAAGTCAGCCTGACAGCCCGCCCGTTCTTCGAAAGCAAAGGTTACACCATCGTGGAAAAACAGCAGAGAAAAGCCATGCTACGACTTCTGACAAATTTCAAAATGAAGAAACCAATCGTTTAAGATAGTCAAAAAGGAAAATACGTTTCCGATTATCATTTATTTCCCGTAACTTTGCGACCCTATATCAATAATTAGAAAACATATATGGATACGACACCCAACAAGTACATCACCGTCGCATACGAACTCTATACGGATTTCGACGGGAAAAGAGAATTAGTGGAAAAAGCTCCTATCGAACACCCATTCCAGTTTATTTCGGATATGGGCACAACTTTGGATGCCTTTGAAGCACAAATCAAACCGTTACAGAAAGGAGAGAAATTCAACTTCACACTGTCCGTAGAAGAAGCTTACGGTGAGTATGAACAGGAACGCGTACTGGAACTGAACAAAGATGTATTCAAAGTAAACGGACACTTTGACAAAGAGCATATTTATCCGGGAAGCGTGGTGCCTTTGATGAATGCAGACGGGGCACGTTTCAACGGAACAATCACAGATGTGAAAGAAGATACCGTAACCGTAGACCTGAATCATCCCTTGGCCGGAAAAGCGTTGAACTTCATCGGCGAAGTCACTGAAAACCGCGACGCGACAAAAGACGAAATACAAGGCATGCTCAATATGCTGAGCGGCGAAGGAGGTTGCGGATGCGGTTGCGACAGTTGCGGCGGGGGGTGCGGAGACGACTGCGACTGCGACGGCCACCACCATGAAGAGGGTTGCGGATGCGGACACTGCCATTAAAAGCGGCATCTGTATATTTTATATTGAAAGGGTGAGACATGAGCAATACATTTGGTAATATATTCCAGTTGACGACTTTCGGAGAAAGCCACGGGCCGGGAGTTGGCGGAGTCGTCGACGGGTTTCCGGCCGGCATCGACATCGACTTGGACTTCATACAACACGAGCTGGACCGCCGCCGTCCGGGACAAAGCAGAATCACGACTCCCCGCAAAGAAGCGGACAAGGTGGAATTGCTGTCCGGAGTGTTCGAAGGCAAATCGACCGGATGCCCCATCGGCTTTCTGGTACGCAACACCAACCAACATTCCAATGACTACGACAACATACGCAACCTGTACCGACCGTCACATGCCGATTTCACCTACACTCAAAAATACGGCTTGCGCGACCATACGGGCGGAGGACGCTCTTCGGCACGTGAAACCATAGCACGTTGCGTGGGCGGTGCCTTGGCAAAACTGGCCCTCAAACAAATCGGTGTGGAAATCTATGCCTATACCTCACAAGTGGGCAACATTGCTTTGGAACACGATTACACGCATTACGACCCGACACAAATCGAAACGAACGATGTACGTTGCCCGGATGCGGAAAAAGCCGCTTCCATGGAAAGCCTCATTTCGGAAGTCAAAGCAAAGGGAGATACTATCGGAGGTATCATCACGGGGGTAATCCGCCATT
>OGML01003136.1_pt1 | contig 10566 bp, 7 predicted proteins | sample 1572951 | NCBI WGS metagenome assembly OGML01 (sample SAMEA2581883, study PRJEB24529) | metagenome | biome: Human gut stool | place: China | collected 2011 | reverse complement strand
CCCGCGAGACGGTCAAGGCCATGCGCAAGGACGTGCTGGCCAAGTGCTACGGCGGTGATATCTCCCGTAAAAAGAAGCTGCTGGAAAAGCAGAAGGAAGGCAAAAAGAAGATGCGTCAGCTGGGCAGCGTTTCCCTGCCCAGCGAGGCCTTTACCGCCGTGCTCAAGCTGGATAGCGATGACGATTGATCTGCAAATATGCAAAAGGGATGCTGCGTGCGCGGCATCCCTTTTTTGATGGGAACTCCCAAATGTGAAATCCGCCCATGGCAGAGATGCACTCTTTGCTTTTCCTACTAAATATGTTATAATTTATTTATATATCAGTTTTTGTATCCGTTTTTGGAGAGATGGGCTGCGGCCTTGTGCTGCGCCCTTCTCTATGCAACGTTCCCCGGCAGAAAGGATGTGGCCTTTATCAAAGCAAAACACGGAAAAGGCGCAGCGCAAAACAGCAGACATACACACAGTGGCGGCGCACAGAGGGCAACGCCCCTCTGGAAGCAGGTGCTGCTGACGCTGCTGGTTCTTGTTGCCCTGCTCGCCCTGCTGGGCGGGGCGCTGTGGCAGAATATCTGCTATAACCGCACCCACTATACGGCAGAGTTCTATCAGATCCATTCCCGCAAGCTGACCCAGAGCTGCCGGGTCGTTTTTCTGACCGATCTGCATCTGCGGGAGTACGGAGCAGATAACTGTGAGCTGGTGCAGGATGTCCGCAGCCTTGCCCCGGATCTGATCCTGCTGGGCGGCGACTTTGTGACCTACGGCGAAGGCACCGACTATGATAATATGCTTTCCCTGTTCCGTCAGCTGAGCGAGATTGCCCCGGTATGCGGAGTGCTGGGCAACCACGAGGACGAGCTGTATTTTCTGGACAACGACCGGGAACTGGTGGAAAAGTTCACCGCCGCCGGGGTGACCGTCCTGCGCAATCAGGAGGCGCGCTATACCATCCACGACAACGTTATCAGCATTCTGGGCGTGGAGGGCAGCCCGGCGGATTTTTCCAACTACGGTGCCAGCACCTTTATGGACAGCGTGGAGCCGCAGACAGACTACGACCTGCGCATCTGTCTGGCGCATGTGCCCACCTACTTTCCCGAGCATCTGGAAAATTATTCCTTTGAGCTGGGTCTTGCCGGGCACACCCACGGCGGCATCGTGCGTCTGCCGAAGATCGGTCCGCTTTATACCGCCGAGGAGGGCTTTCTGCCCGACTATGCCGGAGGCAGCTATACGCTTGCCAACAACGCCACCCTCATTGTAAGCCGGGGACTGGGCGATTCCAGCCGGGCGCCCCGCATCAACAATGTGCCGGAGCTTTCGGTCATTGACATCGACTAAGCAACCTGCGCTGCGCGTGCAGGCCGCTGCAAAAGGGTAGAATGCCATGGATGACATCAAAGAAAAAATCAAACAGGCGCTGCGTCATATCTGGACAAATAAATACCGCCTGTTTCTCTGCCTGCTGACCTTGTGCTGTCTGTTCGGGCTGGTTCACTATTTCAAAAGTGCGGACAGCGCCACTGCCAGCATCTCCTTCAATTACTCCGAGGCTTCGCTGGGCATGAACCCCAACAAGACCCGCTTCAACGCCTACGAGATCGTGTCGGACGAGGTGATGGAGCGCGCCATCCGGCGGGTGGGCCTGCAGGACAGCCTGACTGCCTCCCAGCTGGCAGAGTGCCTTTACCTGAGCCCGGAAGGCACCGGCAGCGCCAACGGCAGCGAGTATATCAGCACCAACTACTATCTCTCCATCAACACCCGCAAGCTGAACCTGGGCAACCGCAAGCCCACAGATCTTTTGCAGAGCGTGTGCGAATCCTACCGGGAGATCTTTCTGAGCAACTACTGCGATAACCAGAGCATCCTCAAGGAAAAGCTGGAAGTGACCACCGCGTGCGAGCCTTACCTGCGACTGAACGAGCTGGAGGTGCGCGCCGCCGCGCTGAACCGCTATCTGAACGCCCGTCTGGGGGAAAACAAAAGCTTTACGGACGATACAAACCCCGACCCTTCCACCAACAACTTTACCACACTGGGCAAAATGATCAACAATCTGGTGGATTACGACCTGCCCAACGCCATGGCCTTTGTCATCGAGGGCGGCGTTGCCCGCGACCCGGCCATGCTGACCAGCATTCTGGAATACAAGAACAAGATCGACGATATTGACATGCGCACCCAGCAGGCTTACTATGACGCCGACAAAAAGGGCATTTCCATCTACGAAAAATCCATGACCTCCATCATGATGATCCCCACCGTGGATGAAGCAAGCGAGTACTATATGTCCCGCACCAAGACCGCCATGGATGCGCTGGCGCGGGCGGCAGACGCTTCTCTGGCCGATGCCACCGACTACCAGTCCGAGATCGTGAGCACGAATTATGTGATCCAGAAGATCCGGGAGCTGGATGCCGGCCAGCCGCGTCTGGCCGAGGCGCAGGCCATGGTGAACAAGCTGGAGACCGCCATCAACGAGATCTCGGAGCAGCTGTTTGTACTGGACAAGGCGTATATCAAGTACAAATCCCAGAACTATATTACCTTTACCTACGGCTCGGCCTCCTTCCTGCAGCGCCTGAGCCTGAAAAAGACCCTGATGGAGTCCGTTGCCGTGATGCTGGGCAGCGCATGGCTGCTCCACGAACGTAAACGCAGAAAGGCAAGGCACCGCAGATGAAAAAGTTTGAGATCCTGCGCTATCTGAAGCGTTTCAGCCTGCTGATCTTTCTGGTGTCGCTGGCAGGTGCGGCCGCCATCTACCTGTATGCAGACGGTCGGCAGAAGTACACTGCATCGGTCATCATCCGCTATACCAACGACGGCATCTCGGACGGCTACACCCCGGACGGCAGCGAGCTGGACGTCAACGAGATCTACTCCTCCACCGTCATCTCGCAGGCCATGGATGCACTGGGTGCTTCCGGGCGGCTGAGCACCATCCGTTCCAACATCTCGGTGACCCCGGTGATCTCGGAAGATCAGGAGACCATCAACGAGGCACTGCTGCAAAAGGGCGAAGAGGTGACCTATTTCCCGGATACCTACAAGGTGAGCCTTGTGGTGGATGGAGAGCAGGGCGCGGGTTATGCCCGCAATATGCTGGATGCCATCATCCAGAGCTACTGCACCTATTATACGGAAAAATATGTGGAGCAGAAACTCTCGCTCAACCCCTCGTCCGGTCTGCTGGACAATGGCTACGATTACTACGAGTGCATCCGCATTCTGGAAAACGATACCAACGAGATGCAGGACTATCTGCTGAGCAAGCGGGAGCACTACCCGAATTTTCGCTCCTCCCGCACCGGCTACACCTATGCAGACCTGTGCGATATCTATTCCGACTTCAAAAAATACACCATCCCGGCGCTGTACGCCTATGTGCTCAACGGCCCGCAGGTGCGGGACGGCACGGTGCTGCAGGAATATCTGGCCAACACCATCGAAACTGCAAAGCAGAACGAACAGATCACCACCGAGCAGCGGGACAGTCTGTGGAGCCTGACCGACCAGTATGTGTACAAGAACGCCGATCTGCTGCAAAACTACTTTACTGACCGGGGCGAGGTGGTGTCCTCGGACTATATCCTGAATAACATCGAGCTGGAAGGTGCTGGCGATAAGGCACAGACCACCTACGACGGTCTGGTGCTGAAACTGGTATCGCTGGAACAGCAGGTCGCATCCAGCCAGATCGACCGGCAGTTTCAGGAGGAGATCCTGCAAAGTTTCCGCAACGTGGATTTTGGCGGTACAGGCGAGCAGCACGCCAAGATGGAAAGCATGATCAACGACTACGAGGCGCAGCTGAAAAGCTACTACGAGATCATCAATACCAGCAGCAAGGAGCTGAACCTGTACATCAGCGCGGATTATCTGAAGATGATCAGCTCGGTGCAGGTGGCTGCCGCCATCAATGTCAAGCTGTACCTGATGCTTGCGCTGGTGCTGTTCTTTGTCATCGGCTGCTGCGGCGCAATTCTGCTGGGCCGCATCTCGGATGCGGTGGATTATCTGCTGTATGTGGACAAAAAGACCGGTATGCCCAACCGCGAAAAGCTCAACGTGTATATCTCCGGCATGGCCGACCGCATTCTGCCGGAGGACTATACCTGCTTTGCTTTGCAGCTGGACAACCTGACCGAGATGAGCCGCCGCTTCGGCTACCATGTGGGTGACGGCATCCTGAAGGATTTTTCCGGTCTTTTGCAGCTGATGGGCGATACCGACGGCACGGTGGGCTACAACGGCGCGGGCAAGTTCCTTGCCTTCTTTGATGAATGCAGCACCCGGAAGGCAGAGGTCATGATCCGCATCCTGCAAAGTCAGGTGGACGAGTACAATAAGCTCAACCCGGAGTACCCCATCCTGTTCACCGCCGCATGGGCCACCACCTCGGAGGAGGAGCTCTACCATGTGCGCGACCTTGTGCGCTGCGCACAGAAAAAAATGTCCCTGATCGCAGAGGAGGGCGGCGCTGTCCTTGCCGGAATGGAGCGTGGTGAAACATGATCCAGAACCGACGCGCTTACCAGCTGATCCACTGCCACACCCGCAGCCGTCTGCTGGCGGGCGCTGCCGCCGTGTGCGGCGCAGCCTGCGGCCATGCAGACCTTGGGCTGTACCATCTGCTGCACCGGGGCGGTGCCCCGCTGCCGGACAGCACACAGGCCGACCGCGCCACGCTGACAGCACTATGCCCGAAGCCCGCAGCGGAGGAAATCTGCCCGCCGCTGCCGCCGCAGGACCCGGCGGTGACCCTTTCGGTCATTGTGCCGGTGTACAACGGCGAAGCTACCATCGGCCCCTGTCTGGACAGCATTTTGCAGCAGGAGACCAGTTGCACCGTGCAGCTGATCGTGGTGGACAGCGATTCCACCGACGGCACAGCCGCCGTGCTGGAACGCTACCGGGCACTGCCCGGGGTGTTGCTGTGCAATTGCAGTGCGCCCCGCAGCGCCGCCGCCGCCCGCAACGAGGGACTGCGCCACGCCGTGGGCCGCTGGCTGATGTTCGTGGACAGCGACGATCTGTTATTGCCCGGTGCCATCCGCACCCTGCTGGAGGCCGCACAGCGCCTTGACGCCGATGTGGTGCAAGGTGGCTGGCAATACCTGTACACCGACGGCACCCGTGGCCCGGTGCAGCGCTACCCGGCGGCAGTCTACACCGGTGCCGCCGCGCCGGAGCGGTTCGAGCTGCCCGGGATGCCATGGGGCAAGGTGTACCGGCGGGAACTGTTTGCACAGGTGCGCTTTCCGGCTTACTATACCTGCTTTGAGGATGCCATCATCCATTTTCTGGTATTCCGGCTGGCAAAGAGCGTGGCCTCTGTGCCCGAGGTGGTCTATCTGTGGCGCAAAAACCCCAAGGGGCTTACCGCCACAAGTCAGCACCGCCCTGCCGCCGTGCAGAGCTACTGGATCATGGAGCAGCTGGCAGTGCAGGATGCTGCGCTGGGCCTGCCCCACGATGCGCTGTACCGCTGCACCCTGACGCTGCAGCTTTCGGCTTTCTGCTATGCCACTGTATCCGGCCTGCCGCCGGAAACGCAGCAGGCTGTTTTCCGGCCTGCCGCCGGAAACGCAGCAGGCTGTTTTCCGGCTGTGCTGTGCTTTGTACGCAAAGGCGCTGCCGCAAGAGGGCGCACTGCCCCGCCGTGCCCGCTGGGGTGCCCGGGCACTGCGGCAGCAGGACTTTGGGCTGTGGTGCCGCTACGGCAGAAGATTTCAGTTGTTATAATATAAGGAGTACCCATGATACGAGTGCTGCATTCGGTCAGCAATATGGACCGCGGCGGAATCGAGACCATGCTGATGAACTACTACCGGCATATCGACCGCGAAAAGGTCCAGTTTGATTTTATCGTCAACAAGCAAAAGCCCGGCGATTACGACGACGAGATCCGCCGTCTGGGCGGGCATATCTACCAGAGTCCGGGATTAAACCCGCTGCACTACCCGGCGTATCTGCGCTTTGTGCAGCAGACCGTGGCCGCAGACCCCCGCATCCGCATCCTGCACGCCCACAACGAGGCGATGGGGCTTTATGCCCTGAAGGGTGCGGAGAAGGCGGGGCTGCAAGTGCGCATTGCCCACGCCCATAATATCTGGATCGTCCGGGACTACAAGTGGCCGCTGAAGATGTTCTGTAAGCAGCTGCTGCCCGGCGCCGCCACCCACCTGTGGGCCTGCGGCCGGGATGCGGGCATCTACTACTTTGGCAAAGCGGACTGGGAGCGCCGGGGACAGATCATTCCCAACGCCATCGAGCCGGAGACCTTCCGCTTCTCCCCCGCCGTCCGCGCCGAAATGCGGGCGCGCTACGGGCTGGAGGACCGGGTGGTGCTGGGTCATGTAGGCCGCTTTGATGTCCGCAAGAACCACGAGCGTCTATTGGAAATCTTTGCCGCCTTTTTGCAGCTGGAGCCCCGGGCAATGCTGGTGCTCATTGGTACCGGCAGGCTAGAGCAGGCTGTCCGCGCACAGGCGCAGGAACTGGGTATCACAGATCATATCCTGTTTGCCGGGTTGCAAAACAATGTGGCCGACTGGTACCAGATGATGGATCTCTTCGTCATGCCCTCCCGCTTCGAGGGTCTGCCGGTGGTGGGTATCGAGGCGCAAGCCGCCGGGCTGGGGTGCGTATTTTCGGACGCAGTGCCGGCGGAGGTGCTGCTTTCTTCCCATGCCATCCAGATCCCGCTTTCCGCCAGCAATGCAGACTGGGCAGCAGGCTTGCAGCGGATGCTCCACCAGCCCTGCGACCGCTCTGCTGGTGCAGAACTGATCCGACAGGCGGGCTACGATATCAACATCGCCGCCGCCCGCTTACAGCAGCAGTACCTGCAACTGGGCGGAGAAGCGTAAGTCACCTGCGGGAACACCCACTACAAAAGGAGAACCCTTTTTCATGCGCACACTGGATCAGATCCTGACCAAAAAGGATTACAGCCGGAAAACTCCGGCCTCTTTATTTTATAAGGACAGCCCGCTGTGGCAAAAACTGCTGACCATCGGTTGCGTGGTCTTTTTGGCCGGTGCCGGGCTGGGAGAGTGGAAAACAATCAACAGCGCAGTGGGCGGCCTTCCCAAAGCCATCTCTCTGGGGGTGATCGGGCTGGCAATGCTGTACACCCTGTTTTACCCGGACGAAAAGCGTCTCCGGGAGTTATGGAAGCCTACCCTGCTTTATATGTCCCTGATGGCGGCGCTGTTTTTCTGGTCGATGGTCATCTGGATCGAAAGCTTTGCCGCAGTGTCTTCCATGATCCGAAGCTGCTCCAAGATCGTGTTCCAGAGTATTGCCATCCTCACTGCTGTGGCGCTGGTCTATCTGTTCCGGGAAAAAGCCATCGAGCTGTTTACCATCAGCATCTGCATTGCCAACACGGCCATCATGCTGCTGAGCATTCCTGGCTACGGTTTTGCAGCCAGCATCCAGTCTCTCGTTACCTGTTTGATCACCTTCGGTGATGCGGATGGCTATGCGCTGCAGCTGGAGATTCACGACCTGACCTTTGTGTTCGGGCAGATGATCTTGTACTACGCCGTTTTTGCTCCTCGTACTACCCGGCAGGAAAAGCGCAAGCGCTGGCTGTATCTGCTGCTCTGCTGCTGGTTTTTTCTGGTCGGTATGAAGCGCATCGCCATCCCGGCGGTGGTTTTGTTCGTCCTGATCGCTCTGCTTCTCCGCAAGCGCAAAGTCCCCGGCTGGTTTTACCCGGCAGTGGGCGGCGGCTGCATCCTGTTTTTTCTGGTATTTCTCTACTGTGTGCGCTACGGCATCATCTCGAGACTGCTGAACAGTTTTGGCGTTGACATGATGGGTCGGGATTACCTGTGGAGCATGGCGAACCCCTACTATGAATTTTCCGTCACCTATCTCGGCCACGGCTTTGAATATGTGGATACCATCATCGCCCAGTGGTATAATGACGGGCTCATCAACCAGCCTTACCCCTTCCACAACGACATCCTGAAGGTCTTTGTAGAGGTAGGCTTTCCGGGTTTTCTGCTCTGGTCCAGCATCCAGTATGTTCTGACTCCGCTGTTCTGGCAGCGCTATGCAGACCAAGAGACCACGTTGCTGTATCTGTCCGAGCTAGGCTATATGACGGTGACCTACCTGACCGATAATACCGCCTTTTATTTCTGGAGCACAATGGCGCTTCGACTGGTGACGCTTGCCTATACAATGGAGCGCAAAAAGCCCCCGAAGCCCAAGATGTGGATGCCGGATAGTCGACAAGAGATGCGGGACCGCATCCATATTCTGATGCAAGAGGGGTGATGGAGATGACACAAACCGCCAAGCGTCTGGATCACATCGACATCGCCAAGGCCATTGGCCTGCTGCTGGTGATCTACGGTCATACCTTTCGGATGTCCATGCGCGCCGCACATCCATGGTGTGCGTTCTCGTATACCTTTGTTTACCGGTTCCACGTCCCGCTGCTGTTTCTGCTCTCCGGTATGGGCTGCACCCTGACCGCGCAGAAGAACCGCAGCCTTTCCGCCCGGCAATACGTGCGCAAAAAGGCGCACAGCCTGCTGTTGCCATGGGGCGTGTATTCAGCCTTTTTGTACCTGCTGTTTTGTCTGGTAAATCTGCTGCCGCCGGTGCGGGCGCTGCTGTCCGGCAGCGCATACCAGCTAAAACAGCCTGCGGAATATCTCTGGCTGGTGCTGCGCAACGAGAACCCCTACGGTTTTCATCTGTGGTATCTGCCTACGCTGTTCTGGCTTGTCCTCACGGCATGGCTGCTGGACAAAGCTCTGTCCCCGGCAGCAGCCCGAGCGGCAAAGCTGGTGCTGGTGGTAGCTCTGCCCGCGTGCTATCAGCTGCTTTTCACCGAATGGTTCTGGGCCGTGAAAAGTTATTTCCAGCAGGGCGCGTTTTTCTTTCTGGGCTGCGTGCTCCCGCGTGAAAAGGCCGAACAGCACGCAAAGCCGCTGGCGCTTTTTGGTGCCTTGTGCGGCCTGTGGGTGGTGTGGGGACTGCTGTCGCCCACTGTGGTCTGGCCGGATGGTCTGCTTGCAGAAGCTGTGCGCACATGGGTGGACTATTTTGCGGTCAGCGGGTTCTGTGTGGGCATCTGGGCGGCGTGTGTGCTGCTGCAAAAGCCCCTGCGGCGGCTGGTTCCGCTGGGGCAGAACACCATGCTGTTTTATCTGTATCATCAGCCCTTTTGCTGTGCAGTGCCGGGGCTTGTGCTGTATGATAAGCTGGGTATTTCTGCGGGCGGGACAGTTTTCATCTGCGGTGCGGCCAGTCTGGTAATGCCGTACCTGTTCCGCCGTCTTGCCGGTCGGCTGCATCTGCGGCCGCTGCTGCAGCGGCTCGGCCTGCCGGGATAATTATTTCAAGGAGTTGGGATCATGCCCTGTATCTCGTTTATAGTGCCTATTTATAATATGGAGCGCCTGCTGCCCCGGGCGCTGCGCTCACTGCGGGCGCAGACTTTGACCGACTTCGAGGCCATTCTCATCAACGATGGCTCCAAGGACGGCAGCGCCGCGCTGTGTGCACAGGCTGCTGCCGAGGATGCGCGCTTTCGCTTCATCGACCAGCCCAACGGCGGCGTAGCCACTGCCCGCAACGCGGGTCTGGATGCAGCCCGGGGCGAGTATATCTTCTTTCTGGATCCGGATGACTGGGTAGAGCCGGATGCGGCAGAAGTGCTGTATCATGCCGCCCGGAGTGCTGATGCGGACTGCGTGGAGTTTGGGCTGTATCTGGACAGCTATGATGAAAATGACCGGCTGCTGCACACGCAGACCAGCGGCAGCACCCTCTCCGGCGTGTACCGGGGCGCGCCCTTCAAGGAACATTTCGACGAGACGGCGTCCTCGTATCTGGTCACCAATAAGCTGTTCCGCCGGGCGTTTCTGGAGCAGCATCGGCTGCGTTTCTCCTGCCATCAGCTGGGGGAGGACGGGCTGTTCTTTGTAGCCTTTTATCGTCAAAATCCCGGCTGTCTGGTGGTGCTGGAAAAGCCGCTGTACCACTACACCGCTGCCCGGCGGGGCAGCCTGTCCAACCGCTACCACCCGGAGCGTCTGGAGGATAACTTTTATCTCAGCGATGCAGTGTGGGACACCGTTGCCGCGTGGGGCTTACAGGACAGCCCCATGCACCGCGCAAAGGCGAGCTACTGCACGATCCGCGACCTGATGATGGGAATCAAGAATCTTGGATGCAGCCCGCTTTCCCTTTCCGAGCAGACTGCTTGGCTGCGCAGTACCCTGCAAAAGCCCCGGGTGCGCACAGCGGTGCGCAGCACCCCACTGCACGCCATGCAGAGCCGGAACGACCAGGTAAAGCTGTTGCTGCTCAAGCTGCGGCTATGCCGCGCGGTGCTGCTGCTCTCGGGCGCAAATCAGCGTAAGAATACCTGAAGAGAAACGCAAAAATCCCCCCGCTGCCGACTGGCAGCGGGGGGATTTGTTACCGATTTAAATGAAAATCAGCGCTTAGTTCTGCTTCATGCGAGCAAAGCAGTCGGAGCAGTAGACCGGACGGTCCTCACGGGGCTGGAAGGGAACCTTGC
>OGML01003127.1_pt1 | contig 10586 bp, 8 predicted proteins | sample 1572951 | NCBI WGS metagenome assembly OGML01 (sample SAMEA2581883, study PRJEB24529) | metagenome | biome: Human gut stool | place: China | collected 2011 | reverse complement strand
TTCTTTTCTTACGTGTCATAACTTTATTTATTTTGACATTAATAATTTTCCGAGTCATTGAATTTTCGGTTAATACATATATCCACTTTTTTGCCGGGATATAAAAGGAAAAGGAATTTTAACTATATTCTTAACCTGATTTAAACCCTCGCACCGGTAATTTAGCATAAAGAGAGCCCGATTCCCCACTAAACAAGAGAATCGGACTATATGCTTAGCTCATCCCAATTAGGAGAAATATGGACATTAAAAGCTCAATAAATGGGCATTTCGGGCTCTATTTTCAGACTCCAAATCAGCAAGGTATATCTCGGTAGTGGTTATGCTCGTATGTCCCAGCATGGGAGATATAATAGCTACCGGAACACCTTCGTTTCGCAATACGGTCGCATAAGTATGCCGGGCAACGTATGTCGTAATCTTGCCTATATTCAACTTCTCACCGATAACTTTCATCCTGTCATTTATATGCTTGGTGAGGTTTTTCTTTTTCTTCTCATGCTCCCAAGCATCATCGCCGGTTTTCATAAAGGGAAATATATAAGTACTCTTTCTCGGATTATTTCCCCATTTATCGATAATGGATTGCATTTCCGGAGTTATCGGTGCATAAATCCGTTTTGAGTCACGAGTTCGGTCTTTAGTCTTTTGACGGATAAATGAAATTTCCCCGTTTTGAATATCGGAGAACTTAAGGTTTATCAAATCGGCAACATTGATACCGTTACAGAAATAGATGAATAGCCACAAGTCACGATAAAACTCCGTAAATTCGTTACCGTCTGAATAATTGGCGATAGCTTTAAGTTGCTTTTTGTTGAGTGCTTTTTTTCTGCCTGTACCTTCCTTAATTTGATATTTATCTCTTCCGAAAGGATAATCGGCCTCCCTAATCATCCCGGCAGACTTGGCAATATTCATAATGGCACGAATATTCCTCATATTGATAGCTAATGTTGTTTGATTCACAGTTTTCAAACAGAATTTTTCAAAGTCACGCAGCCACTCGGCTGTAATATCACGGATTGGTACATCATTCTTTTTATACCGTTTAATCAGCGAGAGTGTGCTTTGATAAAAGGTTTTGGAGCCGAATTTATTATTTTCATCCAGTTCCTTAATCTTGGCTTCAAGCATTTCATTGATAGTCCCACCGATATTTTTTCCAAGTCTCGTATTGAGACGGTCAAAAGAAAATGTTCCACGTTCTGCCAGATATTCTACATTCTTAAGAATGCGGCTAAGTTCTTTTCCAATTTCTTCCTGAATTTCCCGACATTCTTTGGATTTACCTTCAAGCGCTTCTTCAAGTTCTTCTTTTGAAGTCAGGCAGAGGCCGACAGAATAATACTTTGGCTTGCCTTGATAATACACTTTGATTTTTACCGGATAAGTACCTTCCTTATTAATGGTGCGAGTGTCAAGTATAACAGATACGACAACACCGTTTTTAATGATTTTAATCATGGATTTTTAAATTACTTGTAAACGGAATTGTTTACCAGTAATATATCCATTTTACAACGGGATTATAAGTTAAACAGGTCTTTCAAAAGGCATTTACAGGCTTTTTCAGACAACGTTTGCAGGTTATTATTGCCAAATTCAATACTCATACTTATTTTGCAATTCATTTATTTGTATTAAAAAAAAGATTTTAGCTCCTTTGTAATTAAACAAATAAAAAACAGATATGGAAATAGAATATATTGATAAAGGACAGGATAAATATCCTGAAAATATTACTGATCTTATGAAGCTTGCTAGAAAGTCACAATCAGGTGATAGTTATAGTTCCTCCCTTATAGCTGTATGTATTCTATGTAAACACAAAAAGGTTAATTCCAAATTCTTTAGATATATTGATTTAGCAATAGAGCAAGGAGATCAGAGTCTTCCATTCTTTTTAGATATACTATTTACAGAAGGCTATACAGAAGATGGATTTAAAATTGAACAATCAGAAGAATTACGATTCAAATATTTATTAAAACGTAAAAGTCTATCAAGTATCTCATCAGTAATTACTTTAGCACGTAATAATTCCGAAAGACAAAAAAAAGTAATAGCTGCGGCTAAAACTAATCAACTTCATCCTATCTATAATGAACTCCTTTGTGATTTATCTGAACTTATTGAAAATGATGATTCGAAACTATTCAGTTATGTTGATAACCTGAATAGTATATATTCTTTTTTCTTAAACAATCGACATTCTTTACTAGCTAAACCTATTGCGCTTACAGAAGAAGAATATATGACTCACTACACCAATATACAAGCCATACATTCCATGTTACGTATTCCTAAAAACTTTAGTGAATATGAAGAATATAGACAAAAATATCCAGTACTTAGACTATATAATACTGCATATATGAATGACCCAGAAGAAGGACTATATTTATTTGATTGTGAAGAATTAAAAGAAATAGTACCATATATTGAAGAAGAAAGATATTATCGTACATATATCGCATCTTTCACGACTCATAAAAAAGACGATTTAACAATGTGGAGATTATACGGACAAGACGGTAAAGGACTTAGTATTGTATTACCACAAAAGGATTATAAAATGGTATTTCCTAGTATTATTGATATATTTAAAGAATCATTTCATTCTCAATTAAATGATTCTGATATAGAAGAAAAGAACATATTACTATACAAGGTTTCTTACGATTGTACTAGTGTTAGATTAAGTATGACCGAAAAGTTCAATGAATTAAAATCATTAATACATAAAAACAAAGACAAGGAAAACTCTTCGTTAGTAAACTACTTATATCGTTTCTTTGCTAAAGCTAGTGATGAAATTCGATATTTGTATAAAAATCCACAATATAAAACTGAAAAAGAATTTAGATACCTTTCTTTCCATAGGATTGAAAGCGAAAAGGTAAAACTCGATGAACGAGAGATACCCCATCTATATGTCGAAACCCCTCCCGATTTATTTAGAAAAGGAGTAGAAATTGTAATAGGGCCTAAAGCGGAGAAAGAAATTGATATAAAATTAGATATTGAGTATAGGCTTAAAAGGTATGGATTTAATGATATAAAAGTCTCTATTTCCAAGGCTAAATATCGATAAAATAGAACTATGTACTTTATCATTTGCACGAAAATTGCACAAATCACCGGAAAATAGAAGAAATGATATGATTACGGATGAAAAAGAAATATTATCTTTGCCCTTGTAAAAGAAGTATTTAAGCAACGAGAGGAAGATATAAGAAGCTGGGAGTTAATGCTTTAGCGGTGTTTCATAATCATGAGGTCCCCGGTTCAATCCCGGGTCCCGCTACAAAGCGTAAAAGCTTAGATATAAGGCATTTGAGAGGCTTCCACTCTTGAGTGTCTTTTTTATTTTTACGGGCATTTGCACAGATTTTGCACGAATTTCCAGATAAACAACTGATAATCAATGAAATCGCAAGATAAAACTACCACAAATTCCTTTTCTTCTATTTTCTTTTCATTGCTTGGCTTTTCTTAGTAATGATACCAAGGATGAGGCTGATTTTCTATGTAAAATCTTCGAAGGTTCTGTATCTTGCACGAAATATTGCACTAACGGACATAATAAAAGGGATAAGCTACACACCGGTAGTTATCCCTTTTGTTCGTGATAAAATCAAGCGAGAAGTATGTACATCATAATTTTCCTGTTTTCATGTACCTTAATATATCGCAAACTTGATTCATGCCCGAATTTCCATTACCATTAATAAAACAAATAGCATCCGTTATAACTGGCAATCTCTTGTTTAGTGGAAATTTTCTTTTCCCTTTGCATCTTACTTTCTTGCTCATGATAAATTAGTTTGAATGATTATAAAACTCCGTAATATTTGCACCAATAATAAAATGTTCCTATCCCTATCTGATACTTATGATAGTTTTTCAAACATGAATCATACATCATATCAGCTTCTTCTTTCGTATAATAATAATTTTCATTCCTATAAAAACGACTAACAGCATGAAAAATCAACCTACCTTCTTCTCCATACTCGTTAGCTAAAGCACAACCTATAGAAAACCATTGGCGTCCATTCCCTGTTATATCAATCTGGTTATCTCCAATAAACTGTAATATAGGTGTCATAATTAAAGGGATATTACTATAACCTTTTAAAAAAGATTCTTCTTGCTCACACTCTGTTCTTGTGCGCTTAACATCCTTATTAACAGAATATTCAACCAAATCAGTAAATACTACTGCATTAGGATTAAGAATAGGATTAGCATCATAAGAGGCCCCTCTCAATCTCGATACATTCTTACATGCGGCATCGATTTTAATGCCTTTTTCCTGAAAATATTTTTCCAAGGCATAGAAATGTTCTTTGTGACATTGTGGTTTCTCAATTGGTATCAGACAAAACACACCGTTTCCACTAACAGAAAGACCACAATAAGCATTATATTCAATATTCGATAAGTCTTGTTTCAGCTTTTCAAAATCCGTAATGTCCGGATTATCTTTTCCACCATCTATATCAATACAAATATATCCGCTATGTGCATCCAGATGTTTATCACTGCAATAAGAAAATATTCCGCTAGGAGTAATACAAGGTAACTCAGCCTTGTATTGCCGTTGTTCACTTTTCTCTGAAAGAGATCGTATACGATTTGCAGCTTCTTTATATTTGTTGCTGCATACCCAATCAAATAGGTTTACTTGCCCAATCGGGAGTTTCTGTTTGTAACTTTCAAACAAACTAACTTTTGGATTCTTCATTTTTGAGTGTATTTAAAAATGTTGATATTGGATTTTGTATATTTTCCGAATCATTTGGTTGCGATAACTCTGTCCCATTACCTTCCTTCTTACAGAAAACCCATGTTGCATTATTTGTACTCTTAGGTTGTACATAAAATATTTTTTTAATCCTTTCATTAAATGTTCGATTATTTGCCGCATGCATGTGGTATTTGCTACAATACTCTACATATTTATCATACAAAAAGCTAAGTTCAAGATGTGGAATATCACTACTCTTACGCTCGGTATTCTGTTGAGGTACTGTAGGAATCCAGCCTTCGTCCTGAATAAACAGCAAAACAGTATTTGAACGTACTTTATACTCTTCAAGTGTACGATTAACTAATTCGGATTCAGTAAAATCTTCATTCTTAACTAACCGTTTAATACCAGCGATAACCCGATTGAAAATACCAGGTAATTCTTTTTTTAATTTATCTGGCAATTTTTTATCTCTTCTCTCTTTTGGAATTGTTACATCAAATGGTAAAATTATCCATCTTCTGAAAAATGCGACATTTGCTTCTGCTTCTCTAGGCAGTGAATTTGTATTAAATATGAACTTACACGTATAATCACGCATGATCCACACATCTTTATATAATGTTTTCACTTCAACATCTTCACCACTAATAAGTTTTTTAATCGTATCGGGTTGACACTTTCCTCCTAATTCTGATGAATAATTAAGAAGTTTGCCACTAAGTTGGGCTCGTGTATTAGGATCAAAAGATAGTGCAGCCATAGAGAAACCTGTAACATGTTCTTTACCTAGAATTTCTTTTACTAGTTCATAAATTACACCTTTACCATTTGCTCCTTCACCGTACAGCATCATACTCACTTCCAATTTTAGATAACGAGTTGGGATAAAACAATAGCCTATCATTTCCATAAGCACATCTTGTGCCTCTTTTTCAGGAAGTACATCATCAAGAAATTTGTCAAATTTCTCACAGGTAGCATTTGGATCATATTTAAAAGACAGTTGATACCTTAACATATCATCTTTTTGAAATCCGCGTAATTCAAAATCCCCATCCCCATATTCTAAAGTTCCATTTTGCAAATTAATGAGAATCTTTAAATTATCTGGATTACTTTCATCTTCAACGGGAGGGCATTTATAATCACTCACGAATTGATTGAGTAGTTTTTTCTTACTCACTTCACGTTGTGCTTCGACTGGTAAAAATCCAGCTTTTATGGCTGCCAATGCCAGCAAATCAGAGGCTAGGGATTCCCCTACCTTTTCCCAATAAGCAACTTTGAAATAATGAAGAAAACCGTCTAACATCAAAAAGCCAGAATTTTCTTTTTCCGCCATAGCTCTCAATACTTTAGATATATATACACATTTATCGTCCAAAGTTACATCGACATGCTGTTCTTCACCTATTGCTCGCCCATTTTCATCTTTAATAGTTTTGGTATAAATCAAATCCTCCCTATCGCATATATGGCATTCTTCCATTTTGATAGCTTCAAAAGGCAGCTTAGGTATCTGATAAATTATATTTGCCAATACCTTATTATTTTCAATAAAGTTTTGCATGGGTGTTTTTGCAAGACATATACTTACTATATTACTAAATTCCATAATTGCTTTCTATTTTTTAGTTATTATTTTTATAATGTTTCTTTCTGTACAGGTTTTATTAATTTGTGATGATACCCATTCACTTAATTCGCCTGGATAGAAATAAATCCGGTTGCCCGATTTATGCTTTGGAATATCATCGTTAGAGGTCAATTTATATAATTTTGACCGACTAATATAAAATCCCAGATTCCTTATGTAAATCAATGCTTGATTTACATCCAAATACTTGGGTATTTCTTCTGGCTTATCTATCGGAACAGATAATAGGCTTTTTATCTCTGCAATTTCCTGAATCAGATAATCGATTTGTTCAGGTAAGTTATTATAATCTGTTTTCATACTTTCCTTTTAATTTTGATGCAAAGGTCCGAAAACAGCAGAAAGCAAGTTAGTGGCAAAAAGTTCCATTTCCTTTTCTTTATTATTTTTAGCTTGCTAATACTTTTGGGGGTTGCATTCATTCTTTATTGTTTTAAAATTATGATGCAAAGGTCGGTATATCGTAACAAGCAGGTTAGTGGCAAATTGGAACGAATGATAAATTATCGTATTTTTATGGCGAATTTAAAATAAAAAGCAATGAAACAAGACTGTTATAAGTTTGATAAAGAACTGTTTGAGATTCTGATGCAAGAATACAAAGAGCGATTAAAAATCCAACTAACACTTGGGGATTTCGAGAAACTCCGTTTTTTTATCAATCAAGAAACATTGGATGAAGAAGAAGAACGGATTGATAATAAGAAAAAAGGATATAAAAGCGAAGATAAGGTCAGTTCAGATTCGATAAAGCGACACTTCAGACTGATTTCAAGCAAAAGCAATCCAAACATTTCCAATTGTTCTTTATATGCCAGAAGATTGGGGTATTTGAGTTGGGACGATTTTTGTGAGAAAGTCAAGCAAAAATATGATGTTGTTAAAGGATTCAGTACTATACACTTTCATCAATTCAGTTATTTGAAAGAAGGAGATGAAGTAACCATTGGTTGGTATCCAAAGAAATATTGCAGATTGAAATTTTTAGAAGGATATTCTTTCGAAGTTGTTGAGTCTTATGGTATGCATCACAAAAAAGGGGAAATAATTGAAACCCACGGATTTCGATTAGCTCCAATTACGAGCAAAATAAATCTTCCAGAGGTTTTAATAGAGCCACTTTTTGATGATGATCCTCTATGGTATTTCATTAATAATTTCGATAGTGACTTGTGCTGTATAGATGTTCTTCTATAATATAAAGTGAATAAAGTGAGTGAAGTGAAGCTATTTCTCTATACTCTTATATATTATCATATATCATATAAATATCTATTCTTTAAATATTTAGATATATAAATAGTTCACTTCATTCATTTTATTCACTATGTAAGAATTTACTACTTCAAGTTTATTCTTCCATATTTGAGATAGAATATCATCTCCTTATTTTCAGTATTAGAGAAGAGAGAAAAGCTCGATACGGGAGACGAAAACAGCTTCATTTCAGGCATGAGGAATATTATCGTTTCATGCTTGCTTGGAAGCGAAAAGAGTCTGCAAGAAACAGCTTATTTTCGTGATGAAATTATTGCGTTTTTGAGGCTTCATATCGCCTTCGCCTAAAAGTAACCACCTTGCATTGATATATGGAAAAGCAATCAGTATCTTTCGTACAGTCCAGATTGTAGGGTCAGCGTCCCCAAATAACAGATTCATCAATTCAGTAACAGGAATACCGATTCTTACACAAAATTCTGGAACGGACAGAGCTTCTACTTCTGCTATCTGCCTGATACGCCCTTTTATACCACCATTCAGAATATCCCAAAAAACTAATGGCAAATGAATATTGTCCATTTTGAGCGCTTCTTTAAACAACGGTGCTATTTCAGAGGGTGAATGTCCGGATATTCCACAACCTATCTCTGTGACTAAAAAAGTATATTCCGGATGTTGTTTCGCATATACTAAAAAATCATCAACGTATTTCTTGAAATTCTCCATATCCTTGGAAGGTATTGCATAGGTTTGCCCTTGTGCTCCTACTGCCTGTCCCATAATAGCCCCGAATTTCATAGCTGTGGATGCGGCGTTTCCGTTATGTACACCACAAGAATTTGAACCGAACACGAATATTTCATTCTCTTTCAGTTCCGTAATGTTGTGAGGGGTAATTCTTTCATTCATATTTTAAAGTTTTGGGTATAAAAAATCCCCTCATTGCACAAGCAATAAGAGGATTCTATAAGTGTATTACTCTCGGTTATTATCAGTTCAACGAAATAAGATTAATAATTTTATTTCCGTTGTCGGCAACATTATCGATTACCACTTCATCTGACTCTGTGATGATTCCTACAACATTTGCACCATCCATATATCTAATACCACTAAATGTTATATTGGAACTTTCCGGACTTGCAAAAAGGGTTTGTATTTCATAGTCATTTATTCTGAACTCTGACTCTTGATAATCCGCCATGCTCATTTTATAAAAGCGAGTATTATTTTGTATATACCATGCTCTATCCGTTTGGAAATGACCCTCAGCTCCTTCATGCCAATTAAAACTATTTGGAAGTTCTACTAATTGATATGTCGTTCCATCAAACTCATAGTACCAGCCATAATTGGTTTGTAATAGAACAGTTTTTCGGGCGTAATTATATATAATATCCAAAATATCAATATCAGGATATTCATCGCCACCCTCTATCTTACAGATTTCTGTTTCTTTCAATTCATTATTACCAACCATTTCCCATTTGATAATCTTTCTATCTTGATATGAATATAGTTCGTTATTTATAATAAAAGGAATATCAGTAATAGGATAGATTCTGCCACCCGGACATTTTACCTTATAGTTTTTATTATCACTATAATTATTCCAATATATAATGAATCCATCTCCAGTAACATCAAAATTCGTGAAATTTTGTCCATCAGCTAACATTGGCTGTAGTGTAAATTTAGAAACATCAAGCTTACAAATCTGATTATTACTCGTTGCAATATAAATGTTTCCTTGGTTGTCCAATACTGATTGTAACTCTATCCCCTCACCTAAATATACATCTATTTCCTTGGGCCATCGATATATCTTTTCTGTTTGGACATCAACAATGGAGAGGTATTCTGTACTACCCCAAGCTACACTTATACCTAAATCATCAGGTCCAGGTTTATAGAACAAATCGATAATATCTTGTGCGATAGGATTTACAAGAAGAACTTTATCGCTCAATTTCAAGACTTTATGAATACCAATATTATGGTCTTGACCGTCCTCTCCCTTGATTGACAACTTTACCTCATTGCCTGATAAGTCAAGTTTGTAATAAGAGTCGTCCCCTGTTGCTCTTGTTGCGGATGATTTCTGATAAATCATCTTGGCGTCACTCACATTCAGATTAGTAAGGTATTTATAACCTTCTTCATAATTGATAGAGGCACCACTTCCAGAGCCACTATCATCACCACATGCAGTAAATAAAGCTACTGCACCAAGCATTAATAGAAATTTCTTCATTATTACCAGTATTTATTCCATTCTCCCCGCCCACACAGAAGAAGTTTATAATATGCGAAAGCGTGAGGGCTGCTAACTTATTTTACGGAATAGGCTCTGGTAAAACCCTTGAACTAAAATAAGCAACAGTCTCCCCACGCCATATACGGATATGACGCGAGAGATGCTAACTTATTCTCGTTCGTTTATAGTTTACCAGACTTTATTCCGGAGAATCAGCTAAACACTTTCGTGTACCTTAAATTTCTAACATGTCCGTCACGTTGCCATGACGGTACAAAATTAGATAAAATAAGGCACATCACAAAGTAACATCTCATAAAGAGACTGTTGCAAGTTACAAAATTAGATATTATTCTTCATTCAGCACTGCATCAATATAAAGTTCGCGTTCCTTTTGAGCTTCCTTATGTTCTCTGATTCTTCTTTCCAACCGGTCAAAGTAAGCGTCACCGAGTCCTTTCGCTTCGAGTGTTTTATCAAACAGATCAATGATTTCATCTGAAATTTCTTCTTCATCGTCATCTCCGTCCCAATCTTCTTCTTCATCGTCATCTCCGTTCCAATCATCCAAAGCGGCAAATATATCTTCCCCGTTATCTTCTTTCTCCGATGAAGAAGTATCTTCAACCTCTGCTTCATCCTCGCACTCAATATCCGGCCCTAACATATCGATAAGCTCGTCAATGGTA
>OGML01003118.1_pt1 | contig 10626 bp, 9 predicted proteins | sample 1572951 | NCBI WGS metagenome assembly OGML01 (sample SAMEA2581883, study PRJEB24529) | metagenome | biome: Human gut stool | place: China | collected 2011 | reverse complement strand
TCAAGATATTGTTTTTTGTTTTCTGTAACTTCTACAATTCTCATCAATCACACCTGCAAATTCCGATTTGCCGGTTTCTTTCACCGCTGCCAAATCCATCATATCATGCGTTTCCATACAGAGCAATAAAAAAGATGGACCGCAGAAAATCCGTGATGGAATTTTCAGAGCATTGGCAGGACTTGTTGAGATTTTCTTTGAATAATTTTGCTCTCACGGTTCGCGGGTCTGACAGGCCACCGGCCTGTCATTCAACACCGCGGACCCCCGGCTAACGGGGGTCATATGCGCTCATAGGCGCGGCGGGGGGTGCCGTCGGCGACGTGGATGGTGCCGGTGTACGCGAAGCCGGCGCGTTCCAGGCAGCGGCGCATGGGGTGGTTATCCTCGTGGGTGTCCGCCCGCAGATGGGGACACCGCGTCCACGCCCAAGCCACGGCCTCGGCCAGCACGCCGGTATGGGTACCGTCGCTGCCCAGGCGGTGGAGGGTGCCGTATGGCGTCTCGTCATCCAGCCACGCGCCGTCGATGACCTGATAGGTGGGGTCGTCGCCGATGATGAAGGCAAACACGGCGTACACGCCGCCCGCGTCCTCCATGACGAACAGCCGGCCGGCGGCCACGTCCGACCGGAGCAGGGCCTCGGAGGGGTAGCCGTTGACCCACTGGACGGTGTTGCCGCTGCGGCGCATGAACTGCCGGGCGCTGTGGTAGATCGCCAGGGCGCGGGGAATGTCGAAGCTTGTCGCAGATCGGATCATATCAGTTCTTCAGGCTTTGCAGCGGGGCGGGGATACGGCCGCCGCGGGCGATGAAGTCGGCGCTGGACGCCTCGTGTACCGGCATCAGCGGCGCACTGCCCAGCAGACCTCCCATCTCCACAGTGTCGCCCACGTCCGCGCCCTCCACGGGGATGATGCGGACGGCGGTGGTCTTGCTGTTGACCATGCCCACGGCGGCCTCGTCGGCGATGATGGCGGAGATCGTCTCCGCCGTGGTACTGCCGGGCACGGCGATCATGTCCAGACCCACAGAGCACACGCAGGTCATGGCCTCCAGCTTGTCGATGGTCAGGGTGCCGTCCAGGGCCGCGGCGATCATGCCCTCGTCCTCGGAGACGGGGATAAAGGCGCCGGACAGGCCGCCCACATGGCCGCTGGCCATGACGCCGCCCTTCTTCACGGCGTCGTTCAGCAGGGCCAGGGCGGCGGTGGTGCCGTGGGTGCCGCAGACGGACAGGCCCATCTCCTCCAGGATGCGGGCCACACTGTCGCCCACCGCCGGGGTGGGGGCCAGGGACAGGTCTACGATGCCGAAGGGCACGCCCAGACGGGCGCTGGCCTCGGACGCCACCATCTGCCCCATGCGGGTGATCTGGAAGGCGGTCTTTTTGATAGTCTCGGCCACCACGTCGAAGGGCTGGCCCTTGCAGCCCTGCAGGGCGTGGTACACCACGCCGGGGCCGGACACGCCCACGTTGATGACGGTGTCGGCCTCACCCACGCCGTGGAAGGCACCGGCCATGAAGGGGTTGTCCTCCACGGCGTTGCAGAACACCACCAGCTTGGCGCAGCCCAGGCCGTCGCGGTCGCGGGTCAGGTGGGCCATCTCCTTGATGACGCGGCCCATCTGGGCCACGGCGTCCATGTTGATGCCGGCCTTGGTGCTGCCCACGTTGACGCTGGAGCAGACCAGCTCTGTGCGGGCCAGCGCCTCGGGAATGGAGGCGATGAGCCGCCGGTCGCCGGAGGTAAAGCCCTTCTGCACCAGGGCGGAGTAGCCGCCGATGAAGTTGACGCCGCAGGTCTTGGCGGCGCGGTCCAGCGTCAGGGCCAGGGGGACGAAGTCCTCGCTTTTGCAGGCCGCGCCGGCGATGGCGATGGGCGTGACGGAGATGCGCTTGTTGACGATGGGGATGCCGAACTCGCTCTCGATATCGCAGCCGGTTTGGACCAGCTTTTCGGCGCGGGAGCAGATCTTGTCGTAGATCTTGTCGCAGCAGCGGTCCATGTCCTCGTCGGCGCAGTCCAGCAGGGAGATGCCCATGGTGATGGTGCGGATGTCCAGGTGCTGCTTGTCCACCATGGCAATTGTGTCGAAGATGTTTTGCAGACTCAGCATATTCCCCACCTCTTACAGCTTGTGCATGGCGTCGAAGATGTCCTCCCGCTGGATGCGGATGGACAGGCCGCGGCCCTCGCCGTAGGCCTTCAGATCGGCGCGCAGGGCGTCAAAGGGCGCCTGACACTCGGTCAGGTCCACCACCATCATCATGGTGAAGTAACCCTCCATGATGGTCTGGCTGATATCCAGGACGTTGATGCGGCTGGTCGCCAGGGTGTTGCACACACCGGCGATGATGCCCACCTGGTCCTTACCCACAACGGTAACGATCGCTTTCATAACTATAGACTCCTTTCGGATGGTTTCTTGTTTTGGCGCGGGAGACGCGGTTTTCACTCCAGCTCGTCTAATGTCAGCGAATAGCTGGGCAGGAAATGCTCGCGGAAATAGTCCAGCTCCGGCAGAGCCATGGCGTCCATGGCGGCGGCGGTCTGGGCGGCGGCCTGACGGAACTCGGTGTTGCCGGCCTTCAGCTCCTCGATGCACTTGATGTGGGCGGAAAGCTTATCCGCCGCCCTCACCAGCTGCTCGATCTCCGGGTCCGCGGGACGGAGGGCATCCTCATAGGCGGGGCGCAGGTCCTCCGGCAGCATGGACAGGAGTTTGTCCTCCGCCACCTGCTCCACGGCCTTGTAGGCGTCGCGGATGCCGGGGTTGTAATACTTGATGGGGGTGGGCATATCGCCGGTGAGTATCTCGCCGGCGTCGTGATACAGCGCCGCCACGGCCACGGCGCCGACATCCACCTGGCCGCCGAAGCGCTCGTTGCGCAGCACCGCCAGCGCGTGGGCCAGCACCGCCGTCTGGTGGCTGTGCTCCTGGATGTTCTCCGTGTAGCTGTTCCGCATGAGCGACCAGCGCTGGATGAAGCGCATACGGTTGATATAGGCGAAAAAGTGGTTCATGTTATGTCAACTCTCCTATCAGTACATCACCATCTATACCGACTATTTTTGTATCGATAATTTTATTATGTAAATCTTCGGCGCGGACGCACACCTCACAGTAGTTGGGGGCGTGGCCGGTGTAGAGGCCGTCCTTCTCCTGCTCATAGAGCACCGGGTAGGTCTGCCCCACGCAGCCCTCCAGATAGGCGCGGTGCATAGTCCGGGCCACGGCCACGGCGCGGCGGGTCCGTTCCTCCTTTACCGCGGCGCTGAACTGCACCAGCTCCGCCGCCTTGGTGCCGGGACGGACGGAATAGGGGAAAATGTGCATATCCGCGAAGGCGCACTTTTCGATAAAGGCCATGGTCTGCTCGAATTCCCGGTTCGTCTCGTCGGGGAAGCCGCAGATCAGGTCGGTGGTGACGGCGGGCCGGTCAAAATACTGCCGCAGCAGCGTGACGGACTCGTAAAACCGTGCCGTGTCGTACTTCCGGTTCATGCGGCGCAGCGTCTCGTCACAGCCGGACTGCAGGGACAGATGGAAGTGGGGGCACAGGTTGGGCAGCTTCGACGCCCGGCGGCAGAAGTCCTCGGTGATGGTACGGGGCTCCAGGCTCCCCAGCCGCAGACGCATATCCCCCGCGGCGGCGGATACCGCCTCCAGCAGGTCGATGAGGCTTTGGCCGTTTTTCAGATCGTGGCCCCAGGAGGATATCTCGATACCGGTGAGCACCAGCTCACGGTATCCCTCGCGCCGCAGCTGCTCCGTCTGGGCTACGGCCGTCGCCAGCGGCAGGGAGCGCACCGGGCCGCGGGCGTAGGGGATGATGCAGTAGGTGCAGAAATTCACACAGCCGTCCTCTACCTTCAGCATGGCCCGGGTGCGCTCGGCCATGCCGCCGGCGGGCAGCACCTCGAATTCCCGGCGGCGCAGGGCGTCGTCCAACAGTCTCACCGGCTCCTTTTCGTGGGCTGCCTGCTCGAACAGGTCCAGAAACGCCATGCGGTCACCGGTACCGGCCAGCAGGTCCACGTCCAGTGCCGCCACCACCTCCGGGTGGGTCTGCACATAACAGCCGCAGGCGGCCACCACCGCGTTGGGGTTCAGCTTATGACACCGGCGGATCATCTGCCGGGATTTCTTGTCACTGATGGCGGTGACGGAGCAGGTGTTGACGATATAGCCGTCGGCCTCTGTCTCGGCGGGCACCAGCGTATGACCGCGGCGCAGCAGCTCCTGCTCCATGGCCTGTGTCTCGTATTGGTTCACCTTGCAGCCCAAGGTATAGATGGCAACACGCATCTTGCACTTTCCCCTATTCTATCGTATAATAAGGTTTCACGGGTGAAGGTGTTTTTCACTCCCGCTTTTTGATCGGTTTATTATACTGTATTTTACCGTGTCTTTCAAGACCCGTTCGTGAAACAGGAGGCTCTCTATGGTCTATTTTGATAACGCCGCCACCACGCCGGTGCCCAAAGCCGTGGCCGACGCCATGTACGAGGTGCTGACGGCGCACTTTGGCAATCCCTCCTCCCAATACCCCATAGGTGTGGAGATGAAAAAAGCCGTGGAGGACTGGCGGGCCGTCATCGCCGGGGCGCTGGGCTGCCCCGCGGAGCGCCTGTACTTCACCTCCTGCGGCACGGAGAGCGACAACTGGGCCATACAGGCCGCCCTGTGGCAGAACCGGCACAAGGGCAGACACATCATCACCACCGCCGTGGAGCACAGCGCCGTTCTGGAGCCCTGCAAGCTGCTGGCCCAGCAGGGGTATGCGGTCACCTATCTGAAGCCCGGACGGGACGGCAATATCACCGCCGAACAGGTGGCGGATGCCCTGCGGGAGGACACCGCCCTGGTGTCTGTGATGCTGGTGAACAACGAGACGGGCTGCGTATTTCCCGCGGCGGACATCGCTGCCCTGCTGCGGGAGAAGGGCTCCCCTGCCCTGCTGCACTGCGACGCGGTGCAGGGCTTTTTGAAGGTCCCCTGCGACCCGGAGGGCTGGGGCGTAGACCTGATGAGCCTGTCCGGTCACAAGGTCGGCGGGCCCAAGGGCGTGGGCGCGCTGTACATCGGTCCCCGGGTGCGGAACCCCCGCCCCCTGCTGCCCGGCGGCGGACAGGAGCGCGGCGCGCGCTCCGGCACCGAGGCCACGGCCCAGATCGCCGGCTTTGCCAAGGCGGTGGAGCTGCGGCTGGCCGATTATGACGCCAAGCTGGCCCACATGGCCGGACTGAAGGCCTATTGCCGGGAGAAGCTGCTGGCCATGGGCGGCGTGGTCCCCGTGGGCGAGGGTACGGCCCCCCACATTCTGGCGGTGTCGCTGGTAGGGTATCCCAGCGCCAACATCGTAACGGACCTGGGTGCGCAGGGCATCTGCATCTCCGCAGGCTCTGCCTGCCATCAGGGCAAGGCGAGCCATGTGGTGTCCGCCCTGGGGCTGGACAAAAAGACCGCCGCCGGCGTGATCCGTATCTCCTTCTCCCCTGACAATACGGAAGCGGACGTGGACGCGCTTTGCCGCGCACTGAAGTCCCACCGGGACAGCCGCTTCCCCATGCTGTGATATACGCCCGCGGCGCGGGCACAACGATATTTTGAGGTGGACTATGTTCAAAGCTCTTAAGCGCGACAGGGCCTTTTACGGGTATCTGCTCCGGCTGACCGGGCCCATCGCCCTGCAAAACCTGATCACTTTCTCCCTGGGCCTGATCGACACACTGATGGTCAGCCAGCTGGGCAACAATGAGATGGCGGCGGTGACGGCCGCCAACGTGCCGGTGTTCCTGCTGATCTCCATCGTGTTCGGCGTCCAGTCCGGCGTAGGCATCCTGATCAGCCAGTACTGGGGCAAAAAGGACCTGACCAGCATCAGCCGTGCCATCGGCGTGGCGGCGGGGCTGGGCGTGGCTCTGGCGCTGGTCATCGCGCTGGCGCTGTTCCTGTGGCCGGTACAGATCATGGACCTGATGAGCAACAAGCATCATCTGTCCCTGCTGGGCGCGCCGTATCTGCGGGTCATCGGCTTCTCCTATGTGTTCAATATGCTCTCATCCATCTATGTCAGCGCGCAGCGCAGCGTGGAGAACGCCAGCTTCGGCATGAAGCTGTTTGGTATGTCCACGGTGCTGAATACCGGCATGAACTACCTGCTGATCTTCGGTAAGTGCGGCTTCCCCATGCTGGGCGTGGAGGGCGCGGCCATCGCCACGCTGCTCTCCCGCGTGGCGGAGTTCGCCGTGTGCCTGTTCTGCGCCCTGCGGAGCCGGGTCATCCCCCTGGACCTGAAGGCGCTCCTCCGTCCGGGCTGGGAGATGCTGCGCCGGTTCGTGAAATACGCCTCGCCGGTGATGGCCAACGAGCTGTTCTGGGGGCTGGGCAACAGCCTGCTCACCGTCATTCTGGGACACATGACCATCTCGGTAGAGTTTCTGGCGGCCAACGCCGTCATGGGCAACCTGAACCGCCTGTTCCTGGTGGTGTGCTTTGGTCTGGGCGCCGCCACCGCCGTGATGATCGGCAAGGCCATCGGTGAGGGACAGAGCCACGATGAGCTGATGGACCTGTCCAGGACGCTGTCCTGGGTGACAATACTGGTGGGCGCCGCACTGGCCATCATCGCCCTGGTGCTTGTGCCGCTGCTGTTCCAGCCGGTGATCTTCCCGCTGTTCAAGCTGTACGACCTCAGTGCCCATCTTGCCACCACCCTTGCGGTGACGGGCTTCGCCTGCATCCCCTTCCACGCCTACTCCATCTCCGCCGTCACCGGTATCCTGCGGGCAGGCGGCGATGTGTTCTGGTCCACGGCGCTGGATCTGGCACCCCAGTGGCTGGTGGCGCTGCCGCTGACGGCCCTGCTGGCGCTGGTGCTGAACGCGGATCCCTGGTTCGTGTCGCTGGCCATACAGGCGGAGAGCTTTATCAAGTGTCCCATCTGCCTGTGGCGCATCCGGTCCCGTAAATGGATACACGACGTGACACTGCCGGAGGGTGAGCGATGAGCAGTCTGTTCGTCTGCCCCCTGTGCGGCGGCGCGCTGACGCGGGGAGAGCGCAGCTATCTCTGCCCCGCCGGCCACTGCTTCGACATCGCCAGGGAGGGCTATACCTATCTGCTGCCGGTGAACCGGAAGCACTCCAAAACCCCCGGCGACGACAAGGCTATGGCCGCGGCGCGGCACGCCTTTCTGGAAAAGGGCTACTACGCCCCGCTGCACGAAAAATTATGTCAACTCGCTGTGGAGTTGACCGGCGATGCCCCGTCGGTGCTGGACAACGGCTGCGGCGAGGGCTACTACACCGCGGGCATCTATCGTGCCCTGTGTGCGGCCGGGAAGACGCCGGTGATGGCCGGGATCGATATCTCCAAGCCCATACTGCGTCTGGCGGCTAAGCGGGAGAAAAATGTGCAGTTCGCTGTGGCCTCCTCCTACCGCCTGCCGGCGGCAGACGGGTCCGTAGACCTGCTCATCAACTGCTTCTCGCCGCTGGCCATCGAGGAATTCCGCCGCGTGCTGCGGCCCGGCGGGCACTTTATCTATGTGGTGCCCGGAGAAATGCATCTGTGGGAGATGAAGCAGGTGCTCTATGACCACCCCTATGTCAATGAGGTGAAGGAGACACCCTATGAGGGCTTCCGGTATGTGAGCATCCGGCACGTAACGGACGTTATCCATCTGGAGGACCCGGCGGACATACAGGCGCTGTTCGGCATGACGCCCTACTGCTGGAAAACGCCGAAGGCCGGCGTTGAAAAATTATGTAAACTCACGCGGCTGGACTGCCGCATCGCCTTTGACATACACGTTTTCGAAAAGGAGGGATAACTATGAATCGAATTTCTCCGCCCCGCCGCCGGCCGCGGCGGCGTCTGCTGCCGGTGCTGCTGCTGATCGCGGCGGTGCTGGTGGTGGGCGGACTGCTGACGGCGGTCGTTCTGTCCCTGCGGGGCGGCAGCGCCCGGCAGGAGCCGGAGGCCGATCCCCACGCGGGGCAGGTATATATCAACGACGGATTTAACATGGTGTGGATGACGCCCCATGAGGGTATCCCCGCCAGCGGCCTGGCGCAGGAGGACTTCCGCCGGGACACCAACGACGACGGCAGCGACGGCGTCCGCGTCCGCTATCTGGGCGCGGAATACGCCACCCGCTGGGGCGTGGACGTGTCTAACCACCAGGGCACCATCGACTGGGCGGCGCTGAAGCGGCAGGGCATCGACTTTGCCTATCTGCGCCTGGGGCTGCGGGGCTACGGCGAGAAGGGCTCCCTGTACCCGGACCGGTCCTTCGACAGCTATTACAGCGGGGCCAGGGCCGCCGGCATCGAAGTGGGCGTGTATTTCTTCTCCCAGGCCGCCACCGTGCAGGAGGCCGCCCAGGAGGCCCTGTACGCCCTGCAGCTGCTGGATGGCCGCGACCTGGACCTGCCGGTGTACTACGACTGGGAGCCGGTACAGCAGGAGGACTCCCGCACACTGCACAACAACGAATTCCTGCTGACCTCCCAGGCCCGGACTTTCTGCGCCTTGATCGAACAGGGCGGCTATGAGGCCGGGGTGTACATGAACCGCCAGCAGGGCTACTACCGCTATGATCTGCCCTCTATGAGGAACATCGCCCTGTGGATCGCTGATCCCGGCGACTATCCGGACTTCTACTACCGCTTCGATGTGTGGCAGTATGACCACGGCGCACGGCTGGACGGCGTCAACGAGATCGTGGACCTGAACGTGGAGTTCGTGCCGGTCATGTAAGCAAGAGCGCTCCCCCGCCGGGGGAGCGCTCTTTTATTCGAACAGCTTTCCGCAGGCCCAGTTGGTAAAGGGTGCGGCGGCAAACATATTCCAGAAAAACGCCATGGGGAAGTTCTTGATAAGCGTCCCCGCCCAGATGGCGGGCAGCTGCCACACCGGCGCACCGCCTAAGATCATGCTGAAAATAATGGTGGCCGCCAGACTCATGGTGGGGCACATAACGTTTTTATTATGTTAACCTATCCTCTGTGTCCACGACCTTACCGTACCAGAATTTCCGCACTGGGTCATACAGCACCGCTTACAATCGCCGCAGCCAGACATTACATCCTCCCCACATAAACCAAAAGACCGGCTTAGCCGGTCTTTTGGTTTACATAATTTAATTTTTCTTCCCGTGCTGCGCCTTCATGCGCCGCTCGTGGTTCAGGATGGTCTTGCGGATGCGGAGGTTCTTGGGGGTGACCTCCAGCAGCTCGTCATCCGCCAGGAATTCCAGGCACTGCTCCAGGCTCATCTTCCGGGGCGGTACCAGACGCAGGGCGTCATCGCTGCCGGCGGCACGGGTGTTGGTCAGCTGCTTTTTCTTGCAGACGTTGACCACGATGTCCTCCTGCTTGGGACTGATACCCACCACCATACCCTCGTACACGCCCACGTTGGGGCCGATGAACAGCACGCCGCGCTCCTGCGCGTTGAACAGACCGTAGGTGATGGACTCACCGGTCTCGCTGGCCACCAGAGAGCCGGTATTGCGGCGGGTCAGCTCACCCTTATAGGGGGCGTAGCTGTCAAACACGCTGGCCATAATACCCTCGCCGCGGGTATCCGTCAGGAACTCGTTGCGGTAGCCGAACAGACCGCGGCTGGGCACCAGAAACTCCACCTTCATGCGGCTGCCGATGGGGGTCATTTCCTGCATATCCGCCTTGCGGGCGCCCAGCTTCTCGATGACCGCGCCCACACTCTCGGCGGGCACGTCCACCACCAGGCGCTCGATAGGCTCGCACTTCTTGCCGTCGATGGTCTGGTACAGTACACGGGGGGGCGACACCTGGAACTCGTAGCCCTCGCGGCGCATGGTCTCGATGAGGATGGACAGGCTCATCTCGCCGCGGCCCGCCACGTTGAAGGCGTCGGTGGCGCCGTCGATCTCCGTCACCCGCAGGGACACGTCCTTCAGCGTTTCCCGGAACAGGCGGTCCCGCAGCTGGCGGGAGGTGACGAACTTGCCCTCGCGGCCGGCGAAGGGAGAATCGTTGACGGAGAAGGTCATCTCCATGGTGGGGGCGGATATCTTTACAAAGGGCAGAGGCTCCACGCAGTCGGGGGCGCAGATGGTGTCGCCGATGGTGATATCGCCGATGCCGGACATGGCGATGATATTGCCGGCGGTGGCCTCTGTGATGGGCTGCTTGCCCAGGCCCTGGAACTCGTACATGGACACGGCCTTGGCCTTCTTGGCCGGGGCGTCGGGGTCGTGATAGTTGCACACGGCGATTTCCTGATTCTGCTTCAGGACGCCGCGCTCCACCCGGCCGATGGCGATGCGGCCCACGAACTCGTTATAGTCGATGGCGGACACCAGCATCTGGAAGGGCTGGTCCAGGTCCGCCTCGGGAGCGGGAATATAGCTGAGGATGGTGTCGAACAGGGGCTTGAGGTCCGTGCCCGGCACGTCGGGGGAGTAGGACGCGACGCCCTGGCGGGCGGAACAGAACAGCATGGGGGAGTCCAGCTGCTCCGGGGTGGCGTCCAGGTCCAGCAGCAGCTCCAGCACCTCGTCGATGACCTCATGGATGCGCTGGTCGGGCCGGTCGATCTTGTTGACCACCACGATGACCCGGTGACCCA
>OGML01003117.1_pt1 | contig 10630 bp, 7 predicted proteins | sample 1572951 | NCBI WGS metagenome assembly OGML01 (sample SAMEA2581883, study PRJEB24529) | metagenome | biome: Human gut stool | place: China | collected 2011 | reverse complement strand
CCGGATGCCCCCAAGGGCGACGGTGGTGTTGCCTATATCAATGGCTAAGATCATATTTTACCTTTCCTGCAAAAACCTCTCAGGCGCTTTGCTCCGGCTCCCCTGCCAGAGGAGCCGGGGGGATTGCCTCTCCCGGCAGGAGAGGCGGCAAAGACGCAGGCTTTGACGGAGAGGTTTTATTCTAAGTCAAGTTATTTTACCGCATTTTTGCGCTGGATACAAGACCCAACCGAAAGATTTTGTTGTGCTGGCGGTGATTTTGGATTATACTAAAGAGGCAAACCCGCAAAACAGGAGGTTTTTTGGATGGATCTGCAGGGCAAATGCGTCCTTTTGGGCGTTACCGGCGGTATTGCCGCCTATAAAATGGCAAATGTGGCCAGCGCACTCAAAAAGCTGGGGGCGGACGTGGAGGTCATTATGACCGAGAACGCCACCCATTTCATCACCCCTCTCGTCTTTGAAACGCTGACCGGCCACAAGTGCATGGTGGACACCTTCGACCGCGATTTCAAGTTCGAGGTCACCCACATCTCGCTGGCCAAAAAGGCGGATGTCGTTCTGGTGGCACCGGCCACGGCCAACGTCATTGCCAAAATGGCCCACGGCATCGCCGATGATATGCTCACCACCGTGGTGCTTGCGGCCAGGTGCCCCAAGCTGGTCAGCCCGGCCATGAACACCGGGATGCTGGAAAACCCCATCACGCAGGACAACCTCAGAACGCTGGAGCACTACGGCTTCACGGTCATCCCCTCTGAGAGCGGGGTGCTGGCCTGCAAGGATGTGGGCAGCGGCCGCCTGCCCAAGGAAGATGTGCTCATCGAGTACATCCTGCACACCATCGCCCGGCCCAAGGATCTGGCCGGTGTCCGCATCGCTGTGACCGCCGGGCCCACGCAGGAGCCGCTGGACCCCGTGCGCTACCTGACCAACCACTCTACCGGCAAGATGGGCTATGCCATCGCCCGGGCCGCCGCCATGCGGGGAGCGGAGGTCACCCTCATCCACGGCCACACCGACCTGCCGCCGGTCCACTTCACCACCGATGTTCCCATTACCACGGCGCAGGATATGTACGATGCCGTGACCAGCCGCTTTGAGGAGATGGACGTGCTGGTGATGGCTGCCGCTGTGGCCGACTACCGCCCCGTGACGGTGGCAAGTGACAAGATCAAGAAAAAGGACGGCGACCTCTCCATCCCTGTGGAACGCACCGCCGACATTCTGGGTACCATTGGCCCGAAAAAGACCCACCAGTTCCTCTGCGGTTTTTCCATGGAGACCCGGGATATGGTGGAAAACTCCACGGCCAAGCTGACCCGGAAGAATCTGGACATGGTGGTGGCCAACAACCTGAAGGTCGCCGGAGCCGGTTTTGGGGTGGACACCAACGTGGTCACCTTCATCACCCCCGATGGCACCCGGGAGCTGCCCCTGATGAGCAAGGCCGATGTGGCCGATGCCATTCTGGATGAGATTTTGAAGCGCAGAGGTTTATAAAAACTTTTATCCCTCTCCGTCAACCTGGCGGAGAGGGTTGTTTTTGTAAGAGAAACGTTCACTTTACCCTGTTTTTACAAAAACATTTTTCAAAATCCGGGCAAATCACTTTCCAAAAGTGCAATTTTGATGTATTCTATTCCTATCCGCTGTTCAGGTCCACTGTCCGCGGAGGAACCACAAACGAAAGAGGGGTGCGCACAGATATGCTGAAATATCTGGCAAAACGCATCGGGCGTTCCATCCTGACGCTGTTCGTCATTGTAACGCTCGTGTTCTGCCTGCTGCGGCTGATGCCGGTGGAAGGCTACTTTGCAAACTACGAAAAAATGACCGAGGCCCAGATCCAGGCGGGCCTGCAGTCCATGGGCCTGCTGGACCCGCTGCCGGTGCAGATCGGCCGCTTCTGGTGGAATGCCCTCCACGGCGACCTGGGCGTGAGCCATATTTATAAGGTAAACGCCTCGGTCACCGGCATCCTGGCCAAAAAGCTGCCCATCTCCATCCAGATGGGCGTGTTTGCCATGCTGCTGAGCCTGGTCATCGGCATTCCCATGGGCCTGCTGATGGGCCGGTTCAAGAACCGCTGGCCGGATAAGATCGGCACCGCCATCATCGTGCTCATTCAGGCTGTGCCTGCTGCCGTGTATTACCTTTATATTCAGATGTACGGCACCACCGCCCTGGGCGTGGGTCTGTTGTTTGATGCCTCCGACTGGCGGTACTGGGTGCTGCCGGTCTGCTCCATGAGCCTGGGCAACGTGGCATTCTACGCCATGTGGCTGCGCCGCTACATGGTGGACGAGAGCAACAAGGATTACGTCCGGCTGGCACTGGCCAAGGGCGTGAGCGAGAGCAACATCGCCCTGCGCCACATCTTCCGCAATGCCATGGTGCCGCTGGTGCAGTATATTCCCTCTGCCTTCCTGAACACTGTGGTCGGCTCCATCTACATCGAGAGCCTGTATTCCATCCCCGGCATGGGCGGCCTGCTGGTCACCTGCGTCCAGCGCCACGACAACACCATGGTGCAGGGCATCGTGCTGCTGTACGCCTGCGTGGGCATCATCGGCCTGATCCTGGGCGATCTGCTCATGGTGCTCATCGATCCCCGCATCAGCTTTGGCAAGAAAGAAGGTGGCCGATAATGCTGTTCCACATGAAAGATCACAAGGCAGCTGTTCTGGAAAACGACCTGAACAAGCTGCAGAAGGACGGCCCCGCCGCTTGGGCCGACCTGCCCGAGGACGAGCTGTTCACCCCCGCCGGGTTCAGTGAGGAGCGCGCCGAGGCCACCTCCTACTCCAATTACAGCTATTGGGGCAGCACCTTCCGTGCTTTCTTCAAGAATAAGATCGCCGTGGCCCTGCTCATTGCACTGGTGTTCGTGGTGGGCTTTGCCTTTTTGCAGCCCTATCTGCCCGGTCAGGCAGATCCCAATCTCTGCCAGGTAGACCCTGCCACCGGCATCCAGTTCCGCAACATCGCCCCCGGGGAAGAGGGCTTTATCTGGGGCTCCAACGCCATCGGCCAGGACCTGTGGGCCCGCATCTGGGCCGGTGCACGCACCAGTCTGACCATCGCCTTCTTCGTGGCCCTCATCGAGGCCGTGGTGGGCATCACGGTGGGCGTGCTCTGGGGCTATGTCCGCCAGCTCGATTTCTTCTTCACCGAGCTGTACAACATCTGTGATAACATCCCCTCCACCATCATCCTGATCCTGATCTCCTATGTCGCATCCCCCAGCATCCAGACCCTGATCCTGGGCATGTCCATCACGGGCTGGATCGCCATGGCGCGCTTTATCCGCAACCAGATCCTGATCATCCGCGACCGTGATTACAACGTGGCTTCCCGCTGCATCGGCACCCCCATCCGACGCATCGTGCTGCGCAACCTGCTGCCCTATCTGGTATCGGTCATCATGCTGCGCATGGCCCTGACCATCCCCGCCGCCATCGGCAGCGAGGTGTTCATCACCTATATCGGCCTGGGCCTTTCTGTGGAAACGCCCTCTCTGGGCAACCTGATCAACGACGGCCGCAAGGTGATGATGCAGGCGGGCCTGCGGTACCAGCTGCTCTACCCCACCATCATCCTGAGCTTTGTCACCATTGCGTTCTACCTCATCGGCAACGCCTTCTCGGACGCTGCTGACCCGAAGAATCACCTGCAGTAAGGAGGGACAGAAGATGGAAAAAAATCAGCTCATCCTTTCTGTAAAGGACCTCAACATCAAATTCAACCTGCGCGGCAAGGTGCTGCATGCCATCCGCGGCATCGACCTGGACATCTACCACGGCGAAGTCCTTGCCATCGTGGGCGAATCCGGCTCCGGCAAGAGCGTGTTCACCAAGAGCTTCATGGGCCTGCTGGATGCCAACGGCTCCATCACCTCGGGCACCATTGATTATTACGGTGCCGATGACGGCAAGCCCATCCGCCTTTCCGACCTGAAAAAGGAGAAGGACTGGCTGAAGGTCCGGGGCCATGAGATCGCCATGATCATGCAGGACCCCATGACCAGCCTGAACCCCCTGAAGACCATCGGCGACCAGATCATGGAAGCCGTGGAGCTGCACCAGCATCTCAAGGGCAAGGCCGCCCGGGAAAAGACCCTTGAATACCTGCGGGACGTGGGCATTGCCGACCCCGAGGTGCGCTTTGCGCAGTATCCCCACGAGTTTTCGGGCGGTATGCGCCAGCGCGTCGTCATTGCCATTGCGGTGGCCTGCAACCCGCAGATTCTGATCTGCGACGAGCCCACCACCGCACTGGATGTGACCATTCAGGCCCAGATCCTGCAGCTGCTCAAGGAGATGCAGGTCAAGTACAACCTGACCATCGTCCTTATCACCCACGATCTGGGCGTGGTGGCCAACATCGCCGACCGGGTGGCCGTCATGTACGCAGGTGACATCATGGAGATCGGCACCTCCGATGAGATCTACTACGACCCCCGCCACCCCTACACCTGGGCGCTGCTGTCCAGTATGCCCCAGATGGGCATCAAAGGCGAGGATCTGTTCAACATTCAGGGTACACCCCCGAATCTGTTCGCCGAGATCCACGGCGATGCCTTTGCGCCCCGCAACCCCCAGGCGCTGAAGATCGACTTTGTCAAGCGCCCGCCCTACTTTGCGGTCAGCCCCACCCACAAGGCCAAGACCTGGCTGCTGGACCCCCGGGCCCCCAAGGTGGAACCACCTGCCGCCGTCAAACTGTTGAAAGAGGAGGGGATGCAGGATGCCTGAAAATCGTGACATTCGCGTTTGCGAAGCAGCGAATACCCCAGTGGAGTGTTCGAGCGAAAAAAAGGTCTTGCGCCAGCAAGATGGAGAGGCTTCGCCCCGGCAGGTCCTGCTTAAGGTCAAGGACCTCGAGGTGACCTACGGCTCCGGCCGCAAGGCCTTCAAGGCCGTGAACCGTGCCAACTTTGAAATTTACAAGGGTGAGACCTTTGGTCTGGTGGGCGAATCCGGCTCCGGCAAGACCACCATCGGCCGCGCCATCATGCGCATCCTGCCCACCTCGGGCGGCGAGATCCTGTACAAGGGCCAGAAGATCAACGGCAAGATCTCCCGCCAGCTGGACCAGCAGGTCATCAAGGAGATCCAGATGATCTTCCAGGACCCGCAGTCCTCCCTGAACGAGCGCGCCAAGGTCAGCTACATCGTGGGCGAGGGCCTGCAGAATGTCCGGCCCGACCTGACCGCCGCCCAGCGGGAGGAGAAGGTCCGGCAGGCACTGCTGGATGTGGGCCTGCTGCCTGAATTCGCCTCCCGTTTCCCGCATGAGTTCTCCGGCGGCCAGCGCCAGCGCATCGGCATTGCCCGCGCCCTGATCGTGGAGCCTGAGTTCATCATTGCCGACGAGCCCATCTCGGCTCTGGATATGTCCATCCGCGCCCAGGTGCTCAACCTGCTGCGCCATCTGCAGAAGGAGCGCGGCATCACCTACCTGTTCATCGCCCACGACCTCTCGGTCATGCGGTACATTTCGGACCGCATCGCCGTCATCCACAAGGGCGATATCGTGGAGCTGGCCGATGCGGAAGAGCTGGTGACCCATGCCATCCACCCCTACACCCGCAGCCTGCTTTCCGCCATCCCCATGCCCAACCCCAGGCTGGAGCGGAAGAAAAAGCTGCTGGTCTACGACCCTGCCATGCACGATTACACGCAGGAGGCCCCCCAGTGGCGGGAGCTGCGCCCCAGCCACTGGGTGCTCTGCAGCCAGCAGGAGGCCAAAGACTGGCTGGCTGAAATGTAAACTTTCTCTTGCGTTTTTTGGCAAAGTTCGCCCTTTGTTTCTTGACATTTCCACCCTGCTCTACTACAATAGCTCTTGTACGTATTGTGTTGTTTTTAACAAACGGACGAAATTTAAGACCCTGTTGAATCCGGCTGCCCCGGCTGCGGGTGCAGTGACTGCTCAAAGGACAAAGGACAATTTATGACAACATCCAACACCCCGATTTACGCTTCCCAGGCACGTCCCTGGCTGAAATTCTACGATCAGAAGTACATTGACCAGACCATGCCCGTCTGCACGGCGTTTGAGCTCGTCTGCCGGCAGAACAAGAACCGGCTGGGCGAGACTGCACTGGAATACTATGGCCGCAAGTTCACCTACGCTGATTTTATCGTCAACGTCAAAAAGACGGCAGCAGCCCTGCGGGCCGCGGGCCTGAAAAAGGGCGATATCGCCACGGTGGTCAGCGTGATGACCCCGGAGATCATCTTTGCGTTCTATGCCGCCGACATGATCGGCGCGACTCTGAACCTGGTGGATCCCCGTTACAGTGTGGAGGGCATCCGTGAGTACATTGAAGAGGTGGATTCCCACCTGCTGATCTGCCTGAATGTGGTGTATGAGCGCTGCCATCAGGCTGCCAAGCGCACCCATGTGGAACATGTGGTGGTGCTCTCCCCGGCCGACTCCCTGCCGCTGCCTCTGGCGCTGGGTTACAAAATCAAGAATCTCGACAAGAACAAGTATCACTCCAATGTCATCCACTGGAAGCAGTTCCTTGCTGCCGGGAAGGACGAGAGCATTGCCGCGGAGCCCTATGACCCGGAGCATGCCTGCGTGGTGGTGCACACCGGCGGTACCACCGGCTCCCCCAAGGGCGTGATGCTGACCGATAACAACTTCAACGGCATCGCCATGCAGTTCTCTGCCTGCGACACGCTGTTTTCCAAGGGTCAGTCCCTGCTGAACATCATGCCCCCCTTCATTGCCTACGGCTTTGCCTGCGGCGTACATCTGCCGCTGACGCTGGGCATCAAGGTAGTCATCGTCCCCAGCCTCGACCCCAATAAGCTGGGCAGCCTGATCTGGAAGTACAAGCCCGAACACATGTTCGGTGTGCCCTCCCACTACCAGCAGCTGGCTGTTGACCCCAAGCTCCAGAACAAGGATCTCTCCTTCATCCGCAACTATGCCGCAGGCGGCGATGCCATTGCCCGGGGTGCCGAACAGACGGTCAACGACTTCCTGGCCGCTCACAATGTGGAATTCCCCATCGCCAAGGGCTACGGCATGACCGAGGCATCCTCTGCTGCCACCGCTGCTGCTGGTCGGAACAACAAGCCCGGCAGTGTGGGCCTGCCGCTGGTCAACACGCTGGTGTCCGCCTTTGAGCCGGGCACCGACACGGAGCTGCCCATCGGCCAGCGGGGCGAGCTGTGCATCTCCGGCCCCGGCGTTATGAAGGGCTACTACAACAAGCCTGCCGAGACCGCCGCCATCCTGCGCACCCATGCAGATGGCCGGGTCTGGGTGCATACCGGTGACATCGGCTATCTGGACGAGGATGGCTTTGTCTATCTGGACAGCCGGATCAAGCGGCTCATCATCCGTCACGATGGCTTCAAGGTGTTCCCCTCCATGATCGAAAATGTGGTCAGCCAGCATCCCGCCGTGCATCAGTGCTCTGTGGTGGGCTGCGTTGACAAGGATCATGTGCAGGGCCGCCTGCCTTTTGTCTATCTGGTGCTTGACCCTGCGGTTCCCGCCGCCAAGCACAAGCAGATCATCAAGGAGCTGCGCCAGCTCTGCATTGAGGAGCTGCCCGAATATGTCCAGCCCGTGGGGTACAAGATCATCCCCGAAATGCCCCTGACACTGGCCGCTAAATTTGATTATCGCAAGCTGGAAGAAGAGATCACTCCCCGCGATTATTAAGCAGGATAATACATATTGGAAAGGATTCGTGACGACACCATGAAAAAGAAACTGATTGGTCTGGCCCTCTCGGCCGCCATGCTGTTCTCTGTCCTGAGCGTTCCGGCCTTTGCAGCCGCCCCGGAAGAGAGCGCAGACCCCGCTCTGACCACTGAACAGACCGCTGCAGAGGAGGAAAACTGTTTCTTCACCTCCAGCAGCACCGAAGAAGAGAAGGAGCCCAACTCCATCACCTATGTTGCCCTGGGCGACAGCATCTGTGCCGGCATCGGCCTGACGAAGGTGCAGTATTCCACCAACCTCACCGGTGTGGATGTTTCCTTTAACTTCAAGGGCTACCCCGAGACCTGCTATGTGGGTCAGGTGGGCAAAAGCCTGAACCTCGACCGGGATCATGCCATCAATCTGGGCCTGCCCGGCGTGATGAGCAAGGATATGCTGGAGCTGGTCAAGACCGGCACCATGGCCGAGATGAACACCCTCTCCGGCTGCCAGTACAATTACCCTGAGTTCATCGACTACATCAAGAGCGCCGATGTCATCTCCATCCAGCTGGGCTCCAACGATGCCTTTGTGCCCACCGTGGTCTCCTTTGGCGAGGCCACCAACTGGAAGAGCGCCGACCTGGCCTCCATCGTGCTCAGCGGCAACCTGCGCGACCGCGACCAGGACACTGAGGCTGCCCTGGACGAGAGCCTGAAAAAGCTCAGCCTGACCCGCAGCGAGAAAGATGCCGTCTGGAACCTGTTCTTCTCCGGCATGAACAAGATCTGCGAGAACGCTTATCCCGAAAGCAGCAGCAACCTGCGCCAGATCGTGGCAGCCGTCAAGGAGCTGAACCCTGATGCCCAGATCCTGATCATCGGTGCCACCAACCCTGTGCCCCTGCTGCCCAGCTGGAGCAACTACTTCAGCAAGCTGAACAACTACGAAAAGCAGCTGGCCGATGTTTACGGTGCCACCTACGTTTCCATCCCCTTTGCTCAGACTGAGCTGGACGGCCACCCCACCGTCTCCGGCCACAAGTACATCGCCGACAAGATCGTCAAGGCAATCGAGGCCCAGCAGTAAAATGAAAGAGGGACAGCCCTCTCAGTCAAAGCCTGCGGCTTTGCCAGCTCCCCCGAAAGGGGGAGCTTTTTTGATGCCTTAAAGTACAGCACCAAACCTCTCCCCTCGGGAGAGGTGGCATTGCGAAGCAATGACGGAGAGGGTCGTCCCTCTCAATGAAAAAAATATTACTTTTCGTAACTCTGGGGCAGCTCGTTCTTGGGGTCACGGTCCATCAGGGAACGCACCGCCTCGGCGGCGCTCATGCCCTTGTTCACAACAGCGTTCACGGTCTGGACAATGGGCATTTCCACCTGATACTTGGCGGCAAGTTCCAGCGCGGCGGGCAGGGCGTTCATGCCCTCGACCACCATGCCCACCTCCTTCACGGCCTGCTCCGGGGTCTCACCCTTGCCGATGAGGATACCAGCCCGGTTGTTGCGGCTGTGCATACTGGTGGCGGTCACAATCAGGTCACCGATGCCGGCCAGACCGGCAAAGGTGTGGACATTGCAGCCCATGGCCACGCCCAGCCGGGCAAGCTCGGCAATGCCGCGGGTGATGAGGGCGGCGCGGGCGTTGTCGCCATAGCCCAGGCCGGTGGAGATGCCCACGCCCAGCGCAATAACGTTCTTCATGGCACCGCTGAGTTCCACACCCTTGATGTCCTCATTGGTGTACACACGCATGACGTTGTTGGTGAACACCGTCTGCACGAATCTGGCCGCTTCCATATCCTTGCTGGCCGAAACGATGGTGGTGGGCAGGTCGATTGCCACCTCCTCGGCGTGGGTGGGGCCGCTCAGGGCCACCAGACGCACCCCCTTGGGGCCGCCCTCTTTGCCCAGCTCATCGGCCAGGATCTCCGTCATGGTGAACAGGGTATCCTTTTCAATGCCCTTGGCAACGTCCACAATGATCTGACCGTCCGGCACAAAGGGCCGGGCCTTGGCGGCGGTGGAGCGCACGAACACCGACGGCACCGCGAACAGCAAGATCTCCTTGTCCGTGCACACCTCTTCCACGCTCTTGGTGAACTTCATCTCTGCCGGAATGGTCATGCCGGGCAGATTGGGGTGGACCCGGGTGGTGGAAAGGTTGTCGATCTCCTGTTCCAGCGCCGACCACACGGTCACGTCATTGCCGCTCACCGTCAGCATCCGCGCCAGAGCCATGCCCCAGGTGCCTGCACCCAGAATACCAATTTTATGCTTCATTGTGTTTTGTCCTCCGTATGCGCCGGGCTGCTTGTGTGCCCGGCCTGTTCCCCGCGCTTCCTGCACGGGGCCTGTCTGATTCCATTTTACACGAAACATCGTACCGCGTCAACTCCTTGCCAGTCTGCACAAAGTTAATCCGTGTTTTCTTTTGTTTTTGGCCAGAGTGAAGGATTTTCGCCAATGGATTGCACTTGTCTCCATTTCATGCTATAGTATTTTGGTAGGAATTGTAGGATATGCTCTTGACCCGAACCATCGTTCAAGGTGTATCCTGAAAATATTCCGCCGCTTTTTATCAATAAGGAAGAAAAACATGTTTGAAGCACTTCTTACCAACCGCACGGTCAGCGTGCTGTGGGAGGCCCTGCCCCGCATCCTGACGGCAGGCCTGACCATGACCATTCCCCTGACCCTGATCTCCTTCAGCCTTGCCATGGTCATTGCAGTGGCTGTTGCGCTGGTGCAGTACGCCAATGTTCCGGTGCTGCGCCAGATTGCCCGGTTCTACATCTGGGTCATCCGGGGCACGCCGCTGCTGGTGCAGCTGTTCATCATCTTTTACGGCCTGCCCAGCGTGGGCATCATGCTGAACGCCTTTCCGGCGGCGGTCATTGCCTTTGCCTTCAACGAGGGTGCCTACTGCGCCGAGACCATGCGCGGTGCGCTGG
>OGML01003116.1_pt1 | contig 10632 bp, 18 predicted proteins | sample 1572951 | NCBI WGS metagenome assembly OGML01 (sample SAMEA2581883, study PRJEB24529) | metagenome | biome: Human gut stool | place: China | collected 2011 | reverse complement strand
TACAAAACTATGAATATGGATACACCGGATGTGTTGATGATACTCTTGAAGCTTTGGGTATATCAAGAGAAACATTACAGCAAAATGCTGCAATGAGTCAAGCATTAGCAAAAGCTCGTAAATATGTTATGAGTTTGGATGATTAAGGAGGAACATTCAAATGAGAATTTATGATCCGATAGATATGAGGATAAGCCCGGACCTTTCAAACGAGGAGAGGGCTTACGAAATATTTAAGCGTTGCTGGATAAATCAACATATTGATGACATAACAATGACACAAACCGAGGCTCTTTATGAAAACGATGAGTCTAATAAGAACCTTCACGAATGCGAAGATTCAACAAAAAATATGTCATTTGATGAATATGTTGAAGAATATGGCTTCGCCAACGGTGAAATTTATCCTTGCTATGCGGAATTTCTCAATAATGATTTTGAAGATTTTCTTTATTATCCTGAAATTGAAAAAATTATTGATAATACGGATGAAGAAGAATCTGGCATATCAAAGCTTATTTGTTATCGTTATAGGCTGTCACAGGTTTTAGGTAGAGAATGTATTGATTTCCCAAGTGTTTTTAATGACAATAAATTGCTTATTGAAACACTAAAAAAATTGAAAGTTGATAAAATTTCTTTTGGAAACTATGGCAACACTGTTGTTGACAAACATTAAGAAAATAAAATTAAAAGAATAATTTTCCCTGCTGCCAAAAGTCAAACAGCAGGGTAGGAGGTATATTATGACTAACAAAAATTATATGGTTACATACACAAAAGAAGGTAGTGAAAATTTCAGCTGTGTGTTGGTTGAAGCAACCAATGAAGAACTTGCTGAAAAAAACTTCAAGGTGTTTAAGCCTGATTGTGAATTTATCGGCATCAGAGAAGAAAGTAATCCTGAAACATACATCAAAAGAGGTATGCCAGTTCTCAACAATGATTTGTTTAATTCAATTGTTGCAAAAATGGATAAAATTACTCTTGATGATGAAATTTATAGTGATTCTTTTGTTATGATTGCCAAAGTAAAAAATCAAAGAGAACTTGGTGCTCTAAAACTTGATTGTCATGTTGAAGATGCTACTTTGTTACAGGAACCACTTCCTGATTTTCCTTTTTTTGTTACACTGGATTGGGATTATACGCAATATACAGTTAGAGCAGTTGAAACCATTGATAGCATAATCAAAAATGATCCGAATTCTGATGTTGGTTATCTTTACAGAAGTTCAAAAAACAGAGTAAATGATATTCAAAAGCTTGTTTTTGGTGATAAATATTTTGATTTTGAAAATAAACTTAATCAGCTTATTGATGCGTTTTCCGATGAATCAAAAGCACAAGAACAAATCCTTAATCGTTTAGCGTATGAACTTCATTACGGCAATTCCAAGGGAGATTTAAACAAACACAGTCACATCAGATTTACTAAGGAAGATGTATTAAAAGATAAAGTTCTTATTAATGTATATAAGAAATTTTATCCTCAAAATGAATATTCATACTGTGTTAGGTCTTGGAAAGATAAGTATGACCGAAATAATGGTAAGTCTACTACTACAGCAGGTTATGAAAGCCTTGATAAAACACTTGAAGATGCATTTGATACATTCAAAGATAATGAATCAGTTGAGGTTATTGCAATTGACAGTGATCATGATGAGTATTCAATTCTTTATCTTGGTCCGGATGATATTGCAGATGATGATTACGGCTTTGGCAGTATGATTGTTGCTGAATTTCAAGATATTGAAACAATGAAAAGAGAAGGCTATTTGCCGGAAGATTATTAATCGGAGGTTTATTATGGCTAATACAACTGTTAAACATAAAGAACATGCTCTTTGGAGTAATTATCCTTATGATTTGAACTTTGATGATCGGAAAGATGATTTAAAGGCTTCTTATCCTGAATTAGATGAATCAAAACTTGAAGAGAAGATGTATGAAGATAATAATTCATATCTTGATGATGAGAGGGTTTATCTTAAAGACATTGTTTTTGATTTACCTATTATAGTTATTGCTGTAATAGGTAGATGGAACGGTACATTAACAGGATACAAAACTATTGAATCCGGTAAAGTTGTTGATTGTCTTTATACCGATTGTGATTATACACAATGGTATGTAGATGAAAACAATGATTTAAGATGCGACTGTTCATATCATGACGGTCATAACCATTATCTTTACAGAACCTTCAAGACAAGTCTTGATGAAGATGAGATTGAAGAGTTTAAAGATAAAATTTTAGATAACACCTTCACATATGAAGATATTGGAAAATATACCGACAGTGTTGGTGTTGCTATTCGCGAAGTTCACGGTTGGGAAGATTAAAAGGTGTTTTATGTTAGAATTATGCGTTCAGACGAAGGTTTTAACTATATTCTTAATGCGTTATCTGAAAATAACATTTTATTTGTGCCGACTCTCACGACAGCAATTTTAGATTTTATAAGAAAATTTCAAAAAAATAAGGAGAAATAAAAATATGTGTAAAAAAATATTTGTTGATATGGATGGTACACTTTATAAATGGGATGAACATCTTGATGCACAAGACAAACTTTATAAAAAAGGTTATTTTTTAACTTGCAGACCACATCTTAAAATGATTGAGGGCATTAAAACTTTTATCAAGAGAAATCCTGATGTTGAAGTTTTTATTCTCTCATCGTATTTTGATGATTCACTTTATGCGAGAAGAGAAAAAGATCTTTCGCTTGACTATTTCCTACCGGAAATTAAAAGAGAAAACAGAATATTTGTACCGTATGGTACAATCAAGGCTGAATTTGCAGCTATGCATCAAAAAGTCGGCAAAATTGATGAAACTTGTTTTCTTCTTGATGATTACAGCAAAAACCTTCACGAATGGGAAACTTGTGGCGGTGTTGGAATCAAATGTAAGACAAAAATAAACGGAACTAAAGGTTCTTGGCACGGAAATACCATTTATTACAAAGAGGATGATATTACTATCGCGGAAACTCTCGAAAAAATCATGGGAATTTCTAAAAGTAATTGCCGAAAAGCAAGTTAATTATTATAAAAAGAACATCCGAATGGGTGTTCTTTTTTATTGACAATATTTTTACAATGTAATATAATATTAGTATAAATTATATTTAATATTAAGTTATTTTTTTATTAGACAGTTATTTTTGATTTATTCAAGGGATAACTGTCTTTTTTTATACTCATTTTTATGCTTTTGCATAAGAATGAGTTTTTTTAATGTTATTTATAATTTAAAATTTTTTTAAAAATAAGGAGAAATATTATGGCAAATAATAAGCCGTATTGGGTTTCAACTAATCCAATAAAAACAATTGCTGAATTTTACAATAAAAACGAAGCAAAGAATAAAGGGTCTTTGCTAAAAGTGTATTTTGATGCTTTTTCTATTGGAAAAGTAAGATTTTCTTTTGCTGAATGTGATGCAAATATGAAAAGGTTATCAAATCAAAAAACTGATTTTTATTTGGATATTGATAAAGCACTTGTTTTAGCAGAAGACATTACACGAAACAAACTGACTAAGGATATTTTGGAAGAACAAAAGAAAAACCCGAAATATACAAATCCGGTTAGGGATTTTCCGAGTGGCGTTAATGCCGAAAAAGCAAAGGAAAGAGGCATTCGTAAAGATGGAAAACCTGAATGTGTAAGATTAAAAATTTCAGCATCTATTCTTAAAGATTGTGATGTTTGCATTATGTATGAAAGTGGTCCGGGAAAAATGGTCGAAAACGGCTTGATTGCACCTGACTATTCATTTAGTAAAGCAGAGAAAACAATTAGAATTGGTGCTAAATGGGAAGAAGTTCGAGCAATGGCTCTACAAATAAAAGTACAATGGCAAGCTTATGCTACATCTTGTGCTGTTATGGATGCTATAGCTCATGAAAAATTTGTAAGGCAACAACAGAAAGGAAATAATAAAAATGCAGGTTGATATTTATAGTGCCGTTTCAGTTGGAAAAAATGGCGCAGGTTGGGCTTGTATGTTGAAAATGGGTGAGCATAAAAAGATTTTGCGAGGTTATACTGAACAATCAAAAAATGATAAAACTGTTGAATTTGCAGCAATTTTAAAAACTTTTGAATCGTTAAAGAAACCTTGTGATGTCGATTTATATTGTTCTCCGTTTTTAAGTACAAATTATCTACTTTATGACAAAAAGGATAAAAATGTAAAGTATCCTAAACTTTGTCAAATATTAGATAAAGAACTCAAAAAGAATAATGTTACTTTCAAGTTTGAAGAAAGCAATGAATATTTTGCCGAATGCAGAAAAATTGCAGATGAAGAACTTGATATTAACGAATTTATTGAAAAATAGTAAGGAGAGAAAATTATGAGAGATATAAGAGAACTCTTAGAAGAAGATGATGCATTGTTTAGATTTACTACAACACAAAATTATTATGGATATTTATATGTAATCGGTGAATCTAATAATGGCAATATTTCCTGTCAACTTGAAGACACTTTGCATCGTATGATTGATGCTGATTGGTCAGATGAAGATATTGCTTCTACACTTGGTGCGCATAAAGTTGATTCAATAGAAGACTATGATGAAGATGATTCTATTTATATAGATTTAGATTATATTATTGATGGTCTTTTACAATCTTATGAAGAAATTTCCACTGACGATTATATGAACGAGGAAGGTAATAAATTGTGCTAAATATATCAACAACATTTAATCTTGTAGATATTCCAAATTTTGTATTTTCAAAAGATACATATGTTTCATTCGAATACTACAATATAGATTATTGCCACAAAAGATTCTTTGGTAAAGCAATTTACTTGTTTGATGATTGGATGAATGAAGCTAATTATTGTCCTTCAAATGATGAACTTGTTTTTGCTCTTACCTTTATTGATTTCGATAAGAATGTAACAACTGCATATATTGATTCTATTAAGTTTGAAAAACTTATGAAATTTATCAGTAAAAAAGTTGTTAATACTCAAAAACAAGCCGGTGGTTCAGACGATATTTTATCCGATATTGAAATATATACTGACGGTTCTTGCCTTAAAAATCCCGGTGAAGGTGGCTATTGTGCCATAATTATTATGGGTGACAATGAAAAAATCATAAAAGGTTATTCGGAAGACACCACAAATAATATTATGGAACTTACTGCAGTTATTGAAGCATTATCTAAAATTAAAAGAAAATGCAACATTACCGTTAACACAGATAGTCAATATATTTCTAATGCATTTAATAAAGGTTGGCTTACTAAATGGCAGAAAAACAATTGGAAATCATCAACCGGTGAGCCTGTGAAAAATATTGATTTATGGAAACAATTGTATGAACTATGCAATTTTCATAATGTAAAATTCATGTGGGTAAAGGGTCATAGTTATAATGAATTAAATAATAAATGTGACGAAATCGCTCATATGATGGCAACATCACATGGTAAATATATTGATTAGAAAGGAAAAATTATGAGTTCAAAATATTTTAAGTTGATTCTCAAATCATCAAAAACAGTTATTACTGAATTAAGTGAGAAACAAATTGATGATTTATTTGATATTGAATATTTAAAAAAGAATGCACCTGAGAGGGTCTATGACGGTCAATTCACAGACATTTCGGGTAAGGCATGGAATTATTCGGATATAGAAAAAATGGCTTATGTGCCTAATTCTAAAAATAATATGTATGAGCTGTATTGTACTCTTACATCAATGGGTTTGGCACAATACAAAATTGAACCGAGAGAATTTCTCTTAAATTTTGTAGGCACTAATGCATCGGCAAATGATGATTTGGCTCAAATCAAAAAGCCTATTCTTGAAAATGAGGATGCAAAATATTTTGCAATAAATCTTTTGTCATATCGAAATGACATAGTAAAGCCATTGTTTACAACAGCTGATATGATTGAAGCTTGTAAAACTAAATAATATTACATAATAACTACCACCGTATATTCGGTGGTAGGGGGGAGGTTTTATGGATAATAACAAGAGAAAAATAATCAATGAACTTACAACGGAAAGAATCAACGATTTCAGTAAAAGAAAAAAAGACATAATGGAATTCATGTATAAAATGACTGAAGCATTTGATGGACACCATTTGCCTTATTCTTTTGATGAAGATTGTTATGATTATTTTGCCAAATTTGAGTTGTCTGATTCAAATTATCCGGAAATTTATGAATTTCTTAAAATATATAGCCATGAAATTGATACTACCGGAATGACTGTTGAAGAAATTGAAGATGAAGTAATTAGATATTTATACAGAGATGTAAAAAAGAAAGGAAAATAAAAATGAAACAGTTAATTACTGAAACATGTCCTAACTGTGAAAAAGAAATAACAGTGAATTGGGATGTAAAAAAAGACGGATACAAAGCCTTTTGCCCTAATTGCGGCAAAACATTAATGCTTTGCAGTGCTTGTCTTGATTCTGACCCACATTGTTTGTCTTGCGATTGGAATAAAGAAAATGGCTGTTACCGTAGCAGCAAAAAGCCTAAACAGGAGTCTCTTGTAAGAAATCAATTGGTTGAACATAACGGTATTTTGTACAGAGTTGTAGAAAACCAATCTGATAATTCAAAAGGAACGGTAATATACCTAAGAGGGTTAAGTGGTTTTAATTGTTTGGTAAAATTAAATGAAATTGAAACTTTTACTAAAATTACAAAAACTGCACGCAGATATACAGTGAAAGCTATCAAAGACTTTTTGTCCGGTAATTGTGATTGTTATAAAGAGTATCAAGAAACAATACTGGAATTAAATAATCATCGGACTTTGTACATATGTAATGATAACGATAATTGTAGTAGTGTTCGATTAGTTTCCACTTCAAGAGAATTTGATAAAAATTACAATGACAATAATCTTTATGAATATGATTTTGATACAGACAACTTTGGTTCTTTGTTTATAGCTATACAGTTAGCTTTGTATGTCAATGAACAAACACCGTTGTCCGAATAACAGGAGGTAATTATGTCAAATACGGTAAAATTTATAACCGAACAAGGTGATATTCTAAATCGTTCATATTTTGATGTGGTATGCCATCAAGTAAACTGTATAGGAAAAATGGGTGCAGGTCTTGCAAAACAGATAGCTGATATGTATCCTGAAGTTAAAGATGGCTATATTGCTCATTCTTCAATACACAAGCCTGATGAACTTTTGGGTACTTGCTTTTTGTCGGAAACTTTTGAAGGTTTAAATGATTGGCGTGGACCAAAATATATTGTTAATCTTTACGGTCAGCTTAATATTGGCACGAATAAACAGCAAACCGATTACAAAGCTTTGGAGAAAGCAATACAAGATTTTTACAAACAATTATCTGAAATAATACCACAAAAAAATGGATATAATCTTTCAGATCCATTAAGAATTGCATTTCCTAAAAATATGGGATGTGGTCTTGCCGGCGGCAATTGGGATATTGTTGAAAAAATCATTATTAAAGAAAGCAGTTTTGCTGCTTATCATTACAATATGAATTTAGATATTTATATTGTGGAGTATTCTAAATAATTCTTACAAAGGAACATCACTTCGCTGACATTCATGTTTGGAATGACGGCGATATTGATGTAGTACCTGAAATATTTATATGAAAACGGTAATTCTGTTAGTATACCAGTGTAATATATGCTTATGAACTACCACACACCATGAAATGATTTATAAAAAAGGAGAAATAATCTATGTTTATTTTAACAAATTGTACCCCACAAGGAAATTATACGCCTTCTTTATTTGATGCTGAAAAAGAAGCTATCAATTTTTCAAAACAGCTTTTTTGTGAAAATTATATTTCTGCATTTGAAAATAATTTTGATGAAGAAGATATAATTGAATTGTTTTGTCGTGCAAACAATTGTAAAGCTATTAACATTTGTGAAAACGAAGATTTGATAGATGATTTTATAAATTTCGTTTGCAATAAAGACAAAGAAAATGATTTTGAGTATACAGAAAAAGAATGGCGTATTAACTATTCAGATGATAGTTTTAATATCATCGAGATTTTTGACTCAAATAAAATTAGATGAAATTAGAATAAATTTATAATCTTTAATTATTTTGAACTATGAAAACATTTGTTTTCATAGTTCTTTTTTTATGTAGTTTTTGATTTTAATTACTATATATATGTAGAAAAACAGAAAGTGAGGCGAAAATATGTGATTAAAGAAAATATGGCAAAACTATGTCCGTTCTATACTTGTGTTGATGATGGCAATTGTAATTGTTTTGACCATCCGGTTTACATACAAACTTGCTGTAAAAACCATCAAAGGACCTCACTTGTGAAGTGTAGTCATTGTAAAGACGGAGATTATTATAGAAAACTAATTGAAATAAGGTTAAAAGAATTACAAAAATTATCTGCTGTAGTTTTTGCGGATTGGCTATGCAACAATTTGTTACAATGTAAGAACTGTGGACTCAAATACCATAATTGTAAAAAACAATTAGTTTTTAATCTTAGCCAACCTTTGTCCGGTGGCTATGGTAATAAGCATTACAACGAGTTATCAACAGAATTATTCTATGAATTTTTAGAAACACAGTGGCTTTTTAATGACAGCAATAATATTAACAAAAATTTCAGTAAAAAGTTAATTACGATAATCGAAAAGGAGAAAAATTATGAAAGTAAATGATGTTAAAGAATATTGTCATTTTTCGGAAATTAACAATAACTTAGAATTAAAACATTCTTACAAAGAAATTCAAGAAATCAGACAAAATGAAGAATACGAAAAATTATGTAAGGAAATTAAAGAAAGACAAAAGCAAGAAGAGGAAGAAAAAATTAAACCAACAAAAAAAGAAAGATTAAATAAGGCTTTATATTTATTTGTAATCAGTATTATTCCAATTGTAGCTGCGGTCCTGCTTATTATTGAACTTATTAGAGATGGAGAACATATTTTTTCCTCTATTTTTGCTGGTTGCTTTATAGGATTTATAATCAGCTTTTTTGAACTGCGTGTTATTTCGATGATTCAAATCGAAATTAAAGATAGTAAAGCTAATGATTTATCACGGAAAAAGATGCAATACATACCATTAACAGAAGGTGAACTAATAAGTCTTAATATTCATAATATTTATGATTACATTTCGTTTTTAAATGATTTTTTAACTGTAGGAGTTGAATATTTTTCGTTTTTTGATTTTAAAAATGTTGAAATTTATAGTTGTGCCAAACCACCTAAAGCAATTCTTGATGAAATCAATAAATCTTTAAAATATCTTGATGATGCAGGCAATGCCGGATATATTGATTTTGCTAATGATGAATATGTGTATGCTCATTGAAGGAGGAAAAATTATGGAAGTAAATAATGTTAAAGAAAATTTAAAAATGAAACAGACCTATAAAGAAATAAAAAAGAACAAAAAACAAGAATTTTTTTCTGAATTAAAAGAGATATTTAATTCAAGCGAGTTTAAATACATAGTTGTTAATATTATATTGGCAATTATTATAGTTCTATGCAGCTACATTTGTTTTAATTTTATTGTTCCAATTGATTATGATTCTGTTTCACCTGATAAAAGAATTATACTAAAAATTTTTATTGGGTCTATATGTGTTCTTTGTGTACCATTAGCAGCATTTGTATTGAGATTAGTCGAAAGCAAAATTCAAGATTTGGTAATAGGAAAAAAGTTAAGTAAAATGTCATATAAAAAAATGCAATATATACCTTTAACCAAATCTGAATTTATCAAATTAGAAATTCATAACATTACTGATTATGTAATTTTTTTAAATGATTTTTTGAAAGCAAAAATAAAATATTTTGATATATATGCTTTTGAAACTACTCACAGCGCAGTAACCGCAGCACCACCACAAATGATTTTAGACAAAATCAATGAATCACTAATATTCCTTGAAAAATTACCTGAAAGTAATCAACAAATTACCTTTGATAAGAAAAATGAAAAATTTATAATTGGTGGAAGGTAAATAATGTTGAATGAAATAATTCAAGATAACTTGAAAATAAAAGGAGATTACTACAATGCCAATTAAGAATTATACAACTAAAATTGATTGTTACCAGTCAATAGGAGAAATACAAGGTGCTCTTGCAAAACATGGCGCAAGACAGATTATGATTGATTATGATGAAAACGGTAAGCCTACCGGAATTGCATTTAAGCTTGTAAACGGTAATCAGTCGCAAGCATTTATATTGCCGGCAAATATAGACGGCGTGCTTGAAATATTTAAAAAACAAAAAATCAAAGTTGATAGGGAACAGGCAGAAAAAACAGCTTGGCGTAATGTACGAGATTGGATTCTTGCACAAATGGCATTTATCGAATCAGGTAATGTAGAAGTTGATGAAATATTCTTACCTTATCTGACTGACGGTAAAAAGACTTTATATCAAGCGTATAAGACAGGACAACTATTAATCGGTAACGGAAGGAATATGGAATGATAAATACGAAAAATATACAAAAGAGGTAACTGAAAGAATTAAATTAAATGATTTTGGAGGATAAAACAAATGATTGATAAAAATAATTATAAAATTATTAAGTATTATGATAGATATTATATTGCT
>OGML01003114.1_pt1 | contig 10634 bp, 12 predicted proteins | sample 1572951 | NCBI WGS metagenome assembly OGML01 (sample SAMEA2581883, study PRJEB24529) | metagenome | biome: Human gut stool | place: China | collected 2011 | reverse complement strand
ACACCGATGCACAAAATAAAATGTTTCACGTGGAACAAAACACCAAGAGTTAATAAAAGTTAAAACGAAAATAATTTGTGCGCTTATGCTTGTATGTTAGAAAAAAAGTTGTATCTTTGCAACGTGTTACTTAAACAAGTTGAAATATGAAAGAGTTAATACAGCATTTCAGAGAGCAACCGAAACAAGCAATTAAAGAGGTTGCAATGTGTGTAATGATTTTTGCCGTATGTGGCGCAATGTTGTTTCTATCTGCAATTTTGCAGGGTTGCACCGTTTCAAAGGGTACAACGGTACGAGGTAAGGCAACTATAATAACAACCGATACAACGGTAGTTAAGCACAACGGCACGTTGAAATTTAAGAAGTCTATGTTTAACAATTAAAAGTTTACTACAATGAACGAAAAAAGAAACGCATTTGATGAGTTTAGTTTTGCCGCTTTGTCGGCGTTGGGTAGCCTTATGGCGTGTAATGAAGTTTGCCGCGACCAACGTGCGGTTATGAAAATAAACCGCTTTCGTGCGTGGCTTATGGACTTGAAGCCGCAAGACAACCCCGAATCGAATTTGCCGTTTGACGGTGAACCGCAAGGACAGACAGCCGAATAACAATTAACAACAAGTTTAACAATTAAAAGATTACTACAATGAAAAGTTTTGCAAGTAAGTTTAACAAAACAACTTTTGGGATTGACACAACCGATTTTCAGTACACCAAGTTAGCCGATATTTTCACCAGCGAAAGCGAGGGCGGCAAAGACGTTATACACAAAATCAACGGGCTTTATGTACACAAGTCACAGTTAGGCGACAGCCCCGTTATTATTGACGAGGAAAACAAACGTTTGGTGAACTTGCCAAGCCACACAGCCGAAACAGTGCGTGAAATACTTGCCGATGATGAAGCGGTACAAACTATCAAAGACGGCAAAGTCGGGTACACGATTTACGAGTACGAGAGTCACGGAAAGAAGTGTTACTCAATTTCGTTTGTGGACTTGTAAGAGTTTGGAAAGTTATGTTTAACTTTGTGGGGGTTGCGAAAACGTAACCCCTATTTAATATAAAAGCGTATGGCTAAAAAAATTAAGATACCTTTTTCACCGTCTGTTTTTGCGCATACGAGCAAAACACGGCTAAATAAAGAGATATTGCAGGCAGTTGAAAGCAGCCCCGAATTAAGGAAAGAAATATCACGGGTATTTCAGCAAGCAAATAGGCGTATTCAGAATATAGAGAAAGCAGGTTTGATTTCTCCAGCGGTTGCGGCTTTACATAGGGACACGGGGAAATATACCAAATTTTCAATGAATCAAGACTGGGAAAGCCTAAAAATAGAATATGGGAAAGCAATATCCTTTTTAAGGCAGCCGACAAGTACGGCAAGCGGAACGAGACAATATAACGAACATCTGAGAACTACATACGACTTGAGTAAAGAAGAGTTCGACCTTATGGCAAGAAATTTGCAGGGCAAGTTAAACAGCGTTTCCGATACTGAATTTGTCGAAAGATATTTGATGCGTTATAAGGATTTCACCGGGGAACTTGAGCAGAGCGCACGGGATATAAGCACGCAAATAGAGAGTGAAGCGGTATCAATACAAAGAGCGATTGACGATAATATACAACGTGAAGCCAATAAAATTTCGGGACAACTTGATGAAGTGGATAAGGAAATAGACCGTATTATGAAAGGTTTTTCAAAGTTTGGGTTATGAAAAAAATACCTTTTGAGTTACAAGAACGAATAAACAGCCCGAACGATATTGTACATGTCCTGCAGCGTGCCGTAAACGAAAAAAATATAATCGGAAACAGCAAGGGCGAGCGGTTTTATAATATACCGTGTGCGTTTGATATTGAAACAACAAGTTTTTACCGTGATACGGACGGACGGGCGTACACATACGAGCAAGTGCAGCGTATGCAGGACAGCAACGGGCGCAAGGCGAAATTAGAGAAAGCCGCTATAATGTACGTTTGGCAGTTTGGCATAAACGGATATACGATAATGGGGCGCACGTGGGGCGAGTTTGTTGCGATGATGCAGACCGTAAGCGAGGTTTTGCAGTTATCCGACAAATTGCGCCTTATTGTGTATGTGCATAACCTTTCATACGAATTTCAGTTTTTGCGCAAGTGGTTTGAGTGGCAACGGGTTTTCAGTATTGATTTACGTAAACCGATTTATGCGATAACAACGGGAAACATTGAGTTTAGATGCAGTTATTTGCTTTCGGGTTATTCGCTTGCAAAGTTGGGCGAGCAACTTATGAAATACAAGTGTGAAAAAGCCGTCGGCGATTTGGACTACCAGCAAATAAGACACGCCGAAACGCCGCTAACTGATGCGGAAATACATTACTGCATAAACGATATTAAAGTAGTGATGTGCTACATACAAGAACGTATCGAGGAAAGCAAAGGGATAACGCACATACCGATAACAAAGACGGGGTTTGTGCGCAAGTATTGCCGTGCGCACTGTTTGCGTGAAAAGAGCGATGCAGGAAAGACCGTGCCGAATTGGGATTACGTGAACTTGATGCAGGAACTACAAATAACGGGTATGAATGAATTTAATATGCTGCAACGTGCGTTTGCAGGCGGCTTTACACACGCAAACGCCGAATATACGGACGAAATAATGTACAACGTGGATAGTTACGACTTTACAAGCAGTTACCCGTATGTTATGATAGCGGAAAAATACCCGATGTCGCAAGGCGTTGCAATCACGGTTAAGAGCATGGCGCAATTTGAGTTTTTAATATCAAAGTATTGTTGCGTGTTCGATATTGAGTTTACCAACATATTTGCCAGCGAAACGCAAGACAACCCGATAAGCGCAAGCAAATGTTTTGTTAAGGAAAACCCGTGCGAGAATAACGGGCGTATTGTGGCGTCTGCAAAAATTGCGCTGACAATTACGGACGTGGATTTTAATATAATCAAAAACTTTTATTCATGGCAAAGTATGCGTGTGGGTGAAATGTATTGTTACAAGAAAGACTATTTGCCGACACCGTTTGTAAAGTCTATCCTGCATTTGTACGAAAGCAAGACGAAATTAAAAGGCGTTGAGGGCAAAGAAGTGGAATATCTAAACAGCAAGGAAATGTTAAACAGTTGTTACGGTATGAGTGTTACCAACCCTTTGCGTGATGAGTTTACATATAACGGCGAGTGGGATATTAACGCAATGTCGCCCGAACAAAAGCAGGAACTTTTATACAAGTACAACACCAGCAAGAACCGTTTTTTGTTTTACCCGTGGGGTATCTTTGTAACCGCATACGCAAGGCGCAACCTATTCACGGGCATACATGAAGCGAAAGACGATTACATTTACAGCGACACCGACAGCATTAAAATAATGAACGGCAAGGCGCATGAAGCATATTTCAAGGCTTATAATATGCAGGTGCAAATGAAATTGCGAGCCGCCTGCAAGTACCACGGTTTGCCGTTTTCTCTTTGCGAGCCGCAAACGATAAAAGGCATAACAAAGACTTTGGGCGTGTGGGATTTTGAAGGTACATATACACGGTTTAAGACGCTGGGGGCTAAACGGTATATGGTGCAAGAACCGAACGCACTCAAAGCAGGCGGACGGGCATACGATTTCAGTTTAACCGTTTCGGGCGTAAACAAAAAGGCAGCGATACCCTATCTTATTGAAAAGTACGGGGCGGACGGGATATTTGATGCGTTCACCAACTATTTGGATATACCGCCAGCGGCAACGGGCAAAAACATACATACTTACATTGACTACGAGATACAAGGCGAGATAACCGACTACAAAGGCAGCACGGCGCACTACAACGAACGCACGGGCGTACATTTAGAGCCTACGGGATATAGTTTGTCTTTGTCGGTTATGTACATAAATTATTTGCGAGGTATTAAATTCAAGGATTAAAATAACAAGACTATGACAGCGAGAAAAACAAAAGAGGTCAAACCCAAGTTTTACGACCTTAAAAACATTTTGAGTAAGAACGCCGATTATAACATTATTTTCGGCGAGCGAAGCAACGGAAAGACTTATGCAGCCTTAAAATATGGTTTGGAAAACTATATCAAGACGGGCGAGCAAATGGCATATATACGCCGTTGGCGTGAGGATTTACGGGGCAAACGTGCCGAAAGCCTGTTTGCAAACCACACCGCAAACGGGCTTATTGAGGAACTGACAGAGGGCAAATTTAACGAAGTGTTCTATATGTCGAACAAATGGTTTTTGTCTTACTACGATGCAGAGAAAAACAAGCGGACACCCGACACAACCCCGTTTTGTTACGGCTTTTGTCTTTCAGAGCAAGAACACGAAAAAAGCAGTAGTTACCCGAATGTTACAACGATTGTTTTTGATGAGTTTCTGACAAGGCGGTATTATTTGCCCGATGAGTTTATGTTGTTTATGAACCTTTTGAGTACGATAATACGCCAGCGTGATAATGTCAAAGTGTTTATGTTAGGTAACACGGTAAACAAGTTTTGCCCGTACTTTACTGAAATGGGATTGAAGCAAGTGCCGTTTATGGAGCAAGGAACGATAGATATATACCGCTTTGGCGAACATGGCGCAATAGTGGCGGTTGAGTATTGCAGCACGATAGTACAACACAAAGCCAGCAACAAATACTTTTGTTTCGATAACCAAAACTTGCAGATGATTACGGGCGGTAAGTGGGAACTTGCCGTTTATCCGCATTTGCCTTGCAAGTACAAGCCGCAAGACGTGTTGTTTGTGTACTATATCAAGTTTAACGATGTTGTTTTGCAGGGCAACATTATTCAAGTGGGCAACGAATGTTTTACGTACATACACGCCAAAACAACCCCGATAAAAGATGAGGAAAACAGCCTTATTTATTCTTTGGAAATGAACGGCAAACCGAACTACAAACGCAAGTTGTTAAGTACGGCGAGTTACGTTGAACAACAAGTAGCGAGGTTTTTTGCGATAGACAAAGTGTTCTATCAAGATAACGAAATAGGCGAAATAGTACGCAATTATTTAATTACGAGCGCAAAGACAAATATAGTTACTTTGCGTTGATGTTTCGGCGTGTTGGTGCAAATTTCGTGCCAGCACGCACGTAATATAAAATAAAAACACTACCTTTGCAATATAGAACTTAAAAATTTTATTTTATGGACGCAAATACTCTTATTCAACTCGTTTCAAGTTTGGGTTTTCCGATTGTGATGTGTGGGGCGTTGTTTTGGTACATGGTGAAACAGCGTGAAGCGCACCAAGAAGAAACCGACCACCTAAAAGACACTATTAACGAAAACACGAAAGTGTTAGCCGAACTTACAACCTTAATTAAAGTTTTGACAAATGAAAAGGAAAGATAACATCTACAAGTTGTACCAAGCGCAAATAAGGGATAAGGACACCGCCGTAACCGAATTTATTGCGAACACTTTGGCGAAAACTCAAAGTATGTTTGAGTACGAGGGTTTGCCCGACAGCATACCGCAAAAAGAATTGGAGCGGCTTTTGCAGACAACGGGCAACGCTTTTGTTACCAGTGTGGACGGCGTTTTGTATGCGCTATCGGGCGGCAAGGGCGGCGAACCCGATGTTTACGGACGGGCAACGCTTTACACCGTGGCAAACCCTGCATTAAAGTTAAACAAAACCTACGATATTCAGAAAGACGGGGTTTTGATTGAGAATGACAGCAACGGCGAAAGCCTTTTGCCGCTGATAGGGCGTTATGCGGTTTTATATACTGACGGGCTTATTTCGTTGAACACCGCCAGCATTTTGACCCGTATTACAATGCTTATAAGTGCCAGCGATGACAAGACAAAACAGAGTGCCGAGGAATTTTTGCGCAAGATACAAGACGGCGAGTTTTCTATAATCGGGGAAAACGCTTTTTTCAAGGGCGTAAATATGCAGACCGCACCGACCACAAACAGCGTGTACATAACGCAACTTATTGAGTTGGTGCAATACTACAAGGCGAGTATGTACAACGAATTGGGGCTAAATGCAAACTACAACATGAAACGGGAACGCCTAAATTTGGGCGAGGTATCAATGAATGTAGATGTACTTTTGCCTTATGTGGATAATATGCTAAAAGAAAGACAAAATGCAGTTGAAAAGATTAATGCGATGTTTGACACCGAAATTTCGGTTAAACTTGCAAGCAGTTGGGGTTTGGAAAGGGATAATTACAACGCTTTGGCGGCTGATTTGGAAACGGCAAAGGAAAACCCCGACCCGACAGACGAACCCGACCCGACAGAGGAAACAACCGAAACGGACGGAAACGGAACTGAAACAGACGGGAACGATACCGAAACAGAAGAAAACAAAGACGATAAGCAATGAAATACAACGAACTATTTACAAAGGGTAACGGGATATTCGCAACGGTTTTCAAGACCGAATACCCGACAGAGTACGCCGCAATTTTCGGCGATACCGACCCGACCAAGTTAGACGCTTACGCCTTACTGATGTACGGCGGCAAGACCGTGGTAAGCAGCATAACCAGCGACAACGCAAGCGATGTTGTTTCGGCGGTGATTGCGGTAAACGTGCAAGGCTGGGAACGTGAAGCGGCGGCGATGTTGGCCGATTACGATGTACTGACACCCGTAACGGGCGAAATTGAACGCACGGAAACGGTTACTTTGCAGGAAAGCACGGACAACACCGAAACGGGCGCAAACAAGGCTTTCAACGACACCGATTTTTCAGACAGCGACCGAAAGACCGCCGCCGATGAGAGAAACCGCACAGAAAGCCGCAAAACGACCGAAACAAGCAAAGGAACGGGCGCAAGCAAATCAATTTCGGGCGAAATTGCAAAAGAATTGCAGTTAAGGCGTGATAATTGGAGAAAAAATATTATCTTTGCACTTGTAAGCGAGATTACAACGAGTATTTACGAATAACTAATTTTAATTTTTAGCAATATGGAAGTAAAACAGATTTACACGCTTATTAACAGCGTATCGGGTGAGGTTTTGGGGCGCACTGATATTGTTACCGAAGACCTTACGGGAATTGTGGATTTAGGCAAAGAAGTGTTCAATCAAAGTGCCGTTGATAATTACGTTAAATCACTTGTAAACCATATCGGCAAGGTGATTTTCGTAAACCGACCTTATGCGGGCAAAGTGCCGTCTGTGCTTATGGATGCGTGGGAATTTGGCAGCGTGTTGGAGAAAATAAGTGCCGATGTACCCGAAGCAGAGGAAAACGACACGTGGAATTTGACGGACGGGCAAAGTTACGACCAAGATGTTTTCCACAAACCGACCGTAACGGCAAAGTTTTTCAATAGCAAGGTTACGTTTGAAGTACCCGTATCAATCACCGAAAGACAGGTTAAGGAAAGTTTCAGCAACGCCGCACAGTTGAACGGCTTTATTTCGATGATTTATGCAGCCGTTGAAAAGTCAATGACTATCAAAGCCGATGCGCTGATTATGCGTACAATTAACAACATGATTGCGGAAACCGTGTTGGCCGATGCGCAAGCGTTTGGAGCAACGGCGGCAGGTGATATGGCAGGTGCAGACCTTTCAAGTGCCAGCACTGCAAGATGTGTAAACCTTTTGAAGTTGTACAAAGACAAGACGGGCGCAACCACAAAATTAACCGCTGCAAAGGCGATAACCGACCCCGACTTCATACGCTTTGCGTCTTACGTTATGGGTACGTATGCAGACCGCCTGCAAAGCATTTCGACCGTGTTCAATGTTGGCGGCAAGGAAAGATTTACGCCGAAAGATATGTTACACGTTGTACTTTTGTCCGACTTTGCAAAGGCAGCGCAAACCTATCTTTATTCCGACACGTTCAACCGTGGCGATGTACTTTTGCCGCAAGCCGAGACCGTACCTTTTTGGCAGGGCAGCGGACAGAACTACGAGTTTGCAAGTACGGGACATATCAAGGTTAAGGAAAGCGGCGGCAAGGACGTTGAAATTACGGGCGTGTTGGGTGTAATGTTCGACCGTGATGCGTTGGGCGTTTGCAACCTCGATAGACGAGTAACGACCAACTACAACGCAAAGGCAGAGTTTTTCAACAACTATTACAAGTTTGATGCAGGGTATTTTAACGATACAAACGAAAACTTTGTAGTATTCTTTGTCGAGTAATCGATAGGTATTAGATTGTTTAACTTTGGCGGTGTGGGTGCAGGTGAAAGCGCACCGCACCGCCTTTTTCTTTTCAGATATGACAACGATAAACTTTTATAACTACAACGGACACCCGAACACGGTAAACAAGCAGTTGGGCGAGTTTACGGCGATTGAGGGCGATTTGCGGCAAACTTTCGATGTGTTGCGCCCGACCGTAACACTACGAAAGCAACCCCGACCGACTTTTAATTATTGCTACATTCCAAGTTTGGGGCGTTATTATTTCGTGGATAGGGTGAGTTTTGAGGGAAACAATACCTACGAACTTACGTTGCGTGTTGATGTTCTTAAAACCTACGAAAGCGAAATTCTTTCGGCAACGGGGCGCACCAGCGAAGCGGACAACCCGAACCCGTATATTTCCAACCGTGAAACGGTTTTCGACCGCCAGCCGAATTTTGAAAAAATACCGTTTACAAATACGGGCTTATTCAATGAAACGGGCGGCATTATTATGGTAACATTAAAAGGTAACGACAATGACGGGAACACGGCTACCATAGAAATAACCGATTTAGATGTTAACACGCCCGTTGTTATTAGTGGAGAGGTAATGGCGATACCCGAACCCGTTACGCCAACGGTTACTAACAACATAGAGGGGACAGAGGAAAGCCACGAGTGGGACGGCGAAACACTCACCATAACCGTAAAAACACCGTCTTATATTAGTGCAAGGCTTGATAATCCACAAGTGCATTATACCAACACGGGCGGCGAGCCGATAACGCAAGATATGCAGGTACAAAGCACGTCAACACGAGTGACGGCAACCGCCGTTATTACTGATTTGGGCGGCGATTATTCGGTGACGGTTACGGGGACTTATATACGGACTTTGCCGCTTACAAAGTCGCTCACGAACTGCACAAGCAAAGAACCGTTACCCGATTATGTGGATTTTGACAGCCTTATAACGGTGGAACTTGATGCGAACCCAAACACGGAATTTCACACGGACGAAACCACCTATTTAAGCGTAACGACACGAATAGGCGGACGGGAAACTAAAACACCGTTTACGATTTCGGGCGACAAGAAAAAGGCTACAATTTCGTACCAGCTTGAAAATAGCGGCGATTATAGACGGGTTAATATAGTGGGCGAGTGTTTCCCCGTTGAGGTAGTGGGCAAACAATACGGCTCTATTAACGTGTATCTTGTAACGCTTGATAATCTGAAAGAATTTGCCGCAAAGCGATATTTCACGGACGGGGGCGAAAATGTGGATTTGGGCGAGTATGTTAACCGTATCAAAAGAATTTACACGGATATAACGCCGTTTAGCACCGATGTAATACGATGCGGCAACTTTAATACGGGCGTTTCGTGCCAGCAACCAGCGCAAGACAAAATAACGCTTGATTTCGGCACGGCGGTAGTACCAGCGCACAATGAGGATAACACCGACTACGAAAGTGAAATACAAATCTTTTTGCCGTTTGCAGGCTTTGTAAACCTCAATAACGATTATGCAGGTAAAACGATAGCTTTGCAGTACGTTATAAACGTGGTAACGGGCAACGGGGTTGCGCTTTTGAGTTGTGACGGCGTTGTATTTCAAGTTGAGGAAACCGAACCAAGCAGCGAAATAATATACCTTTCACCAAGCACCCAAGTTAAAACCGTTGGCGGCGATGATTGGAACGAAATGTTATATTACGGGTTAGAACCTTACATTTACTGCAAGTGGTACGAAAGCGCAAGCAACGGGCGAAACACCGACCGACAAACGGGCATTTTAGGCGATTTCAGAGGGTTTAACGTGTTCGATGATGTTACACCCATACACACCGCCGAAATGCTTGCAGACGAGCAGGAAATGATATACACGGCTTTATCTGACGGCGTTTATATTGAGTAACTGCAAGGCAGTGCAAAAAGAAAGGCGGCAACTTGATTGTTACCGCCTTTTCTTTTCGCTTGCTGATTGTTATTTGTCCTGCAATGTTTCAACACCCGTTAAACCTATGTACAAGTTTGTCGGGTAACATTCGCAAAAGGTTTTGAAACGCCCGATTAACTTTTCGGCGGCGATAAAGTCATACGCTTGATTTTTGCAGGCGCACTCTTTCGCAAACTTGTTACGTGTATCACGGTTGAACACGATTTGATTTTCTAAAATATCGACACCCGTTTGCAGGCTTTCGGCAATGCTTTCCAAACTTGCACGGATTTCGGGCGCATTTGCCGCCAAAAAGTCAATGTGTTTCTTACTTTGCAATAACATTTCTTGCAATGCGTTCAACACTTTTTGATTTTGATAAAGTAAGTCAGTTGTTTTCATTTTGATAAGTATTTAATTGTTTAACACGATGCAAAAGTAAGCATTTTATTTCACCCCGCAAGCGGTTGGCGTGTTATTTTATGTTAAATTATTCTTTTAACTTTGTTTAACAGTGTGTTCCACGTGAAACATTTTATTTTGTGCATCGGTGC
>OGML01003112.1_pt1 | contig 10635 bp, 7 predicted proteins | sample 1572951 | NCBI WGS metagenome assembly OGML01 (sample SAMEA2581883, study PRJEB24529) | metagenome | biome: Human gut stool | place: China | collected 2011 | reverse complement strand
ACTGCTTAAGCCCCGACAGGATTTGCAACGATTATGTCATAATGGCTCATCAGCGTGACAAGGACAGAATAAAAGTAATCCTCATCTCCGACGAATACGGCTACTAAGCGGCGGGTCGCCGCCGACTGTTCCGACCTTTTTATAGGTTGCAAATATATGCAGGATAGTGAAACGGTCGGGATTGAACGATAGTGATAATTTTAAATAATTTGATAAGGCGGGTCGCCGCTGACTGTTCCGACCTTGCGGCTGTGAGCCACTACAAATTCCGCCTTTTGAAAAGATGGATATAGGCTTTAGTTGCATTGACGGCGGACGGAAATGTGCCGCTGATTTACAATTTGAAAACGTTACGGATTTTTGAGGGATAGTGGAACGGTCGGGAATGGACATTAGTGCAGAATTGATTTGAGATTTTCTGAAAGGTTGAGATTTTGCAAAAAGCCTTGCAAAGTGCTATCACTCTTGCCTCCCCTCGAAAAAGGGGAGGTAGATTGCAGACGAGCAATAAATCTTAAAATTCAGTTTTGTTACAAAGTATCTTCAACTTAGATATATCGGAAACATTTCTGTCTGCAAGACGGTGGGGATTGAAGTTGATAGTACCACTATCTTCAAAACTTCTTAGCTATTACAATCCCCACCGTCACGGCTCGGAAATGTCAGAGAAATATTTAAGTCAAATTTGCTGAATAAAGTATCGGTGAATGTCAAACTTGCATTTGCCGTGCCACCTCCCCTTTTTCGAGGGGAGGCAAGGATATAGTGCAAGCGAGCAGGTAATGTGCCTAGCAAAAGGCAAGAATGATGATGCCGCCGAAAATATCTGTAAATAGATTATAATGTAGCTAAAGTGAAAAATAATACAATATAATAAAGCTCGCCGCCGTGATGTAAATTCATCACGGCGGTGAGTTATATTCTGCTTTGTATTCTGCTTTATCTTATAAAATATTCCCCGACTTTTCAATCGGGGAATAGATTATAACTGAATTATTACTTCATCTTCTCGATAGAAAGCATTATCTTTTCCATCTTTTCCTGTGCCTTAGCAAGCTTTACACGCTCGTTTTCAATCTGCTGTGCGGGTGCTTTTGACAGGAAGCCCTGATTGCTGAGCTTACCCGAAAGGAAGTCGATGTCCTTCTGAGCCGCCTTGCGCTCCTTTTCAAGTCTTGCAAGCTCCTTTTCCTTGTCAACAAGCTCGCCCATAGGCATAAATACTCTTGCGTTTGCGGTAACGATTGTTACCATATCGTTGCTTGTTTCTGCCTTTTCTGATACTGTCAGCTCGCCTGCGCCTGCCAGACGTTCGAAGAATGCCTTTGCGCCCTCGAAAAGTGCTGTTTCGGCTGTTTCGATGTACATTGTTACCTTCTTTGACGGCGGTACGTTAAGCTCGTTACGCTGTACACGGATAGCACGGATAGCATCTACAACCTTTGTGAAGTCTGTCTGTTCAGCCGCAAAGTGAAGCTTTTCATCATATACCGGCCAAGCCGAAATCATTATGCTTTCGGGGTTGTTGTCCTTATCGGCAACAATGGGCATCGACTGCCATATTTCCTCTGTGATGAACGGCATAAAGGGGTGTAACAGCTTTAAGATGCCCTGCATAACGTAAACGAGTACGTTCTGAGCGGCACGGGCTGTTTCTCCGCCCTCTGCGATACGAGGCTTCGTAAGCTCGATATACCAGTCACAGTAAACGTCCCAGATAAAGTCGAACAGATTCTGTACCGCAACACCAAGCTCGTAGCTGTCGAGATTTGACGTAACGTTCTTAATAAGGTCGTTGTACAGCGATAATATCCACTTATCCTCGATGGGAAGATTTTCGGGGAGAACTGCGCCTTGCATATCCTCGGGAAGATTCATCAGGATATATCTTGATGCATTCCACAGCTTGTTTGCAAAGTTGCGGGCAGCCTCCACCTTCTTCTCGCTGTAGCGCATGTCATTGCCCGGGGTAGAGCCGTCCACCAGCATGAAGCGCAGTGCGTCAGCGCCGTACTGGGCGATGACTTCCAGCGGGTCGATGCCGTTGCCGAGGCTCTTGGACATCTTTCGGCCCTGGCTGTCGCGGACGATGCCGTGGATGCAGACGGTGTCGAAGGGAGCCTTGCCGGTGTAAGCCAGACCGGAGAAGATCATGCGGCTGACCCAGAAGCCGATGATGTCGTAGCCGGTGACCAAGGTGTTGGTGGGGTAGAAATACTTGAGGTCGGCGCTGTCCTCGTTGGGCCAGCCCAGCGTGCTGAAGGGCCACAGGGCAGAGGAGAACCAGGTATCCAGCGTATCGGGGTCCCGCGTCAGCTTTGCGCTGCCGCACTTGGGGCAGGTGCAGGGAGCGGACTTTGCCACCACGGTCTCGCCGCAGTCGTCGCAATACCAAGCCGGGATCTGGTGGCCCCACCACAGCTGACGGCTGATGCACCAGTCACGGGTGTTCTTCATCCAGTTCATATAGTTCTTGGTAAAGCGCTCGGGCACAAACTTGATCTCGCCCTTCTCCACGCTCTCGATGGCGGGCTTTGCCAGCGGCTCCATCTTGACGAACCACTGCTTGGACACCATGGGCTCGATGGTGGAGTGGCAGCGGTAGCAGGTGCCGACTTCGTGCTTCAGAGGCTCGATCTCCTTCAGGAAGCCGCCCTCCTTCAGGTCAGCGAGGATGGCCTTGCGGGCCTCGAGGGTGGTCATGCCGGCATACTTGCCGCAGTCCAGCACATGAGGCTCGTTGACGGTGTTCTTGCCTGCAGCAAACAGAGCGTCGGCAGCAGCCTTGTCGGAGGCGCCGGTCATGCGACCATCGTAGGTGAAGACGCGGACGATGGGCAGGTCATGGCGCAGGCCGACCTCAAAGTCGTTGGGGTCGTGGGCCGGGGTGATCTTCACGACACCGGTACCCTTGGTCATGTCGGCGTGCTCGTCGCAGACGATGGGGATCTCCTTGTTCAGCAGGGGCAGGATGACATGGCAGCCGTGCAGATGAGCATAGCGGGGGTCATCGCCGTTGATGGCAACAGCGGTATCACCCAGCATGGTCTCGGGACGGGTAGTAGCCAGTTCCAGCATCTCGCCGGTCTCCTTGACCGGGTAGAGCAGGTGCCAGAAGCTGCCATCCTTTTCCTCATACTCCACCTCGGCGTCGGAAATGGAGGTGTTGCAGTGGGGGCACCAGTTGACCATGCGGTTGCCGCGGTAGATGAGACCCTTGTCGTACAGGCGGACAAAGACTTCCTTGACAGCCTCAGAGCAGCCCTCGTCCATGGTGAAGCGCTCACGCTCCCAGTCGCAGCTGCTGCCCAGCTTCTTGAGCTGGCTGACGATGCGGTTGCCGTACTTGGTCTTCCAGGCCCAGGCGCGCTCCAGGAAGCCGTCGCGGCCCACCATTTCCTTGGTCAGGCCCTCAGCACGCATGGCCTCCACGACCTTGGCTTCCGTAGCGATGGAAGCGTGGTCTGTGCCAGGCACCCACAGGGCGGCATAGCCCTGCATCCGCTTGGTGCGGATGAGGATGTCCTGCATGGTGTTATCCACGGCGTGGCCCATGTGGAGCTGGCCGGTGACGTTCGGAGGGGGCATCACGATGGTGTAGGGCTTCTTGTCGGGGTCAGCCTTGGTGTGGAAGTAGCCGCCATCCAGCCAGAACTGGTAGATGCGGTCTTCCACCTGGCTCGGATCATACTGTTTTGCGAGTTCTTTCATAGTATCCTCCCAGATGAATAAATAGAAGTTGTTTTCGTAAGCAGGGCGCGCCGGATGACGAGAATTTTTGTCCGCAGACAAGGCGATTTTCCGCAGCAATCCTGGGCGGATTGCAAGGGAAATCAACGCAGTATGCGGGCAAAAAGGCCGTTCAGACGGTGTGCAATGCTTATGAAAACGGCTTCTTGTGCGTGGGACAAAAAAGCCGCCCCACGGAGCGTTCCATGGGACGGCTGTAATATAACCGCGGTACCACCCAAATTGCACACGGCTTTCTGCCGCATGCCCCTTGATGCCCCGATAACGTGGGGCAGACCCGGAGGCGACTACTCTTGTTTCCCCGCCTCTGCTCAAAAGCGACAGCACGCCGCACCGCCATACCGGGTTTTCAGCAGCCCCCGGCTCTCTGGATGGCAAAAACAGCGCACACTCTTTTTCCTTGCATTTATAAAAAGAATATAGCGTTTTTTGTGCGTTTTGTCAATCTCTTTTTGTCCGGAACAAAATTTTCACAGCTGCCGTTCAGCGTACGGGCCGCATTTTCAGTGCTGCACGGTAAAGCCCGGGCGACAGACGAAAAAGTGCCACCTTTGCCTTCTCGGTGCGGTGTCCCGGCACCCGGAGCAGCCGGTCGATGATCCGGTCGGCCTGCTCTCTCACCTGTCTGAGCGCCTGACGCTCCTCCTCCGAGCCGCCCTTTGCAAAAACGATGCGGCCCAGTGCGCCGTTGCAGGAGGCGAACGCGAGACTGCACACCTCGTGTTCCAGCGCAAAATCTGCCCGCTCCAGCATTCCCGCAGCGCCTTCCACCCGCCTCCGGACAGACTCCGTGTGCATGATGCTGCCGTCCTGCTGGACGTAGTAATACATCGCCTCTTTTACAATGGCCACCCTCTCACACTGCCAGTAGAACAGATGGGCCGTGTACTCGTCCTCGTGGAGTTTTCCCACTGGGAAGCGGACAGCGTCAAAGAGCTTTTTCTGGTAAAGACGGTTCCATGCAGTGATATAGTACCAGTTCTGTGGTCCTGCCAGACGTTCCATCATCTGTATCCCGCTCAGAACTTCATTCTTCGTGATGGGAGAAGTGCGGGGGATGGGCTTTCCGTCCGGTGTCACATATGTAAAGCTGCATACCGCCATCTGCGCTCCCTGCTCTGCCGCTGCACGGTAGAGCCGCTCGTACATCTCCGGGGCCACGTAATCGTCGGAGTCCAGAAAACCGATCCACTCGCCCCGTGCTGCCTCCACACCTGCATTCCGGGCCGCGCTCAGACCGCCGTTCTTCTGCCGGATGGGCCGGACGCGGCTGTCCCTCCGGGCGTATTCCTGCATGATGTCCCAGCTGTTGTCCGGGGAGCCGTCGTCCACCACGATGATCTCAAGCTCCTGCCACGTCTGGGCCAGCAGGCTGTCCAGACACTTCGGAAGATACTTTTCGACGTTATAGACCGGAACGATGACCGAGATCAGGGGCTTTTTTGCATCCATCTTATTCTTTTCTCCTCTTCACAACTGCCGTCACACGGCCCTTGAGCTGATTGAACTCCGGCGTGTTCCGGTGGAGCACCACCATGACAGCCCCGAACAGCAACGTATACAGCACACCGTCCAGCAGGAACCAGCCGATGTTCTTCGCCGGGCAGAAGCTTACCCATCCGTAGGACACAGCGGCCAGCACTGCGACGACAGCGGCACGTTCGGCGTAGCGGACAAAGTAGTCTTTCAGCTTGCCCTGCCAGTCTTCCCGGATGCCGTAGCGCATCAGGATGTAAGGCTCCATCCAGAGGCAGGTCGTCACGGTGCTGATGATCGTTCCGCCCAGAATACCGGCCACGCCGAACTTCTGCACCAATAGCAGCGACGCCGCCAGATTGATGGCCGACTCGAACAGCGGCTTGTACCGGTCGTACCAGAACAGGCCCTTGGCCTCACGGAAGAGCAGGTTGACCTTCCGCTGACCCGAAACATAAAATTCCGTCACGAGGACGGCCACCGTCGCCGTGGAAAAACAGTATTCCGCGCCGAAGCAGAGGGTGATAAAGGCGTTGAACAGCGCAAACAATCCCGCTGTCCAATAGGCGTAGATGACGAAGAAGAGCAAATCCAGTTCCCGGTAGATGCTGTACACCCGCGTCTCGTCCTCGATGGCGCCCAGATTGCCCAGACTTCCGGCAAAGGCATTCGAGAATTTGTTCAACAGGTTGTCGATGCCGGACAAGATGAGCTTATAATTGGAGTAGATACCCACCGACAAAAGGCCCACAAAGCTGGACATCAGCAGGCTGTCCGTGTTCCGGACGATGACCGTTCCCAGCTTGTGGAAGCTCATGGCACCGATGTTCCGCAGGATGCCGTGAAATTTTTCTTTTTCCGGCAGCTCCCTGCATTCTTTCAGGTAGGGAAATTCCTTATCCACCTTGACCGATACGATGATATTCGGGATAAACTGCATCACGAACTGCACCGCCAGATAAAGGATAAAGTTTCCGGTCAGCACGATGAGGACGATCTGGAGCAGCGTCTTGACCGCGTCGCAGAGCTGCGCCCAGAGGTTGCGGACATAGGCTTTCTGGTAGGCCAGATAGATGGAGTTTTTATAGCTCAGCAGATAGGAGCAGACCGAGTTTGCCACATACATCAGATAGATGAGCCGCAGATGCTCGATGCCGCTGCTGTCCTTGATGAAAAAGCCCAGAAACGGCATCAGTGCAAGGCCCACGAGCAGCACCACGACCGCCACGATACGGTAGAGGAGCCGATAAAGGTTCATCAGCTGCGCCAGCCGATGCTCGTCATTCTTCGCAGCCGGCTCATACAGGCTATATATCATCGCCGTGCCGATGCCAAGCTCTGCAAAGTTCAGGATGCCCAGCACATCGGTGAACAGTCCGTTGACACCCAGATATGCCGCCGACAGGTAGTGGATGAACACCATCCGGCTGATGAACAGCAGCACCTGATTCATGAGCTGTCCACCCACATTGACGACCATATTGATAAGGGTATACCGTGTCCGCATTTTTCCTTATGCCCCTTTCTTTTCGGGCCTGGCCTGCTGCATCGTCATGGCACACAGAAGGCCGAGATTTTTCGATTCATTGTTCTTTATTATAATATCATCTCATTGCGGCGCTTTCAACGATTTATCTATATTTCAGCCTTCCGCGTCCAGAAGCTCCGTTTTCAGCCGGGCAATGAGCCGCTCCATCAGGGCCACACGGTTGAAGGGGGTCATGAGATAGAAGCCGTCGGCGTAGGGCAGAGCATCCCGGGCCATCTGCATCGACACCTCAAGGCCCAGCGCCTCGCCCTGCTCCCGGTCGAGGCCCGCGAAGCGCTGGATGATGTCCTCCTCCACATGGATGCCGTTGATCTCATTTTCCATAAAGATTGCGTTCCGCTGGCTGACCACGGGCATGATGCCGGCCAGAATTTTAGCCCGTTCGCCCAGTGTCTGGCGGGCCTTGCGGAGATTCTCCACCGCCTGTGCCGACAGCACCGGCTGGGTCAGGAAGCCCGACATCCCATTTTCCAGCTTTTCCACAGCCCGGCGCAGCTCCACGTCAAAGTTCCGGGCGTTGAGATTCAGCGCACCAAAGACGGTCATGGCCGAGGGCATCTCCCGGCCCTCCCCGGCCAGCGAGACGATGTACTGGGCCAGCTTGCGGGAGTTGAACTGGTAGACATTCTTCACCTCGTCCCGCTCTGCGGTGGGGATGGGGTCGCCGGTGATGGCCAGCACCTCCCGCACGCCCTCGGCGTAAAGGCCCAGCAGAAGGGCCTTGGTGGCGTTGAGGTTACGGTCGCGGCAGGTCATGTGGGGCAGAGCGCACATTCCCAGTTCCTGGTGTACCCGGCAGGCCACGAGAGAAGAATCCATCCGGGCCTGTGCGATGGGGCAGTCGGCGATGGTCAGCAGGTCAGCGCCTGCGGCCTGCAGCCGCCGTGCGCCGTCCAGATAGCCGCTCAGGTCGGCCACCCGGGGCGAATCCAGTTCAATGGCGATGACCTTCTCACCTGCGTTCAGTTTCCGCAGGAAAGTGTCGTCTTTTTCCACCGCCGGTGCAGTCCCGGTGGAAAGTTTCGCTGCCGGAGCGGCTTCGGTCTGCTGGGGCAGAGCATCCAGCTCTGCACGCAGGGCCGCGATGTGGGCGGGCGTCGTGCCGCAGCAGCCGCCCAAAATACGGACGCCCGCAGCGGCGATCTGCCCCATCTCCCGGGCAAAATACTCAGGCTTGCCCTGATACAGCACCCGCGCCCGGGTGACCACCGGATAGCCCGCGTTGGGCATCACCGACAGGGGCAGCAGCGTCTCGCCAAGGCCCTGCACCAGTTTCTTCATCGCGCCGGGGGCCGAGACGCAGTTCAGGCCCGCGGCGTCCACCACGCCGCTCTGCTCCATCCGGCGCAGCAGGTCGCGGAACAGCAGGCCCTCGCGGGTGTAGCCGTCCGGCAGCACCGCGAAGGACACCATGACAAAGGCGTCCGGCACGGCCACACGCAGTGCCTTTACGGCCTCCACAATGCCCACATCGGAGCTGAGCGTCTCGAACAGAAAGTTCTTTGCACCCAGTGCGGCGAACTGCTGCGCCACAAGGCCGTAGGCGCTGCTGGCCGGGGCAGCTTCAGTGTCCGGGGCCGGACCGAGGTCAGCAAAGACGGCGGCATCCTTCTCCGCAGCGGCATCACAGGCCAGCTTCCAGCCCGCCTCGGCCAGCTCTTCCCAGCCCGGCATCTGGGCCGCCGCCATCCGGGGCAGACCGAAGGTGTTGGTCTTGATAGCCTGTGCGCCTGCGGCCAGATATTCCGCATGGACCTTCTTCACGCCCTCGGGGTCGGTGAGGTTGGCCATTTCGCAGTCCGCGCCCGGTGCCGCTTTATAATAGGTACCCATGCCGCCGTCGAACAAAAGCGGCTTGCGGGCAAGATACTCTCGGATGTCCGTCATAGAAAGGTTCTCCTTTTTTATTTTCCTTGATTTTATAAAGAAATTCAGGTATAATTTTTGTATGAAAGTGAGGTGCTTTTGGATGCCCAAGATTCGTTCCAGCGCAGACCTGCGCAACAACTACAATGAGATCTCCACCTTCTGCCACGACTACGCCGAGCCGGTGTTCATCACCAAAAATGGCAAAGGCGACCTTGCCGTGATGAGCATCGAGACCTACGAGGCCCTGACAGCCCGGTTCGATTTGTATGCGAAATTGCAGGAAGGTCTGGATGACGTGGCGGCGGGAAGAACGCGCCCCTGGGAAGATGTCCGCAAAGAGCTGTCGAAGCAGTGGGGGCTTGAATGAACTACAAGATTCATGTCTCTCACGCCGCCGAGCACGACCTGCACTCTGCCGCAAACTACATTGCTCACCAACTGCAAAATCCGCTGGCCGCTCGCCGGATGCTAGCGAATGCACTTGCAAGCATCGACTCGCTCGAAACATTTCCCGGACGCTTTCCAGTGATCGACGAGCCGCTTCTTGCCTATCATCAGCTCCATTTTGTCCCTGTGCAGAATTATCTTCTGTTCTATAGGATCGATTCTTCCACCCAGACCGTCCACATCCTCCGCTTCCTGTATGGTCACAGCGACTGGCAGGCTATCCTGCGGGCGGATGTTCTTCCAACCTGAGCATTCTCCCCGGCCCTTTGCCGGGGAGAATTTTTATGCAGTCATCTTCAGTTTAATGAAGTTTGCGCACTTGTCAAGCATTTTTGCCCCGAAGCAGCCCATTTTGCTTGCGCCGAAGCCGGTTTTGTGCTATTCTATGCATATTTACAATGGTTGGGAGGAATGTATCATGCGCCACGCCGGCACACAGGAAATCGAAACTCCGCGGCTGCTTCTGCGCCGCCTTATGCCGTCGGATGCCCCGATGATGTACGCAAACTGGGCCAACGACCCGGAGGTCACCCGCTGGCTGCGCTGGACGCCGCACAAGGATGTGGCCGAGACGCAGGAGCTTCTGAGCGCATGGGCGATGCTCTATCCCAACGAAGACTACTACCAGTGGGCCATCGTGGAAAAGGCCACCGGACAGGTGTTCGGCTCCATCAGCATCTACAACAGCCTGCTGGGAGAACCGGCACAGCGAAATGAATGGCCGGGATTTGACCTCTCCGAGGGCATCTGGGAGCCGGGCTACTGCATTGGCAGAGCATGGTGGGGCAAAGGCTGCACCACCGAAGCTCTGAAAGCTCTGGTAGAATACTGGTTCAAGAATACAGACAGTAATTGGCTTGCCTGCTCCCACGCCGTGGAGAACCCCGCCAGCGGCAAAGTCATGATGAAAGCAGGCTTTGTCTACGACCACGAGGCCGTCTACCACAAATTCGACGGTACAGCGATCCCCTGCAAGTGCTATACCCTGACGCGAGAATACTACGAATTGCTATATTCTTCAAACAAATGACAGAAAGGAATCATTTTGAGCGAACTTTACGATATTTTAGTCGAAACTCCCCCGACGAAGGTCATCCTTCTCGCCCTCGACCAGGGCCTGTGGGACTGCGAGCGCAGCCTTGCCGAGCTGGCTGCGCTGTGTGAGGCCAACCACATGGAGGCCGTGGCCGAAGTCACCCAGAAGCGCCAGACCCCTGAGACCGGCATCGTGCTGGGCAGCGGCAAGCTGGAAGAAGCCGCTGCTGCCGCAGCAGAGCTGGGGGCCGAGTGCGCCGTCTTCGACGGTGAGCTGACCGGCAGCCAGATCCGCAACATCTCCACGGCCCTCGGCGGCCTCGAGGTCATCGACCGCACCATGCTCATCCTCGAGATCTTCCGCAGCCGTGCCGTGACCAACGAAGGCAAGCTGCAGACCGAGCTGGCCCTCCTGCGCTACCGTCTGCCCCGCCTGCAGGGCATGGGCGAAAGCCTGAGCCGTCAGGGCGGCGGCGGTGGCGGCGGCGGTGGTGCACGCCGCGGTGCCG
>OGML01003099.1_pt1 | contig 10685 bp, 10 predicted proteins | sample 1572951 | NCBI WGS metagenome assembly OGML01 (sample SAMEA2581883, study PRJEB24529) | metagenome | biome: Human gut stool | place: China | collected 2011 | reverse complement strand
TGATAACCAGTCGGTTCTGTTTGCAGGGCTGCCGCAGGTGATCGCCTGCGGTCGCTATCATTCCCTGATTGTGGAAGAAGCATCGCTGCCATCTTGCCTGCGTATCACCGCACGGGATGAAAATGGGCAGATTATGGCACTGGAACATACCAAGTTCCCAATTTATGGCTTGCAGTTCCATCCGGAATCCATTCTGTCGGAAGACGGAAAGGAAATCCTGATTCGATTCTTGAACCTGCTGCCGGGCGTTTCAATTCCGACCAAACAGCAGACACCGCAGCAGCCGAAGAAAGCGTTGCTCCCATATGCAGAAAAGGTTCTGAACGGCGGAAATTTGACCGAAACTGAAGCCATGGAAGCAATGGATTTGATTATGAGCAATGCGGCAACTGATATTCAAATTGCAGAATTTCTCACTGCTCTGCGAATGAAGGGCGAAACCATTGAAGAAATCACCGGATTTGCAAAGGGTATGCGGGCAAAGGCAAAGACCGTTCCCAATTGCAAGGATGCAATTGATATTGTCGGAACGGGCGGCGACTGCTCGAACTCGTTCAACATTTCCACAACGTCTGCGTTTATCATTGCAGCAGCTGGGGCAAAGGTTGCCAAGCACGGCAACCGCAGTGTGTCCAGTAAGAGCGGTGCAGCAGATGTGTTGGAGCGGCTCGGTGTAAAAATTCAGACCACACCGGAACAGGCTGCTAACTGCATTCACGAAATCGGCATTTCGTTCTTGTTTGCACAGAGCTATCACGGTTCGATGAAATACGTTGCCAAGGCAAGAAAAGAAATGGGAACCCGTACCGTATTCAATATTTTAGGGCCGCTTGCAAATCCGGCTGAAACCGATTATATTTTGCTGGGCGTTTATAGCGATGACTTGATTCCGGTGATGGCAAAGGTACTTTGTGGTCTGGGCATTCGTCATGCAATGGTCGTACACGGAGAAGATGGATTCGATGAAATTTCAATCTCCGCTCCGACAAAGGTTGCAGAAATCAAGGACGGCGGTATTTTTGAATACACCATCACACCGGAACAGTTCGGGTTGCCGCTGGCAGAAAAGGAAGAAGTTGTGGGTGGTTCGCCGGAAGAAAACGCACTGATTACACAAGGCATTCTGGCTGGAACGATTCGGGATGCAAAGCGGAACATTGTTTTGCTGAATGCTGGCTGTGCCTTGTATGTGGTTGGTCAGGCTGGCAGCATCGGCGATGGCGTTGCACTGGCAGCAGAGATGATTGACAGCGGTGCAGCACTGGCAAAGTTAGAGGAACTCAAGCAGTTTACCAATGCTCTGGCATAAGAAAGGAGCAGGCTTATGATTTTAGATGAAATTGTTGCAAAGCGGAAAGAACAGCTTGCACGGGAGTTACAGAGAACCGACCGGGAAACCATGCGGAAACTGGCATTGCAGACGGAACGGGAAGTATATTCATTTCCGGATGCTCTGAAAAGTGGACGGCTTTCCATCATTGCAGAAGTCAAGAAAGCATCGCCTTCCAAAGGCATCATCGCTGATCACTTTCCCTACCTTGAAATAGCCAGGGACTACGAAAGGGCAGGGGCGGCCGCCATATCCGTCCTGACCGAGCCGGACTACTTTCTTGGAAGCGGGCTCTACCTGAAGAAAATCTCCCGCGCAGTGCAGATTCCGATCCTTCGGAAAGACTTCATCGTATCCGAAGTCCAGATCTACGAATCCAAGCTCCTGGGCGCCTCGGCCATCCTCCTCATCGTTTCGATCCTGACGGATGAAGAGCTTACAAGGTTCATCCGGACGGCCAAAGGCCTCGGCCTCTCGGCGCTTGTCGAGACAAGGACGGAAGAAGAAATACGGAGAGCCGTCCTCGCAGGGGCAAGAATCATAGGCGTCAATAACCGAGACCTCCGTGATTTCTCCATCGACAATACCCGCGCAGCAAGGCTGCATTCGCTGGTCCCCGAAGATACCCTCTTCATTGCAGAAAGCGGCATACAGAAGAGGGAAGACATCGAAGAGTTCCTTGCGGCCGGCATCCGAAATTTCCTCATCGGGGAAGCCATGATGAAGGCCGAGGACAAGGCAGAAAAACTTGCTGAGTTCATCGGGGAAGAGCCACGGGTCCAGTGCAAGATCTGCGGGATTTCAAGGGAAAGGGATATCGATTTCTTAAACGATGCCCTTCCCGATTACGCAGGCTTCATCTTTGCAAGAAGCCCGAGGAAGGTGACGCCCGATAAAGCGGCCGGCCTCATCAGTTTGCTGGATCCACGGATCAAGGCGGTCGGCGTCTTTGTGAATGAAACGGCAGAGACCATAGCAGACATTGCAAAGAAAACCCATCTCTCCGTCATCCAGCTCCACGGGGATGAGGATTTTGAAACGATCCGCGAAGTGAAGGAAAGAACAGGACTTCCCGTCTGGAAAGCTATCCGGGCAGGAAGCGAGGAAGACATTCTTCCATGGAACGATTCGCCGGCCGATGCCCTTCTCCTTGATGCGAAAGTCATGGGGAAGAGAGGCGGCACAGGAAAGCGCATCGATCCAAATCTCGCCAGAGCGGTAAGGAAGCCCTTCCTTCTGGCGGGCGGCATGAATCGTGAAAATATCGTCCGGGCAGCGCGCATCGCAAGGCCCTTCGCGGTCGACGTGAACAGCGGCGTTGAAACGGACGGCATGAAAGATAAAGAGAAAATACAGGCGGTAATCCGTCTTTTGGCCCGGTCGGGCCTGCGGAAAGGATGAAAGGTATGACGAAAAGAGAAGGACGCTACGGCGTGCACGGCGGACAGTATGTCCCGGAAACATTGATGAATGCAGTCCTCGAGGTCGAGGAAGCGTATGAAAAGTACAAGAATGATCCGGATTTCAATAAGGAACTCGACGACCTGAACAGGAATTACACAGGCCGCCCCTCGCTCCTCTACTATGCCAAGAAAATGAGTGAAGACCTGGGCGGAGCGAAGATCTATCTCAAGAGAGAAGACCTCAACCACACAGGCGCCCACAAGATCAATAACGTCCTTGGCCAGGCACTCCTTGCCAAGAGAATGGGCAAGACAAGAATCATTGCCGAGACCGGCGCAGGCCAGCACGGCGTAGCTGCCGCAACGGCCGCTGCCCTCTTCGGCATGGAATGCGAAGTCTTCATGGGCAAGGAAGATACCGAGCGTCAGGCACTGAATGTCTACCGCATGCGTCTCCTCGGCGCCAAGGTCCATCCCGTCACCTCCGGGACCATGACACTGAAGGATGCCGTCAGCGAAACGCTCCGCGAATGGACGAGACGTCTCGACGACACCTACTACATCATGGGATCGGCCGTCGGCCCGCATCCGTTCCCGATGATCGTCCGCGATTTCCAGGCCATCATCAGCAAGGAAGCCAGAGCGCAGATCCTGGAAGCGGAAGGGAAACTCCCGGCCGCTGTCCTTGCCTGCGTCGGAGGCGGCAGCAACGCCATTGGCACCTTCTACCATTTCATCCCGGACGAAGGCGTCCGCCTCATCGGATGCGAAGCGGCAGGAAGGGGCATCCATACAGGAAAGCATGCGGCGACCCTCACGATGGGGACCGAAGGCATCTTCCACGGCATGAAATCCTACTTCGTGCAGGATGAATACGGACAGATCGCACCGGTCTACTCCGTTTCCGCCGGCCTCGACTATCCGGGCGTAGGACCCGAACACTCCTACCTGAAGGACATCGGCCGCGCTGAATACGTGCCGATCACTGACGACGAAGCCGTCGACGCCTTCGAATACCTGTCAAGGACGGAAGGCATCATTCCGGCCATCGAAAGCGCGCATGCCGTCGCAGAAGCCATCAAGCTGGCACCGACGATGAAGAAAGACGACATCATGATCATTTGCATTTCCGGCCGCGGCGACAAGGACGTAGCAGCCATGGCAAGATACAGAGGGGTGGACATTCATGAATAAATTAGAAAAAGCCTTCGACGGGCACAAAGCATTCATCGGTTTCCTGACAGCAGGCGACCCGAGTCTGGAAGATACCGAGCGGTATATAGAAATCATGGCAAAGTCCGGGTGCGACCTGATTGAAATTGGTATTCCTTTCTCCGATCCTGTGGCAGAAGGGGAAGTCATCCAGAAAGCGACCATCCGCGCCCTTGCTGCCGGCACCACGACAGACAAGATCTTCGACATGGTAGAAAGAGTCGCTCTGAAAATCGATATTCCTCTCGTCTTCATGACCTACCTCAATCCGGTCTACGTCTACGGCGCAGAGAAATTCTTTGCCCGCTGCGAGAAGGCAGGCATCTCCGGCATCATCGTTCCAGACATGCCATATGAAGAAAAAGGAGAACTCGCAGAACCCGCCAGAGCGCATGGCGTGAAGATCATCTCCCTCATCGCCCCGACCTCTGAAGGCCGCGTCGGCATGATTGCGAGAGATGCAGAAGGCTTCATCTACCTCGTTTCCTCCATGGGGGTCACAGGCGTCAGGAGCGAAATCACGACGAACGTCAAAGCCATCACCGATACGATCAGGAAGTACACGGACGTTCCCGTCGCCGTTGGCTTCGGCATTGCAACGCCCGATCAGGCGGAAGACATGGCGGGAGCTTCTGACGGCGCCATCGTGGGAAGCGCCATCGTCAAGATCATCGAAGAGCATGGCAGCAAAGCAGACGAGCCGCTTGCCGCATACATCCGCTCCATGAAAGACGGCGTGGAAAAAGCAGAAGAGAAATAAGCAATATAAAAAGGGCTGTGCAGGGAGGAATCCTTCCACAGCTCTTTTTCTTATTCCCCATTTCCTTATATATAAGTATATACAAATAAAGAGAAGTGACTGATTTCCGACCAACGAAAAATAGAAATCTTTCACTCTAGCATTTCTATGAGTTCATGGTATAATGAGGGCGTTGCGATACTTTCTCAGAAATCATTCAATCAGGTGAAAGCCTGTGATAAGGAGCATTTCATGAGCACATTGATAAAAGCGCTGGCGGCTCTGGCTGCAGGCGCGCTGACGGCGTATCTTCTGCCGAAACATAAAAAGGGAAAAGAAAAGAAGCGCCTTTCCGTGGGAGAGAGCTTCCGTTTTCTGGCGGAACAGACAGGCACCTGCCGCGATCCGATTCCGGTCTACTACTACCGTCCGGCTACCTGGACCGAGGACCAGCCCGTCTTCATTTCCTTCCCGGACGTGACACGCCGCGCAGAGAAATTCGAACGCCATATGGAAAGCCTTGCCGTGAAGTACAACATGCTGATCGCATGCCCTGAATTCTCGACGAAGAAATATCCGGGCGCGCGCTGGTATCAGGAAGGAAACGTGCAGGACAAGGAAGGCGAGGAAGGAACGATCCAGCCAAGAAACCACTGGTCCTTCGATGCCGTGAACCATATCGTTGCCGCTGTCCGCGCAAGAACCCATGCCAAGGGAAAGGTCATCATTTTCGGCCATTCTGCCGGCGGCCAGTTCATGCATCGCTACAGCCTTCTTGATGGAAGAGCTGACGTCGATGCCATCGTCTGCGCCAATGCGGGATGGTTCACGATGCCTGACGATACCACCTGCTACCCGTACGGCACAAAGGGTCTCGGCCTTTCCGATGCCGATCTGGCTTCTGCCTTTGCTCTCCCCGTCATCATGCTGATGGGAAGCGAGGACGTTTCCAGAGAGCAGCCTTTCCGCGCGACCCCCGAGGCCGATGCACAGGGCAAGAACCGCATGGAACGCTGCCTCCATTACTTCGATGCCTGCCAGAAGAAAGCCGAAGAACTCGGCGTTCCCTTCAACTGGAAGAAAGGCGTCGTAGAAGGCGCTGCCCACGAAGGCGGCAAGATGGCAGAAGGCGCCATGAAACTCTTCTGCGAAGAACCGCTCGATGAAACAGTAGGGATGTAAGAACTTAAAAGTAAGCACTTGAAAAGGCTGCGGCGAAAGATATATCTCGCTGCAGCCTTTTTTCATTTCATCACCAGTCAATCCATGTGAGTGCTTTTTCCAGTTCGTAGAAGGTCTTGCCATCCCAGAGGATATCTTCGGTGAGATGGTTCAGCACATCTTCCGCGTCGTCACTTTCGTAGTAGTACACCATTTCCATGAACTCTTCGAAAGGCTCGCCCGTGAAGCGGTACTTCTCCACGCTGATGCTGTTAGTGTCCCTTCCCGGATGGAACTTCAGCCCCGAAAAACGGTACACATAGCTCTTGTGCCTGACGGAAGCTTCCCCGTCATTCATAAAGTCGATAAATTCATCTGCGTCGCCGCCCTGCATATTGTCCTCCTTGTTCTTAACTATATTGGACGTCTTTATTATACAGGAAATCTGCGGGAAGCGGTAGGATGCCCTTGCCTTTTTTGCACTTGCCCGTCGTGGTATAATAGTTAAATACGATATTCAGTTGTCAGCTGTCAACCAACTTAAAAAAACAGGAGGAATGATGAAAAAGGCAATCATATTATCCAGCGGGGGCGTCGATTCCACAACGTGCGTATCCCTGGCTGTCGACAGACTGGGAGCAGACAATGTTGTGACTGCTTCTATTTTTTATGGCCAGAAACATAAGAAAGAAATCCTGGCCGCGCGCAAAGTGGCAGAATACTACCACCTACGGCATTATGAATTCGATCTTTCCTCCCTCTTCCAGTATTCGAACTGCTCGCTCCTTGAAGGCTCCACGCAGGAAATCGTGCATGAAAGCTATGCCGAGCAGATTGAGAAGAACGGAGAAGGAAAAGTTTCCACGTACGTCCCCTTCAGAAACGGACTGATGCTCTCCACAGCGGCTTCGCTGGCAGCCAGCCTCTTTGAAGACGACGACGTAGATATTTATATCGGCGCCCATGCCGATGATGCGGCCGGCGATGCGTATGCCGACTGCAGCAAGCCATTCCTGAAAGCTATGGGAGATGCAGTTTCCATCGGAACATACGGAAAAGTCCATCTGGCATTCCCCTTCGCCAAGCTGAACAAGGCAGGCGTCGTAGCTATGGGCCTTAAGCTCAAGACACCTTATGAACTCACATGGAGCTGCTATGAAGGCGGCGAGAAACCCTGCGGAACCTGCGGGACCTGTATAGACCGTGCAGCTGCGTTTGCTGCGAACGGCGTTAAAGACCCGGCCCTCTGAGCCGAGAAAGGAATATTATGTTTACCGTAACAAAGAGAATGGAAGTATCCGGGGCGCATTACCTGCACCTCGATTATGAAAGCAAGTGCACGAACCTGCATGGCCATAACTGGATCATCACCGTCACCGTCCAGAGCGAGGAAGTCGACCACAACGGCATGGTCGTCGATTTCAGCAAGATCAAGGAAATCGTGAACCGCTTCGACCACGCCCTCATCAATGACGTCATGGGGGATATCAACCCGACCGCCGAAAACATGGCCAAGTGGCTCTGCGACCGCATCCCGCACTGTGTACGCGTATCCGTACAGGAAACGGAAGGAAACGTGGCCACCTATGAAAAGTGAGTACCGCTATGACGACGGACTTTTCCATGTGACCGAGATCTTCGACAGCATCGACGGCGAAGGAAAAAGAACCGGCTGCATGGCCATTTTCGTAAGACTGGCAGGCTGCAACCTGCGCTGCACGTACTGCGACACCGCTTACTCGCTTGAACTTTCCGACACAAAGGAAGCGCTGACGGAAGATGAACTCATCCGCCGCATCCACGCCTTCCCTTGGAAGAACATCACACTGACCGGCGGCGAGCCGATGCTTCATCCGCTCCGCCATCTCTGCGAAAGACTCTCCGAAGAAGGCTATGACATCAATATAGAAACGAACGGCGCCGTTCCCCTTTGGGAAGACCGCCCGTCCGGCGTTTTCTACACGATGGACTCCAAGTGCTCAGGAAGCGGCATGAAAGAATCCATGAGGAAAGAAAATTTCCCCATCCTGAAAGAAAAAGACGTGTTGAAATTTGTCGTCGGCTCGAAGGAAGACCTGGATGAAATGAAGGAAATCACAAAGACGTACTTCGAAAGAAAAGACCATCCGGAATTCTTCGTTTCTCCCGTCTGGGGGAAAATCACGCCGGCGGAATTGGTAGAGTATGTCAGGGAAAACCGGCTGAGCCGCGTGAGGGTGCAGGTGCAGCTTCACAAGATCATCTGGGACCCGAACAGAAGGGGCGTATAAAAATGGATCGAAAGAAACTCGAAGAGGCAGCCCGCCTCATCATTGAAGCAGTCGGCGACGACCCCGGAAGGGAAGGCCTCCTGGAGACGCCGAAACGCTTCGCAGACATGATGGAAGAACAGTTCAAGTACTGCAGCATTTCCAATGACGAAATCGCCCGCGAATTCGACAAGACCTTCGAATCACCGGAAAGCGACATGGTCGTCGTGAAGGACATTGAAATCTTCTCCCACTGCGAACACCATATCGCTCTCATGTACAATATGAAAGTCACCGTCGGATATATGCCGAAAGGCCGCGTCATCGGACTTTCCAAGATCGCCCGCATCGCAGACGCCGTATCCCGCCGCTTCCAGATTCAGGAACGCATCGGCACCGACATCCGTGACATCATGAAGAAAGTCACGGGCTCTGACGACGTCGCTGTCCTGATCGACGGCGAACACTCCTGCATGACCGCCCGCGGCATCAAGAAGCCGGGCACCCGCACCAGGACGGTATCCGTCTCCGGTGCTTTTAAGAAAGACATCGAACTCCGCAAGGAATTCCTCATGCTCGCAGGCAAGTAACGGACATACCGGGAAAGGACGACTATGGATATTTTCAAGAAATTCACCGCGCGCGCCGTCAAGCTCGTCTCCGGACGCGCATCGGCTGCGCTCTTCTGTGACTACGCCTATGCCAATGAAATGAAGACCCCGGTGCACCCGGGCTATGGACGCGGCAGCAGAAACCGCGGCGCCCTCGAAATGGAATATGCGGCGGACGGTCCTGAAAAGGTCGAAGAGAAAATCTTCAAGACAGGAAATACCGATCCCAAAGGCGTCCAGAACATTCACGTCTGGTACCCTGCATCCATGGAAGAAGGGAAGAAATACCCGCTTCTCATCATTTCCAATGGCATGGAATTCTCCTGCACCTCTTTTATCGCGATTCTCCAGCACCTTGCCTCCTGGGGCTTCATTGCAGCCGGCAACGATGCACTGAACTCGGGAAGCGGCGAAACAGCGGCCAAGACGCTCGAGAAAATGCTCTCTGAAAACGAAAAGCAGGGAAGCCTTTTCCATGACCGCATCGATCTGGATCACATCGGAGGCATCGGCTACTTCCAGGGAGGCGCCGGCGCTATCCGTCAGGCGACCATCTCGAAGAACAAGGACCATTACAGTGCGCTGTACCTGGCAAGCCCCATGACGCTTCCCTTCATCGAGAAAGCAAAAGCTGCTGCATGGTCATACGACCCGTCCCAGATTACGGTTCCCGTATTTATCGCCTCAGGCGGAGACGGCATCGAAAATGGCATTCTCGCTCCTAAGGAAGACATGGAAGGCATTTATCAGGCCGCAAAAGGACCGGCCGTCATCGGACGCATGAAAGGCGAGGACCACCTCCGCGTCATGACACGCGCCGACGCATACATGACAGCATGGTTCCGCATGATCCTTTCTGGCGATGAAAAAGCAGCCTCCATCTTTGGAAAAGACGGTGAATTCATGAAGAATGCAGGCTGGACAGATAAAAGCATCAAGGGAATTCCCTTGGAAGGAAACGAATGAAACATATAAAGAAAATTCTGGCGGCGGGCATTTGTCTCGCCGCTTCACTCTATCTCACGCCTGCCATGGCGGCCTACGAAATCGACCCCGATTACACCATGAAGTACAACGACCCGGGGAAAATCGAGCAGCGCTACCGCTGGCACGGGCCCTACGAGGTGAAGTCCGTCGTTTTCTCTGACGGTGAAGCGAAATATGGAAATTACAAGTACAAAGTCTGGTATCCCGTGCAGCAGGCAGGGCGCGAAAGGCCCCGACCCCTCGTCATCACCCTGAACGGCACCGGCGGATCCTGCGACAAGGACGAACCCATCTTCAGGCATCTCGCCTCCTGGGGCTTCGTCGTGGCAGGAAATACGGATGCGCAGACAGCGCCGGGCTTCTCTGCCGAATGGACACTCGATCAGGCCCTTGCGGCCAATCAGGATTCCAAAAGCCCTCTTTATCATCAGATCGATGAAAAGGAAATCGGCATCGTAGGCTACTCTCAGGGAGGTGCCGGTGCTTACAATACACTTGAAGGGAAAGACGGCGATAAATTCAAGACCATGGTCACCGTTTCAGGCGTCACGGAATCCATCGGAGAAAAACTCCACCTGCCCGTCTGGATCTACGACCCGTCCAAAGTCACTATCCCCGTCTTCATGGCAGCCGGCACAGGCATCCTTGACAGGAAACTTATCACACCGCTCGATGAAATGAAGAAAAACTACAGCAAAATCCAGTCAAAGACAGCCGCCATGGGAAGAAGAAAAGACGCAGACCACCTGGACATCCAGACCGCCGCCGACGCCTACATCACCGCCTGGCTCAGATGGCAGCTCGATGACGACATCTACGCCAAAAGAGTCTTCACAGGCAAAGACCCCGAAATCCTGAGGAACCCCGCATGGGACAACGCAGAAGTAAGGAACCCGGAAACGACCCAGCCAAAACAGACTGAAAAGTGAATTGATAAATGGCTCTTCACGGAAATTTGGGGGATAAATAATTTTTAGGTAAAGAATGGAATCG
>OGML01003089.1_pt1 | contig 10712 bp, 14 predicted proteins | sample 1572951 | NCBI WGS metagenome assembly OGML01 (sample SAMEA2581883, study PRJEB24529) | metagenome | biome: Human gut stool | place: China | collected 2011 | reverse complement strand
TTGCAAAAAATCGATGTTCCCGGCGGGAATTGAACCCACAACTAGCGCTTAGGAGTTCAAGTCACTACAGAAAATCTATGTTTTTCTTGGTCAACATAAGTCAAGCAACAACTTGATTTTACTGACTTTCCTGTAAATCCATGTCAAAATAAGAAAACTGAAAATCATCCAAGTTAAGCACCTCTCGCTGACAAATGAGTGACACTGTCACCCTGAGGGTTCAACCATTCCGTTCCTGCGAATTCATATTTATGGCTACCATTCTCACTGAATATGCGGTAATGATAACACTGTTTTCTTATTAGATTATCTATATTATAACGTGTGTGAGGTCGGATGTCGATTGTTTTTTGACCATTATTTACTCTCCTAAATTTTTCACTTAAATTCCACCGCCCGCCATTATTTACTCATTCTTACTGATACCACTCTACGTTTGTTCCTATCTTCTTATCTAAGAAAAATCCAACAATATCTTCAAGAATATCTTTCATCATAATCTCAATTAAAACGACTATAAGTGACCATAAAGTAAATAAATTTAAGTCAACCTCACTTAATGATCCATTTGAAATAATTGTTGATAATTCTGTATGTAATAATAAAAGTAAAAACATAAGCATAAAAATGAAATAGTACAAATACAAAATAGCCCGTCTCATTTTTCGCACTTTTTTTCTCACTCTACGAACTTTATGATATTGATACAAACTTTTCTCAATCCATTTATAATTTGGATGACCATCCATGTATTCCTTTATTATTTCATCGACATTATTTTCATCGTTCTCTCGTATTTCATCTAATATTTGCCATTCGATATTATTATTCTTTTCTGTTTGTTTAAGAAAATTTGTTATTTTATTATTGATATCTTCAAGTATATCCACCCATAATTTTAAGAATGATAAAATGAATGTTGGAATTGCAATAAAAAAAGCTAAAATTGACAAATCTGTGTTTGCAATCAAACTTTCATATATAATAAACAGAAAGATAGCTCCGAACATCACACATGTAAATACATTTTTCTTTATAAATACTCTTTCTTTCATTTCTCCATGTCCCCTTTTCTTAACATCACATTGAACTAAATACCTTATATAGTTTTCGGTCGAGTTTCCAATTCAACATGGGCTCTAATTAATGCTTTGAAAATATATTCATACAACGCATTGAAATCATTCTCTCTGTCTGCAATTTCTAATGCATTATAATATTCCTCTTTTTTCTCAACATCAATATAGAACGGTGGCATACCATAGCGGATCAGCATTTTAATCATAAACCCTCTGCTTGTTCGCCCATTTCCATCTGGAAACGGATGAATAACAGTAATCCTATGATGAATATCTGCAATCAATTCAATGATCTGACTTCTGCTCAGCTCATCCAATTTACTTTCAAGCAATGACACCTTATCATTGAGCTTTATCAACTCCGGCATAACATCCCGCCAATCTACTGGCTCGAATTTTGCACCTAGAACAAGGACATTGTCTTTTCTTGTTGATCCTCCGTATTCCGGATTTGGACAACAGGAAAATAATTTCTTATTCAGGGTTGATAATTGATAAATATTAATTTTGTCATCACATGCCGTATCAAAAATAAAATCGTACATCACAGAATGTCCTGCCACATTGCAAAAACCATCATAGGACTCTGTGCAATATTCACTTACCTGGCGATTTTCTTGCAGATCTTCGATTATTTCAGATGCTGCATCATAAGTGGTTTTTACACCTTCAAGGCGGGCATCATTATAAACATACTTACTTTTGAACAAACGCCTTGCAAACTCAAGACTATTCGTTGGTGAAATATCTTTCCAGGCATCAAACAATCCCTCATATAGTTTTGTATATGAAAAGCCCAGTTCCTTCCGCTGTTTTTCTGGTTTATATTTACCCAATTCCTTGCTTGAATAATAAGCTATCAGATATGGAAACAAATTTCGGATTCGATAGTAACATGCTCTAAAACTTGTGCCAAAATAATCAGCTATCTTGAGAACATCATCAAAGGTCAATTCACCATCGCTAGGATGGAGGCTATCTATCTGAACACGTAATTCATCCTCTGGCATAAGAAAAGAAGCAGCAAAAGACTCCGCATATTTCTCTTTGTATTCATTTGATGAAATAGCACACATAAATGTTGACTGTGTATCTGCATCTTTAAGAAAATGGCACAACTCATGCGCTGCTGAAAATCTCTGGCGGGTAATCGGTCTTTTTGCATTAATTGCCACCAAATCTATCGGCATATCCGCTGTAGAAGGCATAAACAGACCTTCCATTTTATCAAAATTTCTAAATACAAAATGAATACCCAGGTCTGTTAAAACCTGAAAAGGGTTAATCGGAAACACCTTTTCATGCTCTTTAAAGTACTGTTCTGAAAAGCACCTTGCCAGTCCCTGGGCATCATTTCGATATTGATTCAGTATTTCTTTATCTAGCATTAAACTCCCCCTTAAAGACCTGCCATAGACTTCTTGAAGGCAATCAAATTCAAAATTTCCTGCTGATCATTCTCATTTAACTCTTCAAATCCACGGGCAAATACAATCTGTCTGGATTCAAGAGATTCCTGATTAAGAAGGTAATCCGCTGAAACATGATAAAGCTGGCAGAATTTTTGAATTTCATCCGATGTGATCTTCCGGTTTCCAAGTTCAATTTGAGTAATGGCTGAGCGACCAATTCCCAGACAATTTGCCACGTATTCCTGTGAAAAGCCTAAACGCTGTCTTGCATCCTTCAATTTTTCAGATATGTTTTTCATTGTTTTTACCTCCTTTCGTATTAGAATAGCTTTGTTTGATAGAAAAGTCAACACTTTCGTTTGATTTTCCAACATTTTCATTTTAACAAATAATGAGACAGATTCTAATCATAAAATATGGAACTCTCACTCCATATTCAGCTAACTTCTCTGTTCCTCTGTTTCTAAGATTTGCTCAAATAATGTATCTACTGCAAAAATAAATTTGTCCACATCCTTCCGTTCTGCCAGCATTTCCTGCAACAATTTATGGTGCACATATTTCTCCACATATACCCAGCAGGCAATGACACTGGCCTCTGTGATGATATCAGTGATTATCTTCTGCGTACTCTGCTCTAAGACCAATCATCCTAGATCAACAAATGCTTGACTATGTGAAAAATATAATCAGAAACCGTATTGAAGATATTGATTCCGATGAGGTGGATGCTGCACTAGACAGAATGAAATGGGTGATTGCGCATTGGGAAGATTATAAACCAGACTGTTGGACGCCTAAATATAATTGGGATAAATCATATACAAATGATGTTCCGCTTATGTATCCGGCAGGAAGTCACAAAAATGGACATTGGAGAATATCCGGATTGGAGAGGCAGCCTTTTTAAGCCATTTACATCAGGCAACTATTTCTACTGTAACAGATACATTGCTGATTACCTGCCCGATTCAGGCACTCTAGTTGTACCATTCAACGAATAAAGGAAATAAAAACCATTGATGATTATGTTATGAAGACAAATGAGTGCCGAAGTCCGCACTATTTGTCCTGTAAGCTTCTTACCGATCTATATAAATTTTATTAAACTTATTGTTGCATAACATACCTTTTTCTATACTGAGTCACTGTGCCACTTATAACTGAATACTTTTCATATTCATCAACATGTTTTTTTACATATGACGACAAAAACTTTGCTAACTGCATTTTCTCAGAACGAGACAAGCCTGACCATTTTTCTGGCAGTAAAGCTGACACAATGAATGTATTACCTTGTTTCATTGCCTTTAGGTTATCAATCATCTCATTTTGCAAGTCTATGATTGGAACATTGTTATCACGATCTCCTATATATAACATTACACAGTATTTTTGAAATGACGAAGCACTAAATCCTAACCCTTCCGCCGCTTCCTTTATTCTGTCCATCTCTTTATCATCATAATTTGAATATATTCTCCCCATTTATTCCTCCTATATAGTAGGTGCTACTTTATTGTCACTTCTATAGTAGCACCTACTATAAGAGATGTCAACTATTTCTCCTCCATAAACCACATATTGTTATTTTCATAGAAAAGATGGCTCTCTTTTCCATCAACAATACATGTGTAACGTATTCCGGCTCCTTCTGCTTTCAGGCTTGCCGATCTTCTTACATCTGTTACTTTCTGAATCTCATGTACACGGCCATCCTTCCAGATAAAATTCCTTGGCAAAAGCCTTCCGTCATTTGTAAATTCAGCCATGACATTTACATATACCTTGCTGCTTTCCATAATAGTTCAATCCATGCAATTAGAGAAAGAAAAGTTTTCTATACCATATTATCTGCCAGTACTGGTTCATTTCTTGACAGTGATGATTATAAAACCTACTCTTCTCCAGACATTCCGGAAGATGCTACTTTCGGTGTCTATGTCAGCGGAGACAGTATGGACCCCCGCTACCATATTGAAAAACTTATCTGGATTAAGCAGACAGAACAGCTTGAATATGGAGAAATCGGCATCTTCTACCTTGATGGTAATGTTTATGTTAAAAATTTTCAAAACAACAGAAAAGGAACCTATCTCATTTCCTTGAAGAAAATATAAGCCTATTCCTGTAACTGACAACAGTTTCTTTAAAATTTGATGTCACGTTCTTTCATAGTCCAATAAATCGGACACATATTGTGGTATCATGTACATAGTGGCTGGGTCAGTCTCACCTCTAGGACACTATTTATGTACTTTTAAAAACAAGACAATAGCTAATCCATAATAAAAACTCTGATTGCAACCATCACCATTAATTAATGTCTTTATATATTCATACTCCATTTTATTTTGGCAGCTCCATTTATATTCTATTGAATATAAATATCCCGCCTCATCATCTCTAAAATCATCTTTCAAATCATCATTGCGAATCAAATGATTTTCCAAAAGATTCAGAATACAATCGAGTGATTCCATTCTATTCGAATCCTTATTATCGCAATTTCCGCTTTCTAATAGTAATTCATTAAAATCGTTACATCCAAACCATTTTTTGTTCGAACTACTTTTTACTTTTTCAAAGTGTCTCTTCCAATCTGTTCTATAACATCTCTCATATTTTGAATAATCAAGAGTTTCACAATTATTAAGCAAACGGTTTAAGACATCTTTCTCATATAAGTCAAAAAATTGAGTTCCTTTATTCATCTGTTCCTTAGTTTCATTGTTAATTGGTTCAAAATATGTTCTTAATGTTATACAAAATAAAAATATAAATATGTAATCATTTATTTTTGATTGTATCATTTTATTGTGAGCAGACCAATTTCTAAAATTACGCACTGATTGATGATACTTCTTGACTTTTGGATATTTATCCAATCGCTGTATTTTTGCACTTTCTTCATGAAACATTGTGAGCACTTGTAATGCTTGATAATATATCATCTCTGTATCGTATGGCTTTACAACTGGAAAGAGCAGCTCTAAACGAGCTAACATATTAATAAATGATTCTCTTTCAATGCCTGAATTACTTTTGTAATATATTTCATTAAAAGCAATTTTTTCATCAGTTACTTTTCCTAGTTCGTTCTTCCAATACTCACATGCTTTAAAAACCATTCTTCGTATTAAATAATAATTATCATCATAATATTGATTTATCCAATTTGAATCTCCTTCAATTTTTCCACCTCTCTTTTCAACTAAATTTGAATTATCAACACAAATACATGCTTCTTGCAATCTTTTTCGTGGAAAATTCATTCCATTTCCTGTCATAATAACCATTCGGTTATTGGGATATCCCTTATTTAGCAGATATAAATATAAGTAAATTCCTGCATTTGAGCAAAATTCATTCCAATCTTTTTCCCTGACATTGACTCTATTCTTTTCTAAAGATTTCTTAATTTCATCAAATGAATTACGTTCCATACCTTGTTTCATATTCATATCAAATATAACTAAATCATATTGAAAACAGTTTTTTCCCAATTCTTCAATTGCTGATATAAATTCTTTTATTAAATTCACATCAGAACAAATATCACCAAAATAATCTCGAATTATTTCTGTATCATCTCGATCTATTCCTTTCAGTTCTTCTTCTAAATCATCTCTTTCTATGTTACCAGCATCGTTATCGTCACAATCATCAATCCAAAGGATATTTTTATACATTGCTACATCTCCTCATTATTTTTCAAATAATTTTTTACTTACTTGAAACTCTACTTCAAATTTTCCATCTTCATTTTTAATAATGATAGGATTTATATCCTCACAATCATGTTTATTTAGTGCATTGAAAATATCTGCTTCTGCTTTCAGTCCAAAACCACTTCCTTCTGAAAATTTATTATTATCTAGCACATAGTTTTTAGAAGATACAATCATTACGGAATCATTGTCCTGTCTAAACTCAAATTTTACTTCTTTACTAAAGTCTGCATATCGAAAAATATTTGTCAATAATTCACTTAAAATATTGATAAATAATAATGCTGCATACGAATCCCTTTCAAATACGACTTTCTTCCAACTCTCATCAATCTTAACGTTAATAGAAAACAAATTATTGCAAAACCATTCTTGGACATTTCCGTCATCCGATAATAAAATTTCATTTTCAAAAGCATTTCTAATACTAATCAAATCAAATCCTACAAATCGTTCACGCAACTTTTTAGCTGAAGTACTTCCATCATGTACCAATGTAACCATACATCTTACAATAGCTTCATCCAATAATTCGTCTATTCCAACACCACTGTCATTTATTGACAAAATAGAGTCTGAAATAATTTTATACAATTCTTCTTCATTATCCTCAAAACGTAATTTTAACATTTCTATATCCTTTGTAAGATTTTGTTTCACACTATATTCGTACAATAATTTTCTTCCATAATTACGATACTGCTTATCTGGATTTTTTAAAAGTTCCATTGCAATGTTATATAAAGAAGTAGCCCGCATATTCATATAAGTATGAGAAAATTGTCTGACAATTGTATGTCTATCTTCTTTGGCCTTTAATTCACGCTTTTTGGCTTCTTCAAGATTAATTGCTATAGTAAAAGTACTAGTTATTATATCCTCTGGATCATTGGGAAAACTATATGGATAACAAATACTCATACTATTTCTCATATTTTTAGTTGTTAACACAAAATCTTCAGAATTTATTAATTCACCCAAAGATTCATTTTTAGAGATAAACTCTGCATATGGCAAACCCAATCCAAACATTGAAAATGCTTCGGGATGTTTTGTTGCCATCTTACCTCCAGAATAGTCTATTTCCAATGAAGATGGGGTCCCTATTCCAATAGAACAATTAAATATTTCATCATCTAATAATTCTTTATATTTCTTGAACTCAGTGTTTTTGCCTTTTGAATCAAAAAAATCCTGTAACGAGAAAATACTTAAAAGCAAATTTGCATATTGATAATTCGGACATAGTTCAAGTAATTCGTGTATATCGTGTATAAAATCTTTATCTGTGTTGCACTTCGTAAATACATTCCATGCTTTTATGTATTCTCTAACAAAATTACTTGCTATTGCAAATTTGGGATTTATTTTACCAATTATTTTCTCCAATAGATCCCTATTATAATTCTGTAAAAATACTTGTAGATACTCGTCTACTACTACTTCATCCATGAATAAATGTTCGTTATACAAAAACCCAAAAGTATCATAAATTGCTTTCAAATGCATTTGTTCTTGAATACAGGCATATTCTTTTGTCTTATCATCAGCAAACAATTCTTCTCTTATACTTTTAATCTTTAAAATACCACATCTATCAAATAATCCACAGGAATAATATAAGTTTAGAATACAACCAATAAAAAGAGTTTGAAGATCACCATCTCTATTTTGAGCAAGAAATTTCTCCATGTAATTCTTCAAATATGCAACCATATAGCTTACAACATCATCTGATACTTCTTTACATCTAAAATCCATTTCTGATGACCATACTTCTTTTTCGACAAACTCAATCTGATCCCATGAATCATAAAGTCTTCCATAGCATAGTATCTTACCATCAAACACTTTACTTTTACCACAAATGCCAAAAATACATTTATTCATTGCTTCCGTTACATCGTACATACTCTCCATCAGTATCTTATATTTCATACAAGTCTCCTTATTCATTGCTTTCAACATTCTACTTATTTTCTTTTCTTATAGTTCCAATCAATTTATCACTTCTAGTATCTCTACCATTTTTATTTCGAAGCGTCCCCGGTGGCAATCCATGTTTCTTTTCAAATGTTCCTACTGTACAATCTGATCTTGTTTTTCTTATGCTAAAACGTCTCTCTTTTTGCCTAAGATGCAATATACTTTAAGCCTGCAAATTCATCTCTAACTGTATCTACAAATCTTGTTACATCATATACTTCAACTAATCCCTTATTCATTTTGCTTCTCCTTTGCTAACTACACAAATGCTACATAAATAATTATGCTTTTGCTAGTCTGAAAACAGACCAGCAAGACATCCAATAGCTCCACCTATAGTAGCTCCTAATCCAGAGGTAACTGGACCTCCTAAAGCTCCTATTGCAGCTCCGATACTTCCACCAGCTGCTGCCCCCGTTGTTCCACCTGTTAAAACATCTCCACACTTTTCTTTAAAATCTGACATTTTTTGTCCTCCTAAAACTTGAAACATTAATGGCTGCATAAAATGCATTAACTTTCAATGTGTGAACTGTTAATGTTCAATTCCAAGTGCAAGCTTAATTCCTTTCACCATCGCTGCTGAATAATTCACTTTATTTTCTTTTGCAAGTATATCTAACCATTGTGGTATCGTAACATTTTTCTTTACATAGATTTCTTTTGAAGCATTTCTAAAATATGGCATCCATATATGAACGTATATCACATCATTCTCATTCTCAGTAGGAACTGGCAACTCTTCTCCACGACTTTCATAATCTAGTATTTCTAATGCCAAGCATTCCTGTGCCGCTCGCAATGCATCTTCTTTATTCTCCTCTTCAATCAATGACATGTTAGGAAAGTCAAGATATCTTACTTGCCATAATCCATCAACTAATTCAAATTTTGCAGGATAAATATAATTCTCTTTCATTTTCGTTCACCTCAAGGAAGATTTATTTCTGTATTCAATGCATATTGTAATCTTCCTTACGTTTTTTGTCAATCTTTATATATGCGAGTTGACTGAAATTCAGGCAACTCGCAATTGAATTATCTACACATTTTTCCATCCGAAATTAAACAAAGTAATTTCATAGGACAGTTCTTACATTTACATTCGAACATATATTAATCACCTCACCCTCATCTTCACAGCTCACTAATCGCTAAGCAATGCAGCAATTGTACCAATGGCACCTCCAATTTTTGAACCTACGCTCGATGTAACCGGACCACCCAATGCACCGATTGCTGCCCCGATACTTCCCCCAACAGCTGCCCCTGTTGCTCCACCTGTTAAAACATCTCCACACTTATCCTTAAAATCTGACATATCCTACCTCCATTTATTCATGTGACCGATTGCCCTCCCTCACATACAAGGAATATTGTAATCTGTATTATTTTGATGTTTTGTAGTATAATACGTATTGCAATCTTTGTCAATACTCTTTTTAAAAATTTTTTGAATACAAAATTTCGTTTCTATATAGATATTATTTCTTAACTTATGTACCAATTTATTTTCCTTAGTAATTGGTATCATTGTACTAGCCAACTGAACTTATTATGTAAAAGTATTTCTACACACAGTAGTAATTTCTCTTGCATATTTTGCTTGTACATCATATAATTGTATCAACGAACTGTGCAGCTACAACAGTAATAGTTAATTTTATTTGAAACCATTAACTGTTTTTGGCCTTTCTTTCAGAAGGTGCCGGGTATTCCATTTGGAGGTTGCATATGACATTTCGTGAAGTAGAGAGAAAATTAAAAGCTGCAGATTGGTTATTGATTAGAGTTTCAGGTTCACACCACCAGTTCAGAAAAGCTGGTAACCCTAACACCATAACGGTTCCAAACCATAATGGGCATGACCTAACAATTGGAGTTTTAAAAGATCTCGAAAAAAAGACAGGGTTATCTTTTAGATAATCCTGTCAAAGTTTAGATAAAGTCCGTGATTATTCACGGTCTTTTTTTATATTAAGACCTGAGAGATAAAGAACTTCCGTTTGATTGAGCCTCATAAAAAGCCGGAAAACGCAAAGGCATAGGCTTTCTCTCTTGGTGTAATCTGCTCTCTCTGTAAATTGGAATCCACCATAGTCACTACCGCTTCATCGTAAACGCCCCATCCCATGTACCTTGACTTTTAAAAGAACGCTAACCACGGTCTTTTGGTTTTCTGATATATTCTGGCAGCTTTGGTGACCATGGAAGAAGCTCTTCCAGAAATGAGCGGTCTGTATCATCCATATGTGCCGGTATCTGGGTCAGCAGATATTCAAAATACTCATAAGGCTTTAAGGTATTAGCTTTGGCTGTCTCTGCTATGCTGTATATTATTGCTGATGATGTGGCTCCATTTATGGTGTCTATCATTTCCCAGTTCTTCTTGCCTATATAGAAACCTCTTATTGCACGTTCCGAAGCGTTGTTATCCATTGGTACTTCTCCATCTTCAAGAAATACTCTCAGATATTTTTCCTGATTGAGTGCATAAGTGACAG
>OGML01003083.1_pt1 | contig 10732 bp, 13 predicted proteins | sample 1572951 | NCBI WGS metagenome assembly OGML01 (sample SAMEA2581883, study PRJEB24529) | metagenome | biome: Human gut stool | place: China | collected 2011 | reverse complement strand
GGTTCGGGTTCGTTATGTAGCGATAAGAAAGTCAAAAACTTGCTCCGGCTCCTTCAGGAGCCGAGCTGGAACTCTAGGTAAATATGTTATATTAAATTGTTGGGATAGATTACCACAAAAATCGAGCCGTGTCAACAAAAAGTTTTGAAAACACGCTAATTTCGGCGGTTTGCAAGAAAACGCAAGGGAAGCTTTGGTAAAAAAAGAGAGGGCTGGACGGTGCCAGCCCTCTTGACATGATTCGAGAAAAACTCAAAAAGACTTCCGCAATTTTGAGTTATAATATTCGACATTTTTGCTGGTTCATGGTACACTACATCCAATCCACACGAATCAGTTGGAGGTGGTTGGGTTGCTTTCCCTGTACTTAGCTGTTCTTGACGATCAAAGCAGTGAAGAACAATTTATAGATGTATATAATACTTACAAGCGGTTAGTCTATCATACCGCTTACAAGATTATGGGCGATTCGTATCTGGCAGAAGATGTGCTGCAAGAAGTGTTTTTATACGTTGCGAAAAATTTTTCTAAAATTCATCGAGAAAACTGTCACGAACTCGCCGCTTATCTCGTTAGTTGTAGTAGAAGCCGTGCATACGATATGCTTCGCAAGCAGCGAGAAGAACCACTGGAAGAAGTCCCGGACGCACCAGATAATGCCCCAGTGCCAGATGATGCAGCAGTCAGTGCCGATAACATCCAACATCTGACAGAACTGATTGGGCAGATGAAGCCGATGTACCGTGATCCACTGCGCCTTTTGGCGATGGGCTACACCAACCGGGAGATTGCCGAATCGCTTGGACTGACAGATGAAGTGGTTCGGATGCGGCTTTTCCGTGGAAGAAAACTATTGTGGAAGGAGCTGAACAGCCGTGAGTGAGCGGACAGAGATCTCTTTTGATGCAGCTTTGATGATGGCACTCCGTGCAGATGCACAAAAAGAACTGGACGAACTGCCAACTCCAGCACAGCTTAAGGAACGCTACCCGGATACTTCCCGATGGGATGCTCGCCTGCAAGCGGCGTTGCATAAACACCGCCCTGTGCTGAAACGAGTGCTTGTTGCAGCCATGACGCTGGTAATTTTAACTCTCGGCGCACTTGCAGTAAGCGCAGACTTCCGCAAGGCAGTCTACACGATGATTCAGAAGTTCCTGCCCATTGAGATGCAGCTGACGTATCAAGTGGACGGCGAACCGTTGGAACGATTACCGGATGGATACAGCGATCATTATGTGCCGGACGGCTATGAACGAGATCGTGAGCAGGAATTTGAAAGAGCAGAAAACTTTTTGCACGTTTACTCGTCAAAAGAAAGCGGTAAAGGATATACTGTTCGCTGCTCCATTATACAGCCGGGGCAACAGTCCTCGTTTGACAATGAGCATACAACTTATGAGAACGTAAAAGTTGGAGACGCAGACGCAACTTTGGGAACGAGCGTAGGAGAAAACGGAGACACAGTTTATATTTTAAGCTGGGAGCGAGGAGGGGTTTCAAACACGATTATGGGAAACATCTCACGGGATGAGATCGTGAGAATCGCTGAAAACGTATTTTAATATGAAACTTCATGCTGCTTGTCGGAACTCATAAATAGCATGGAGTTTTTTTGTATAAGTGTACAAATATAATAAAAAGCTGAAAATTTTTCAAAAAAGCTGTCACAAAGACAAGGCGAGCTACGTTGACTAAGCAAATGCTCCTATTAGGAGCAAAAAATTGGAGGTGTATTGTTTATGTCGAAAAAGCGTTTCTTGTCCATCATTCTTTCAGTGGTGATGCTCCTGAGCCTTGCATGCTCCGCTTTAGCTGCGGAGCAGTCCGGTCGGTATATTGGAGACAGCACCGTCAACGGTTCAATCTATCAGACCTACTATCAGGTTGATGCTCAAACGAGAACTGGCATAAAAAGTATCAGTGTCTCCGGCACTCTCTATGAAAAAGGAACCTTTGGAACATGGCAGAGAGTAAGCAACTGTTTAAATACCAGCACGACCTCGAACTGCATGGCAAGCGGTAACTACAATACCAAACCGGGAAAATCTTACAAACTAGAATATTCAGCAACATTTAATTATTCTGATGGGCGGAGTGAAACCATTACAGGAAGTACCAGTAGATAAATAATATCATGTGCTTCATCAAAATTAGAAAGGGTGACTCCGATGCAAAAGTAAACAGCAAAGAACGAATCAATACAATGGAGAATATAGAAAGGAAATTTATTATGTCTAAGCGCATAAAAAAAGTCATAAGCTTAGTGCTTATCTTCATGATAGCGATGCTTCAAACCCTTTCTACTTTTGCAGCGTCAGGTGGTGGCAACAAGTTTGAGATTGTAGATCGACTTTTTGAAGTTGATGGTGTTCAGAATCCTGACCTTGTAGCCGTTCTTCAACATCGCGTTGCCACATTCAAGCACGATAGTTCCTTTCGGGTCAGTAACCACATAGGAACTGTGACATTGTAAAAGGTTGGGCTTGAGCCAAAACCGGGTCTTGCCGCTGCCGGAGCCGCCCACCACCAGCACGTTTTTATTTCTCGCGTTCTTGGGGTCCGGCGGGCGATTGCTCATCATCAGCCGTTCCGTTTTGGTAAGGATGATATTGTCCTCAAACTTCGGAGCCATGAACGGCTCAATGTCCTTGGGGGTGCCCCACCGGGCAGAGCCATACTCCATGCCGTGGCGGTACTTTTTTGCATTTTTACCACGCAGATAGACCGCCAGCCGTAACCCTGCGCCGCAGCACAAGCCCACCAGCAGATCCAGAGGGTGCAGGCTGGGCAGCGGGTTTGCAAATGCCAACGGAACAGTGCCCATCATGGACATGATCTTATCCCCCAGCTCTTTGCCCTCGGCAAGTCGCCATGCTTCACCAAAGTTGGTTGCCACCAGCCCCAGCAAAATATAGGGCAGATACAGAGCCAGCAGCTTTGTCAGCTTTTTCGTGGTCACAGTCCACGCTCCTGTTCCTTGTGCCGGACTTTACCGGGGAGTTCTGCCGCCGCCTGCACCAGTTCATGCAGTTTTGCCAGCACCGAGGGGCGTTTGTCCTTGTTGAGCAAAGATGCCGAATACTCCTTGAACGCCGAGTGAAAGGCTTCCGCGTCCGGGGCTTTGAAAAAGACCAGATACCGGGGCGGCACCTCGGAGGTGTCTTTCTGGATAGCGTAGTCGATGCCGTACTTTTTGGCGTACCGCTCAAAATCACGGATGCCTGTTTTGCTGATTTCTACGCTGGACACACCCCGATTTTGCCGCAGGAGCATTCGGACGCTCTGCTTGCCGCTCGACTTATCAGCCAGTAATTTTGACTGATACTCCCGAAGTGCTGTTCGGCCAGCGTTCAGAATCGTCCGGGCGGTCAGCTTTGTGGTGGATACCACAATGTTGAATGTTTTCTGTTCGACTTCTTCCTGCACGTTCATCACCGTCCCTTGCCGTCTGCATCAGCGCAGCCACGAAGAATCCGCAGAGTGCGCCGAACTCAAAAAATGCGAAACCGATGAAAAAATTCAGCATGGCGCACCTCAGTCGATGCAGATACAGGTCAGTTTCTGACCGTCTGCCACCAGCGTGACGCTCTGCATTTCCAGATAACTCTGGAAACGGTAAATGTCCTCCACTGTCAGCGAAACGATGCGGCCGCTGCTGTCTGTGCGGTAGAAAATGACCGCACCCGTCAGATAGTGCTTGCCCGCCAGCGTCAGCACCTGTGCCGGGTTGTAGCTGATGAACAGCGGCGCGCCCTTGATAGTGATGGTGGCATCTTCTTCATCAAAGCAGGGCAGAATGTGGGGCGCATCTTCCTCCATGATGATGGTCAGTTCCATGTCCGGGGCGATAGCGGCGAGATAAATATTGGCATCCGGCTTGTGTCTGCCGGGGGATGCCGCATGGTTCAGCACGGACAGGATGCTCACATCCACGGTGATCTGTTCCGTGCGGACAGTACAAGAAGTGGGATTGAAAGGAATCGTGTTGTCCATAGGCTTTACCTCCTGAATTTTTGCAAAATAAAAAGACCCAATCGGGTCTTACGATTCAAGGCATAATCAGCGTTCATTTTTGCGCTGCTGCTTTTTCTGCCACGCATCCAGAAGCTGAATGATTTTTTCTTCCATCTGCCGGGGCGTATAACTGCGAGGAAAATATTTGCGCAGGGTTTCATTTTTGATGGTCACAGTATCCAACTCGCTTTTCTTTTCCTCCCCCATAATGGCGACAACGGCATCAGAGGTGAATTTTCCCGCCTGTGCCAGCTTTTTGATACGCTTTGCCTGTGAAACGGAAGGCGCGTTTTGGGTATCGTCCATTGCCTTTATCATCTCCTGCTGTTGTTCAGCCGAGAGATAAGACAATTCTACCGCAGGATTAAATGATACTTTTTTCTCATCCACCATATTGAGCAGTTCAGGTATAAGGTTCGTCAGTCGGACATAACGTTGCACGGTATCTCCGCTGACGCCTTGGCTTTTTGCAACTGCATCATCGCTGCGAAACTTCGCCGCAATTTGCGGCGAAGTTAAATCTGACCTAGCACCTTGATTTTTTAGCGCATCCAGTTTCATTTTGTACGCAAATGCTCTTTCGCTGGGTGAGATGTGTTCCCGCTGCAAGTTGGAATCGACCATCAAAATGGTAGCGGCATCATCATCCATATCCCGCACAATGACTGGAAGGGTTTCCAGTCCGGCCATCTTTGCGGCGAACTGGCGGCGGTGGCCGGAAATAATTTCATACCCATCACCGTCCGGGCGCGGCCTTGCGATGAGCGGAGCCAGCACTCCAAACTGGGCAATACTTTCCACTGTCCGGGTCATAGCTTCATCATCCACAACTTTGAAAGGATGGTTGGTGAACGGATGCAGCGCATCAATGGGAATCTGCTGTACCTGCTCCCGCTGTTCCTCCTGTCGGTTTTCCTCGGTGGAAAACAGGTCATCTAGCCCTTTCAGAGCTAAGTTTCCGCTGTCGATCTGCATCCGCCAGCACCTCCTTTGCAAGAGATTTGTAAGCTTCTGCCACCTTGCCTTTGGGGTCATAGGCAAAGATGCTTTTGCCTGCCGCGCTGGTTTCCGCCGCACGGACGGACCGTGGGATAGTCTGCTCAAACACCTTCAGGTGTTTTCCGTATGCCTGCCGGATTAGATTGCTGATTTGCTTTCCATAGTTGGTGCGGCTGTCGGTCATGGTCAGCAGAATACCCTCGATTTTCAGCTTCGGGTTGATCTGCCACCGAACCTTCTGCACGGTCTGCAAAAGTTGCTCCAAGCCTTTTGCAGACAGGTACTGTGCCTGCACAGGAATCAGAGCAGCGTCTGCCGCCGCCAATGCGTTAATGGTCAGCATCCCCAACGAGGGCATACAGTCCAGCAAAATAAAATCGTACTCCCGTTTGGCACTGTCCAGCACCTGCTTGAGCATCTTCTCCCGGTTCATACTGTTCACGAGGGCTACTTCCAGCCCTGCCAGTTCGATGTTTGCCGGGATCAGGTCAACGCTCTCTGCATGGTGCAGAATGCCCTCACCGGGCTGGATGGGCTGGTCGTTCATGGCTTTCTGCATCAGGGTGGAAAGGGTGGTGGGCAGTTCATCGGGCTGCTGCCAGCCCATGCTGATGGTCAGCGACCCCTGCGGGTCGGTATCCACCAACAGGACTTTCTTGCCCTCCATCGCCAGCCCAATGCCCAGATTCTCACAGGTGGTGCTTTTCCCCACACCACCTTTTTGATTGGTGACTGCGATAATCGTAGCTTTCTTTGCGATAACATCACCCCGCCTTCGGTGAACCACGCGCAAAGTCGTGGTTCGTTTTGTTCTGATAGTAGAGGTTCATGGTGGTGGGCGCATTGTAAAGCATCGCCAGCAGATACTGCTTCATGTTCCGCACCGGGGCGGTGTTCTCTGCCAGAGATTCCAGCACGAAACGGATGTGGTCGGCGTTCAGCTTTTTCAGCCGACTGCGTACCACCTCGGTGGGCTTATCATCTCCGGCAATCCGCAACATCTTGCGTTTGGTGGAGCAGGTATCCACAAGCAAGTCTACGATCTGGTAGATGGTATCCTCATCGTCCGGGCAGAGCCGGAGCAGGAGGTCCACCTCCAAAGACTGATAAAAATAATCCTCATGCTGCTCCCGGATGCCCCCGGAATAGATAGGGTCAGGATCGTTCCACTCAGTTTTATTCTTATCAGTCTTATTTGCTTGCGGTTTTGGCTGCTCCAGAATTGCGCTTTCGGCAGCACCAGAATTGCTGTTTGGGCAATTCTGTACTTGCGCTTTTGGCAGTCCAGACGAAAAGTCCTTGACGTAGATCAGGCTGGGTCTGCCCAGACCACGGCGTTTACGCTCGATGAGGTCGGTGTCCTCCAGTTCCCGGAACAGCTTGACCGCCTTGTGCTCGGCGCAGCAGAGGGATTCCTGCACTTCCCGGACGGTGTAGATGATATACACGCGCCCCTGCTCGTCCAGCCAGCCGTTCTTTGCAGATAGGCTCATGCGGTCCAGCAGAATGCCGTACAGCGTCCGGGCATCGGTGGAGATCTGCCGGAAACGGTGGTCTTGGAACAGTGCCTTGGGGATGCGGAAGTAGGAGAACAATTCGCCTGACTGACCATAGAAGTAGTCATAACTCATGGTATTAACGAATCATCAACTCACGATCTGCGGCACCTTTCATATACATAGCTTCTGCGATGTCATCCATCACCCGGAACAGTGCATCGTCCAGTTCAAGATATTTCCGCCCCAGTTTTTCATCCAACAGCCGCCGGAACTCACGTTCGAGCTTGTCGTGTTCGCAAGCCACCCTCTGATAGCGAGGTGTCTTCATCAGCTCCGTCCATATTGGACGTACCATTTTGTCGTAGTAGTTCAGCATAAAGTCTTTATCCATGGGCATTCTCCTTTTGAAATGTTTTGTGGGTAAAAATAAAAGCGCAGCTTCCATTCATTGAGAGTAGAAGCTGCGCTTTTATATAAGGGTGTTATTCTGTTGGGATTTCCACTTCGATTGGATTATTAATCTGTGCAACAATTGGGGTGTACAGATCCACAGATACATCCGGAGTAGAAATAGATACGATTAAGGAATATCTGATTTTACTTTCAACTTTTCCTAAGTAGCTTCGTTCTCTCCACCATCCAACTACAGGGTAGACGGCCAAATACTTTGCTTGGCTTAGTTCTGCTGCAGTTGCTTTAATAAAGTCTGAATGAATGGAGCCGACATCTCGATTGTCCGAACCAAGAAACCAACGCTCACTACCGCTACTACCGTCACCGCTGTCAGCCTTATCATCTCCACGCATCTTTACGTTAACTCTTTTCTTGAAATCTTCTATTGTCTCATTGCTATTGATGACATCAAAACGAAGTCCACAAGAAGGATAACGGTAACGATCTTTCCAGCCTTTTTCTCCGGGGCCGGGTTCAACAAAGTACGACAGAGTAACGCGCATCTCAACTTCAACTGTTCCAAGTGATTGAAGTACCTCTGAAGGCCATGGAATTTGATGCAAATGCATCTCTTTCATTTGAGATACTCCATTCGCTTTTTCATATGGCTGCATTTCTTCTTGAATAATTAAATTCACAGAATTGTCTACACATTGAATTGCTCGTTCAAGATCAGGAACCCCATATCCACATGTGCGAAGCAGGTGTCTTCGACCACTGGATTTCCTTGTGTCTGTACAAAATTGCTGCTCCATTTGCGGTGTCCAGCGAGCTGAATGCACTAATAGTGCGCGTACCGTTTCCGGCCAAGCATCGGGATATTCAGCAAATATCTGAGCAGCCATATATGCCGCCTGAGCAGTAGCAGCACTAGTAGCCCAAATTGTTGAAAAGGGCCTTACCAAATGATTTTTTCCTGTAGTCAGCAATGATAAATCTGCACACGAATCATAATCGGTACCGTTTGTCACCATATTGCCGCCATTGAGAAGTATCTCTGGCTTAATTGGCCATTTTTTAGAGAACATCAAAGAAGTAGCACTATACGGCGAAAGCTGTCCATTATCTGCAACAGGAGTAAAACCTCTGTAGTTCTCATCATCAACACAGACATCTTTCGTGTATGCTCCAACAGTTAAAGCATTCCATGCTTGGCCGGGACTCTCAACGACATGTACTTCATTGGCATTGGGGTAACCTGAATCGTGCATTTCAGAAGGATCAACATTTCCAGCACTAATGAAAAATAACCGCTTTGCATCTTCTTCACCCACACCGGATGAAATGTTGTCTACAGCAGCAGACCACGATGTTGGACTTCCATCGTTAGTATTATATTGTGATGATGTTACTGCCATACAAATGCTACGATTTGCATTCGGATTGGAAATTTCTGCCAAAGATACAGCTTGCCCGGTCACCGCACCATACAAGTCTGGATCATTCTCTCCGTGAGGAGGCAAAATTTTTACAGATTCCAGATGGTGATACACATCAACTGTGTCAGAAGTACTTAATTTGTCCTTGAGATCATAGTACAATGCAACGCCAGCCATTTCGGTTCCATGTCCGTTATGGTCATTTTTTCCCCATTGGTCGTTAACCGCTTGTACGTTGTTCTCATCAATCGCTGGTTGAAGAAGTGGATGTGAATACATTATACCTGTATCAAGAATGCATACCGAAGCACTTGAAGGATGAAATTCTGTTCTTGATAACAAATCGTTTACCCATTCTTTTTGTTCAGAACCAGTTAACTCATCAAAAAAACTTGTTGGTTCTTGTGCTCTACGAATTTCAGCTAAATAATTGCACCCCTCAAGCAGCATCGATAATTGTGTACGCGTACCTCGGACGAGTCGAACTACTCGTTCTGGAAAAACAATACACTTTGAATTGAGTTCTATTCCGAATTCTTCACAGCATGTAGAAAGATCTTGCTCCGCTGCTGCATGATCGGATTTTTCATATCGGAGCCATATTTCACACCACGCTGGAACATCAGAAGGTATATCCTCTACTTTTCCTACCCAAAACGCCTCGAGCAAAGCAAGTTTTACATCTTCAATACTCCGAACTAAACTGTCGTTTTTGGGATTTTGTCCGGCTTCTAGCGTGTCTAGCGACTCTGAATACGATTGGATTTTATCAAGGAAATATGTTGTTTTTTCTGCAGGAACATAAACAGTGGCCCTAACAATTTTTTCATCGTCTTGCCCATCTTCGCGTACATTAAGCAGACGTATACCTGAAGAATAATTGTCAAAGGATTTTGTAAGCAAATCGTATCCTGCTGCACCTGAAAATTCAAGATAGATTCCTTCTTTATGCCTAATAGCCGCTACTTGTTTCTGATCATAATCTTGCTGTCTGCAGGCCTCAAGTTTTTGAAGAATAAAAGCGGCGTGCGCCTTTGGATTTTCGCGGCAAGGAAACGATGCATCCGATCTTTTTCGTTTTGAAACATACGGTAAGGCATGCTGCGTTTCATGAAGGAAAATATTGCGTTTCTCTACAGGCACGAGATCATGCCTCCTTCGCTATATATGCATTTATACGATCTTTAAGCATTTTTAAAAGATACACATTATCTATCTTTGTATTCATTAAAATAGAATTCTTAATAGCATCGTCACACACCCGAATGATTTCTGCATGGCTCAATTTGCTGGCCATGCGAATGGTCTCATCAGATACTTTAAAGGAACTATCAAACGTCCCCAATCTAATTTCAAATAGTCTTCTGACTTCATCACTTGTTGGCATCGCATAATGTAGAACATCATCAAAACGTCTAAAAAGAGCTTGATCCAATAATTTTTGATTATTGGTCGCTGCAATGATGATACTGTCCGAAGTATCCTGCTCAATAAATTGTAAAAAGGAGTTTAGGATTCTTCTTGCCTCGCCAACTTCATTGTCCAAACTTCTATCGGCGCCGATGGCATCAAATTCGTCAAAAAAATACACTCCTGTTGAAGTTGAAATATTATCGAAAATCTGACGCAATTTGGTACTTGTTTCGCCCATGAACTTGGTAACGACTTTGTCCATCTGAATTGTATAAAGGGGTAAATCTAGCTCTGCTGCAATCACAGATGCCGTAAATGTTTTTCCTGTTCCCGGACGCCCTTCAATTAGAATTTTACGTCGATTGCTCAATCCATACTTTTGTAGCTTGTTTCGATTTCGGTACTCTATGAGCAATCGTTCTATCCGTTCTTGGATTTCCGAGGAAACAACCAAATCCGAAAGTCGCTCAGAAGGATAGGTGACGAGGAACATTCCATTCCCATTGTTATTCAATCGGATTAGGTTCTTTTTTCCTTTACCAATTTTTTCTGCATACTGCTTAAGCTCACGAGCAAAAGTATCATGCCCATGCCTAGCTTCATTAGCTGCAATTTGAAGGGTGATTGTTTTAAACCTCTCATCATCCTGTTCAATATGTGCCTTAATTAAACTTTTAACCTGATCAGCCGTTGCCAAGAGATCACCGCCCTTCCACTAGAATATAGTTACTCATTGTTATTTTACTCAATATAAGTATGTCTGTCAATCCCGGATTACTGTCTCTTGGAGCTTGTTTTGTTCTTAATCTATATTTAAAATGAAATAAAAGCGCAGATTTCATTCAAAACAGAAGCTACGCTTTTACGGTACATCGTATTTTATTGTAAATTGGGATGTGATACATCTGAACCCCATATGAGTTACATCTCAAGGGCCTGTAGCTCACTTGTCCGCCAACCATATTACGCCCC
>OGML01003081.1_pt1 | contig 10734 bp, 7 predicted proteins | sample 1572951 | NCBI WGS metagenome assembly OGML01 (sample SAMEA2581883, study PRJEB24529) | metagenome | biome: Human gut stool | place: China | collected 2011 | reverse complement strand
CGTCAGCCGTCCTGCGCTGGACAAGCTGACCCGTCCGCTGATGCGGCAGATGAACATCCCAAAACTGCTGCGGAAGACGGTGAATGAACAGCGGCTGCTCAGCGACAGCAATCAGAAAAAGATGGCGCAGACGATTCGGGATGCGCTGGCAGAGGACGAAGCGCTGCAAGTTGGGCTTTGCACGCAGATTGGGCAGTGCATTGACGGCGCGATTCTTCGCCTGACGGAAGAAAAGGGCATGGCTGTGGTATAACAAAACGCCCGGCGGATGGAGGATTATTGTTCCTCCACTCGCCGGGCGCATTTTTCTTTTGGGATGGCTTCCTGCGCTTTTGCTGCCGCTGCAAATTGCACGGGCAGGTCAATCAGCGCCGCCCCTTGTCACTTGTGTCCTGCCGGGCAGTTCTGCCATGCGTACTCAATGGCTTGCTGATGGTAGGTGTCCACCTTGCCGGATTCGTGACCCTTCGAATTCGTGAAGTGCATACAAATCTGACCCGTCATGTTGTTGTCCGGGATGGTATCGCCGTCGGGGTTGTGCGGCATACCGAACAGGGAGCACGCGAACGTCCTGTTGCCAATGGTAATCAGGCAGGGACGGCGCTGCCACAGGTTCTTATCCCAGATTTCCTGCGCGTTGTTCACGCCGTAAATCTGGCACAGGCGCGCAGTGTCGGCGGCAGTCACGGGCTCAATGTCCGCGTGGCTGTAACCCGCCCAGCGGCGCGCCCACCAGACGATGCCCGTCTTCACGTCGTAAATCTTGTAGCTGGCGCCCTTCGCCCACAGCTGCTGGATGCCGCCTGTGTACCAGTCAATCTTCTCTGCCGGGTAGAACTGGAAGTTGTAGTCCGTGTAGTCGTCCGCGCCGGGTTCAACTGTGCCGAACAGCGCGTGCTGCGTCTGCTTGCCCGCAATGCCATCCACCGTCAGGCCCTTGGCGCTCTGGAAGGCGCGAACCGCCGCCTGAACCGCGGAGGTGTACACGTTCGTGACGCTGCCGGTGTAGTAACCCTGATTGATGAGTTCCTGCACAAGGCGGGTTACAGCGTCGCCCGTCGAGCCAAGGCGCAGGGTCGTATAGGTTGCGCTCGGCTTCGTGGTGGGACTGCCGCTGGGCGCGGGCGTCGCGGTCGGCAGGGTGCCGCCGTTATTGTTGCTCTTGCTTACCATATCGGAGCGGATGTAGCCTTCCTTGTACCAGTCGGCCATCGTCTTGGCGTACAGCTTGTAGTGTTCGCCTGCAACGCCGTCCTTTACGGTGAAGGTGCCGTCGCAATAGGTGATGCCGATCTCAGCACCACCAACGCCGAGGAAGGAATACATGCCGTTGTACATGGACCAGCCAAATGCACGGCCGGTGTTGATGCCAGCGCCGAGCTTGCCGGCTTCCTTTGCAGCAGCCAGATACTTGGTCGCCTGATCCAGAACAGCCTGGAATGCCTCTGTACCCTCGGAATAGTTGTTGCGCCACTTGTTCAGCGCTGCCTCGGTATCCTCGATCCAGGTGTCGCCTGCGAGCTCTGCGATCTCCGTGACGACGAGCCAGCCGCGGCGATCACCGACAAGGCCCTGCCAGCTGGGAAGATAGTACAGCTTGCCGTCATCCGCATTGCGATGGATTTCAACGACATTTTCGCCGAGGATATCCACGATGCCCTGGCCGTACTCTGCGAGCAGATCGTCGAGCGGCATCAGGTTGCCGTCAGCAATGTTCTGCGGCTTGTTGATCAGCCAGCCGGTCCATGCGAGGTCAACGCCTTCGCCGGAAGCCAGAACCTGGGAGAACTTCTCGCTGTACTCTTCAAACGGAACGTCAATGAACTCAACGGTGGTGTTGGGAACGTACTGCTGGAGCTGCTCATTGAAAGCGGCCCAGACCTTGTCGGAGTTGGCCTGCTTGCCGGCGCCGGTGATCATGAGCTGAATGGTCTTCTGCTCAAGCGCGGGCTCGGCAGTCTCTTCGGGAGCTTCAGGGGTTTCGGTGTTGTCGGTGGTTTCCGCCGGCTCAGTCGTGGCGGGGGTTTCGTCCGCAGCGGGAGTCTCAGCAGTCTTGCTGCAGCCCGCCAGAACGATGCTCAGAACCATGATCATGGCAAGGAGCAGGCAAATGGTTCTCTTTTTCATGATATCCTCCTTAGATTTTAGGTGATATGGGGTGTCGTTTTCTCTTGTAAACGCCTCAAAACGCGGTACCATTCGTTTTCAGGCATACAATTCATAAAACAGGCTGTTCTCTCAGCCCTTGACTGCGCCGATCGTCAGACCCTGCGCAAAATACTTCTGGAAGAACGGGAACACGACCAGCATGGGGCCTGCGGCGATGACGCACATGGCGAATTTCAGCGATTCGCTCGGCAGCATACTCGTGTCCAGCGAAACGCTGCCGGACATCATGGGGTTGTTCGCAAGATTCTTCATGAATTCCGCCTGATCCATCATGCGCTGGAGCAGGTATTGCAGCGTATAGAGGCTTTCGTTGCGGATGTAGATCATGGACGTGGTATAGTCGTTCCAGCGGGCGACCAGCGCCATAAAGCCAAGGGACGCAAAAACGGGCGTGGACAGCGGCAAAACGACCGAAAAGAAGATGCGAAGCTCACTCGCGCCGTCCAGATACGCCGCCTCAAACAGCGTCTCGGGCAGGCCCTTGAAGAACGTCCGGAATACCATGGTGTTCCACGCGCCGCCGGTGATGCCGGGCAGAATGTAGATCCAGATGGAATCCGCCAGCTTATAATACTTGGCGAAGATAATGTAGTTCGGAATCATACCGGCGCCGAAGAGCATGGTGAAGAAAATAAAAATCGTGATCGGCCTGCGGAAGCGGAAGTTGCTTCTGGAAAGCGGATAGGCTGCCAGTGCTGCGACGAGGCTGCTGAGGACCGTGCCGACCACAGCCTGAAAGATGGTCACGCCGTAGGCGCGCAGCACGCGCGTGCCGCTGGAGAATGCCGACTTGTACGCGTCGAGCGTAAAATCACGCGGCAGCAGGGAAAAGCCGCCGGAGGTCAGGGCCTGTTCGCTGGTGAACGAGGCGGAGATAACCACGATCAGTGGAAGCACGAAGCAGGCGCACATCAGGAAGAAGAAAATATACACAAAGCGCTTGAACGCCCTGTCGCGGCTGTGCTTGATTTTCGGATTCATAAGATTCTCCCTTCCGCTTAAAACATCGAGTTGTCCGGGGAGATCTTCTTGACGATCCAGTTGGACAGCAGAACAAGGAACATACCCACAACGGACTGAATGAGGCCCGTCGTCGCGCCGATCGCATAGCTGGATTCCTGCAGGGAACGATAGACATAGGTGTTCAGGATATCCGTCGTTGCGTACAGCGTCGAGGTATTTCTCGGGATAACATAGAAAAGGTCGAAGTTGCCGCTGATGAGCGTGCCCGCATTCATGATGGTGAAGATGCAGATCAGCGGGACAAGGTGCGGCAGGGAAATATGGAGCATCTTCTGGAAGCGCCCCGCGCCGTCGATCTCCGCCGCTTCGTAGAGCGAGGTGTCAATGCCCATCAAGGCTGCAAAGTACATCATGGAGCCCATGCCGATGCCCTTCCAGATGTTCACGACGGTCAGGATGAACGGCCAGTATTTTGAATTCATGTACACATCGACCGGGTCTCCGCCGAAGAACTGGATGATCTGGTTCATGAGGCCCGTTCTCGGACTGAGAATGGCGTAGACGATATAGCCGACGATAACCATGGACATGAAGTTCGGGAAGGTGATGATGGTCTGGTAGGTTTTCAGCCGACGTCTGCTTGTGATCTCAAACAGCAGAAGTGCGATGATTACGTTTGTAACCGGACTGAGCACCATGAACAGAAGACCGTAGAGCACCGTGTTGCGCAGCGCGCGGTCAAGCGCGACGGACTGGATGATCCACTTGAAGTTTGCAAGGCCGCACCAGTCGCTGCCGAGGATGCCCTTGGAGAATTTATAATTCTTGAACGGAATGATGACTGCGGCTCCCATCGGTATATAGTTGAACAGGATATAAGCGATGATCGCCGGGATGCACAGAAGCAGCAGCTGACGGCTGGCCTTTGCGTCCGCCCGGCCTTTGTGGCCAAGGCGCGGCCCTTCCTTTTTTCTTTCCTTCGTCATGGTTCGCATGGGTGCCTCCGCTTTTGTTTTCTCCATTGTACGGGTTCGGTTTTTGATTTCCAAGGTGCGATTGTGACAAGATGGCTGGCGATTGTGACTGCGTTGATTGTGCATTATTCCTGCATCCAGTTGGTATCTGCGTGTTTATTTTAAGCATTGTCGCCAAAAAATCAGCATTGAATTTGACGATTCGTATTTGCTCTTTTGTTAATATGCACAGAGACGATTGCATGAAATTATGCAAAAGGCACATGCGCTGCCGCATGTGCCTTTCATATCGCTTATAAAAACTTCATGCTGACCAACCATTGACGCAAAAGCTGCCGCCACTGTCCGACGGAAGCATCATCCAGCGCCAGCGCCTTGCCGTGCTGTCCAAACGGGAAGATGTGCAGCTCATACGGCACGTCACATTTTTGCAGTGCGGCGGCGTAGAGCATCGAATTGATTGCCGGAACACTCGCATCCTGTGCTGTGTGCCAGAGAAAGGCGGGCGGAGTGTTTTCTGTCACACAGCGCTGCGGAGAATAGAATTCGATCTGTGCCTCATCCGGCACATCGCCGAGTAGAAAGCGGCGGCTCCAATCGTGTCGGTACTCGCCCATGTCGATCACACTATAGCAAAGGACGGTAAAATCAGGGCAGGCAGATAGATTGTCAAGCTCATCCTGCGGCGGGTAAAAGGCTTCATCATAGTGGACAGACAGTGTCGCTGCCAGATGGCCCCCGGCGGAAAAGCCCATGATGCCAAGGCACTCGATCCCACGCTCCATGCAGAGCTTTCTTGCCAGCCGCATGGCCCGCTGCGCGTCGGACGGCTGCGCCGGGGCTTTACTCGGCGCAACGCGGTATTCCAGCACAAAGGCTGTTATCCCGATGGTATTCAGCCACGCGCCAACGTCATTTCCCTCATAGTCCGCCCGGCCGCAGTAAGCGCCGCCCGGACACACGACAATTGCCGTCTTTGCGGCGTCACAGTCATATGGTGTCAGATACGGTTCAAACGCATCCTCTACGCAGCGGTGCGGCATGGTTTGGTTCCATAGCTTTATCATGGTTGCTTCTCCTTTCGCTGGCTCAAGTTCAGTTTCTGCTGGTATTCGCGCATGGAACAGCCCGCGAACCTCCGGAACACGGAATAAAAGCTTTTTTCGTCTCTATATCCGACCGCCTCCGGAATGGATTTGACATCCCGACCAGCCTCCAGCATTTGAATTGCCGCCTGAACACGGATGTGGGCCAGATAATCCGTAAATTTCTCGTTCATCTCTGTCTGGAATTTCCGGATAAAATGCCGCGGGCTGATGTGGACATACTCAGCCAGCTCCTGCACAGTCAGTTTTTCCGAGAGGTGCGACTGCATATAGACGCAGGCGCGCCCGATGGGATCGCTTTTCAGCGCGTCCTCCTGCGTGATATAGCCCTTTTCGGAAAGCAGCGCCCAGATGGCGTCCATGTACGCCGCCGTTCCCTGCGCGGAGGTCAGCATACCCAGCGGCGCAGCCATCATGTTACTTCGGAGTTGCGCGGCCAGTGCCTCATCCCTGCGGCAAATTTCTGCGCGCAGTTCCTCCATCAAAGAGCGCACCAGCAGAGCCTCCATGCGCAGCGGAGCATCGCTCAGCAGCGGCTTGACTTTGGAATACATTTGCCAGTGATCCTCGTCGATGCCCGGCTTCAGTGCCAGAAGCAGCTTCAGAAGTCTCGAAATGCACTCATCCCAGTTTTGCTGGCCGCGCAGATATGCTTCTTCCCGACTTTCCGTGTGCAGTTCCTCTGAAACGCGGATCATCGCGCTGCGCAGCGCGTCGATCCCGTCAGACTTCGGCAAATAGTCATATGCACCGCACCGGACGGCTTGCTGCGCTTCCGCAAGGTTCGGCGTGTCAGTCAAAAAAATCACGCGGAGGCACGGAAACTGTCTGCGGACATGTCTGGCAAGTTCAAACCCAGACATATCCGGCAGGCTCGTATTTGTGATGAGCACGGCCGCAGCTTCGCCTTCCTGCATCCAGCGCAGCGTTCCTTCCGCCACACATTCGCCGCGTACCATGCTGAATCCCAACCCGTAAAAGTCAATGCCGTTGATCACCTCTGTGCGGTATCGCATACAGGGATCCGTAAAAAATGCTTCAAACATAAGCTGCCTCACATCCGTCATCGGTCCAGTATCCTCTGTATCGCATTCTAAAAGAATGCGGGTCAAAATTCATAGGTGGCGAATATGACATTTTTGCGGGTCAAAGTGTCATTTTTGCAGATTGCCTCCCTATATGCGCTGTGTTACGATACGAAAAAGCAGCGAAAAGGAGAACATATATGGATCAATTCGCACAAATCGCGGCAAACGGCATCGGCGGGAACGCTGCGCTTCTGGAGCCGGTCACGCCAATTCCGCATGAAACCGTTATCTGCCGTCTGGAACAGGCAGATGCACAGCCCATCGCAGTCAAGCCGCATCTGTCTACAACGGAAGAACTGAAAACCGAGCTTGCTGCCATGCGGGAAGCATACCGCCCGTTCCTGGAAAATCACGCGCCTGCGTTTGAAAGCCTGCGCCGGCGCATGGATCTCACGTCGTTTCTGCGCGATGGTCAACCGGTCACGATCCCGGAATACGGCGGGCCTATCGGCGTGTGCAAAAAGACATATGAAACCACGTTTGAGTTGCCTGCGCTTTTGGCGGGCCAGTCGGTCTATATCCATTTTGACGGCGCGGATTACCGTGCAGTCGTTACCGTCAATGACACATTTGGCGGAGAGCATGAAGGCTTCTTCTCTCCATTCGAGTTTGAGATTACAGGCATCGTCAAAGACGGCACAAACCGGTTGAAAGTTGAATTGTATAATGACCATATTTATATGGGAAACGATCCCGGCGGCAGCGAAGAAACAGAAGGCGACAAGCTTTATGCCGCCACCGGTCTCGGCTGGGACGGTCCGCTGGACGGCTGGCACCACTGCCCCTCCGGGACGGGCATTTACAACCGCGTCTATGTGGAGATCCGAAATTCCGTCCATATCAGCGACCTCTATATCCGTCCGCTGGACGGGAAGACAGAAGCATGGCTGGAAATTCAAAACGACAGATATGATACCCTCCCGGTCGAGCTTTCGCTTTCACTCTACGGGCAGAACTTCCCCGAGACGGTCTTTGAGGACCACCGCTTTACGCCGGAGACGACGCGCTTCGTCGGCATGGGCGACAGCCTGACGGAGGCCGCCGTCAAGTCCGAGCTTGGAAAGGGCATTCCCATGCCGCTCAAGCACGGAAAGAATCTGTACAAACTCAAATTTGACCTGCCGGACGCAAAGCTGTGGGATCTGGAAGCCCCGTATTTGTACCAGCTCCATGCAGCCGTTCTTGTAAACGGGACGTGCACCGACCGCCTTGCACAGCAGTTCGGTATGCGCAGCTTTACGCAGGACACAGAAAGTCCGCAGCGCAAGGGGATGTTCTATCTCAATGGCCGCTCCATCCGTCTGCGCGGGGCCAATACGATGGGCTTTGAGCAGCAGGACGTGCTGCGCGGCGATCTTCCGCAGTTGATCGACGATATTCTGCTGGCCAAAATCTGCAACATGAATTTTCTGCGTCTGACGCAGCGGCCGGTGCAGGATGAGGTCTACGAATACTGCGACAAGCTCGGCCTTATGACGCAGACGGATCTTCCGCTGTTCGGCGTCATGCGCCGCTTCCGCGTCCCGGAGGGCATCCGGCAAGCGGAGGAGATGGCGCGCATGGTGCGTAAGCATCCGTGCAATGTCGTCATCAGTTATATCAACGAGCCGTTTCCGAACGCCAATAACGAGCCGCACCGACATCTGATCCGTCCGGAACTGGAAAACTTCTTCACCTGCTGTGACCTTGTTGTGAAGCTCTCGAACCCCGATCAGGTCATCAAGCACGTGGACGGCGATTATGACCCGCCCACAGACGGGATACCGGATAACCACTGCTACCCCATGTGGTATAACGGCCACGGTATTGACATTGGCCGTCTGCACCGGGGCTATTGGCTGCCTGTCAAGCCCGGCTGGTACTATGGCTGCGGTGAATACGGTGCAGAGGGGCTGGACTCGGCGGAGGTCATGGAGGAGAGCTACCCGCGCGAATGGCTGCACGAGCCGTTTGACCCGGGCCGCATTGTCCGCAGCCAGACAAAGAGCTTCAGCGGCTTTTTCTATGACGCGCAGGAGGATATGCAGGGCTGGATCAGCCGCAGCCAGCGGTATCAGGCCTTTGCCGCGCGCATGATGACCGAGGCATTCCGCCGCGACGACCGCATGGTCTCGAACGCCATTCATCTGTTCATCGACGCATGGCCCAGCGGCTGGATGAAGTCCATCATGGACTGCAAGCGCATCCCGAAGCAGGCGTATTTTGCCTACCGAGATGCACTCGCGCCCCTGCTGGTGTCGCTGCGCACCGACCGCTTTGCCTATACGGCGGGCGAAACGATTCAGATCGAAGCGTTCCTGTGCAATGATACCGCGAAATCCGGCGCGTATACGCTTGCCTTTGAGCTTTACAACGAGCAAAACAAGCTGATTCAGACCGGGCGCGTCCCCGCGCACGCGGACGCCTGCCGCGCAGCCTATATCGCCAGCGCCGAATTCCCGGCAGAGACCGCGCAAGACCGCGAAACGCTGACGCTCCGCGCCGTCCTGCTGGACGGGAACGGGGACGTTGTCAATGACGCAGAGCAGAAGCTGACCGTATTTCAGGACGTGACTGTCGTACCGAACGACAATGTTGTCATTCTGAAGCTGGAGCCGGGCGTGCATACCGTTGCGGGCGAAACCGTGACGGTCAAGCCCTGCGGGATGCTTCCGCTGCATTTTGTCTCCCGCAAAACGGGGCATCCGGCTGTCGCGGAATTCAAGGAGCAGGACTTCTCCTACTGGTATGACGCCAAGGGGGACTGCATCACGCCGCTTCTGGACACGACCTTTACTGCCGAGGGCTTTACGCCCATTCTTTTGTCCAACAATATGGACGAACAGGGAAATTGGGGGCCAGTACTGGCTGCGGCAGAAAAGCTATACGAGGGCAAGCACTATGTGATCTGCCAGCTGGAGCTGCGGCAGGAAAACCCGGTCGCAAAGCGCTTCCTGAGAAATCTCTACAGGTTGGGTACAAAATGAACAACATCGAACAGGCGATTTCCTTTGCGCGGCAGGAATATACCCGTCAGGGTCTGGACGCGCTCTATCAAAAGGACTTTGAGGAAGCGCTGCTTCCGGCACTTTCTCAGGCCGCCGAAATTTACAGGGCAGACACGCTCCGTTGGAGCGGCGATCCCAAGACGGATCTGCTCGCAGCGCTCCTTTGGAGTCAGAAGCTGCTGAACGATTATCAAAGGCACCAGCTTCCGGACGAGGTATTTTATCATACGATCGACGATATCGGCCGCTGGGCCTCCGAATATTGGAGCTATAGCGGCAAGATCGGCCTTGCCGAAAGCGCATGGCTGACGAATCATCTGACGCTGCGGCTGTTCCAGCTTGGACGACTTCAATTCTGCATGGAGCCGGCGGACTTTTCCGCCCCGGCTTTTGGACTTGAACCGGGCGAGCCGCTGGTGTCTGTGCACATCTGCCGCGGCGGTTCGCTCGATCCTGCGGCGTGCGACACCTCGTTCGCGCGGGCACGCGCATTTTTTCCAAAACACTTCCCAGCGTATGCGTTCCGGTTTTTCAGCTGCCACTCCTGGCTGCTGGATGAAACACTGCTGCCTCTGGTTGGAGTATACTCCAATATTTCATTTTTTCAACAGCGTTTTCAGATCGTCGGGCGCACCGCGTCCAACGCAGCTGCACGATATGTGCTCCGTTGGGACATTCAGCCGGATGAAATTGCTGCTTTTGTGCCGCAGAATCGCTTCCAGTCCCAATTAAAAACGCAGCTTCTATCCCAGCAGCAGTTTTACGAGGCAACCGGAATCCTTGCCAGATGAATCTTTGCTTTGTATTGTGAGGTAATAAATTGGGCAGACAAAACCCGTCACTCGTGATTATGGCCGAAGGCATGGGCAGCCGCTTCGGCGGCCTCAAGCAGATCGAGCCGGCCGATCCGGAGGGACACATCATCATTGATTTTTCCCTGTTTGACGCATGGCGCGCGGGCTTCCGCGACGTGGTGTTCATCATCAAGCGCGAGATGGAAGCGGAGTTCCGCGAATGCATCGGCGACCGCATGGAGCAGTATTTCCATGTGTCCTACGTCTATCAGGATCTTGACCGCCTGCCGGAGGGCATAGAAGTTCCGGAGGGGCGCACAAAGCCGTGGGGTACCGGCCATGCGCTGGCCTGCTGCAAGGGCGTGGTAAACGGCCCGTTTGCCGTCATCAACGCGGACGATTTCTATGGCCGGACGGCCTTCGATTTTCTGGCCGCGCAGACGGACGAGAGCTGCTATGCCGACAGCAATGAGATGCAGGCATAAAACTGACAAGACTGGCAACTGCACCAATCTATAACTCTTATAATTACATTCCCATTCTATGAGACTAAACAGATGCCCCGGCCCAGAGTATTCCGAGCCGGGGCTGCCGTATATCCATCAAAAATCCATGTCAAGCCGCTTTCCAAAATCGTAGGCCATTTGCCCTCA
>OGML01003077.1_pt1 | contig 10743 bp, 10 predicted proteins | sample 1572951 | NCBI WGS metagenome assembly OGML01 (sample SAMEA2581883, study PRJEB24529) | metagenome | biome: Human gut stool | place: China | collected 2011 | reverse complement strand
CAGCGGGAATCTGGCATGAAGACCGGTTCCGTCCACTTGTGACGGCACTTGTGAATCTGGTGCTGAATATTATTCTTGTACAGTTTATTGGTATCTATGGTGTTATCCTGTCTACCGTTATTTCGGTGCTGGCTGTTGGTATGCCGTGGATTCTGCACAACCTGTTTACGGTATTATTTAAGCGGAATGCATGGGAATATATACGGAAGCTTCTGTATTATACAATCGTGACAACGATTGTATGTACACTTACCTATCTGGTTGCAAGCCAGATACCGGGCGTTGGAATTCTGGCGCTGATCCTGAAGGCAATCGTGTCTGTGATCGTGTCAAATCTGTTGATGTTTGTGGCTTATTTCAAGATGGGAGAGTTTGCAGAAGTAAAGAAACTTGTGATACGCGTATTGAAGAGACAGGCTTAATGTGGGGCGGCAGCAACCATGTGAGCGGGAAGGAGAACATATGAGGAAGTTAAAATTATGGGTGGCGTGTGCGATGGCGGCAGCGATGCTTGCACTGACTGCATGCGGAAAAGAAGATAAACTGGTGCTGGTGACAACCGAAGCGGCAGCGTCACAGAGTGATGCGACAACGACCGAAGATATTCTGGCAGATATCCGGGAGGAAGCAGAGAATACAACGGAAGAGGAAAAGAAGCGCGAACCCGCTTCAGAGGAAGATAAGAAGGTCACGATGGAAGCAATCTATGATGCAAACAAAGGGGATACATTGCTTGCGGGTGGAAACAATTACAGCTTGAATACAATCTATTACAGTGATGGTGTTGAGGTGTATTCGGAATATCAGTTCCTTGGGTTTGCCGAGGACGGCACGTATCTGCAGGCGTACGAGGATTCAAATGGAATCGTGCAGGTGCTTGATAAAGAATATGGTTATTGGTATCTGATTGATGAGGACAAGACGTGTTATGCATTGATCTATCCGGAACCAAATGTGGCAGATGCGATCATCAACACGAATCACAACGATATGATTATCTCCCTTACAGAGGCGGATCAGACGATCAAGGATATCTACCGTGAGGACGGAGATCTGGTTGTGGAGACAAATTATAAGAATGACAACGCATCTTATGTATTCCAGTATGTTCTGGATGACAATTACAAGGTGCTTGAATATTATTGTTACGATGCCAATGGGGAAAAGGTATCATATTCCTGGGTGACAGAAGGAAATTCTTATACATATCCGGAGGCAATCGCGACCGCACACGAGTCTATGATGACGCGGACAGTTACGTTCAAGATTTTAGAGGGAAAAGGACTGGAGAGCAGTTATACAGTTCCAGTGGACAAACCGGTACAGCTTGCATTGCTGGAATATAAAGCATACACGGATGAGGCATGCACGACAACTTGGGAAGAGACCGCCGACGATTCAGGCATGTATACCGATGAAGTTATCTATCTCAAACGTGAAGGTGCGGACACAACAGAGGGAACAACGGAAGATTCGACGACAAATCCGTAAATCTCTTTACAAATCAGTGGGATATGTAGTATACTACGGGTAAGAACGAATAGTAGGAGAATGTAAAAAGGAAGTGAGAATATGAGTATGAATATTAGCAGCAATTTTTTTAATAGCATGCTTGGAACATCTTCCAGCAATTCAAGCAGTGGATTGATGGGACTTCTCAGCGATTACAACTCCATTCGGAACGGCAGTTATCTGAAGCTTGCAAAGCATTATTATTCGAACGATAGTGCGAAGAAGGCAACGCAGAAGCAGTTTTCCAAGAGTAACATAGAGACGAAGACAGAGGATACTGCGACAAAGACGGCATCCGAGGATGCATGGAAGGATCTGAAAACATTGAAGGATGAGAAGCTGTATCAGAGTGCGGATACAGATAAGATCCAGAAGAATGTAAAGAGCTTTGTCAGCAATTACAACAGTGTGATGGAGAGTGCACAGAATTCAGATAAATCAGGCGTACTGAAGGATGCATCCAGACTGGCTTCTCAGACTGGAAATTATACAAGTGCATTAGCCAAGATCGGAATTACGGTAAAAAGTGATAACACACTTGCATTTGACGAGGAGGCATTTGCATCCGCAGATATGTCGGATGTGAAGAAACTGTTTGCCGGAGATTTCTCTTTCGGCAGTAATACACAGAGTCGTATGTTGCAGCTTGCAAGCGATGCATCTGCAAATTCATCGTCTGTATTTTACAATCAGTACGGAGCAGTGGCAGGCGCGTCAGTTGGAAGCTTCTACGATAGCTTATTCTAATTAGCAGAGACAGAAATATATAGTTCAATCTCCCCAAGAGGATTGATAATAAGAATGGGAAGATCCGCGGGTTGACTGTGGATCTTCTTCTTTTGTCTGGAAATGGGAGGACTGGTGCAATATGGCAAAAATACGAATCGACAAATATTTGGCAGATGCGGGTTTTGGCAGCCGAAAGGATGTGAAAGGACTGCTGAAGGCAAAACAGGTCACCATAAATGGTGAGACGTGTGTCCATGCGGAGGAAAAGCTGGAACCGGCGCAGGATGTTGTCTGTGTGCAGGGTAAAATGGTCGTGTATGAGAGTTTTTCTTATTATATGCTGCATAAACCACAGGGGGTGGTGTCTGCAACGAAAGATGCACATGAAAAAACAGTTGTGAATCTTATTACAGAACAAAAACGACGCGATTTATTTCCGGTAGGACGGCTGGACAAAGATACGGAAGGGCTGTTGCTTTTAACCAACGATGGAAAGCTGTCAAATGATCTGCTGGCACCGGGAAAGCATGTGGAAAAAACCTATTATGCAAGGATCAAAGGCATGGTCACGAAGAAGGAGGTCGCTGCTTTTGCTGAGGGTGTAGATATCGGAGATGAGCTGCTCACAGCACCAGCTGAACTGAAGATTCACAAGGCAGGGAGCGAAAGTGAGATCGAAATTACGATCACAGAGGGGCGGTATCATCAGATTAAACGAATGTTTGAAGCGGTAGGTATGCAGGTGCTATATTTAAAGCGTTTGCGTATGGGACCGTTGTATCTGGATGAGTCGCTTGCGTGTGGTGAATATCGGAAACTTACCACAGAGGAAATCCAGAGCCTGAAAAACAGAGAAGAATGGTAAATCGTTTGTGAAATACGAGAAAGTATGTTGACATATGAGGTAGAAAAAGTATAAACTGTAAAGAAGGTATTGCAATTTTGCAGGAGGAAACGATATGGACGAAAATAAGAATCCGGAATCCAGATATGACGTGGATGAAGAAGAGGGTGCCACCACCGTATTACGTGCGATGGATGCAGAAACTGAGGACGAAGAAGAGGGCGCGACAACGGTATTGCGCGCAGAAGATATGCCACCTGAGGATGACGATGATACGGAAGGTGCAACGACGGTTCTGACTGGACCAGAACCAGCGATGATGGGTGCAGCACCAGCACCGGGCGCACCACAGTTTGAGGACAAGACACAGATGCTTCCACCACAGGGAGCGCCGATGGGAATGCCGATGGGACAGATGCCGAACGGACCGATGGGAGCACCAATGGGACAGATGCCGAACGGACCGATGGGAGCGCCAATGGGACAGATGCCGAACGGACCGATGGGAGCGCCAATGGGACAGATGCAGAATGGAGCGATGGGAGCACCAATGGGACAGATGCCAAATGGACCAATGGGAGCACCGATGGGTATGATGCCGAATAACGGACAGATGCCGCCGATGAATGGTGGAAAGCCGCCAAAGGCGCCGAAACCACCGAAAGCTCCGAAGGAGAAAAAACCGAAGGCACCAAAACAGCCAAAAGTAAACAAAGATGGTTCACCAAAGAAGAAAAAGACAGGTCTGATCGTGGCTATCTGCGTCGTTGTGGTATTGGCACTGGGCGCAGGCGCATATTTCCTGTTCTTTACGCCAGAGAAACGGTATGAGAGGAAGATGGATGTTGCTGAGAAGGCGATGACAGACAGCAATTACGAAGAAGCTGTCACGGCGTATGAAGCAGCACTTGGTATCTTTGATGACCGGGTTCCGGCTATGAACGGTTTGTTATCCGCACAGATTAGTGCCGGTGAAAGCGATGGGGCAAGAGAGAATTTCACAGAGTTCCGTACAACAATCACGGGCTTTGATGCAGATAAAGTAACAGAGAACAGTGAGGATATCGTAGCATTCTATGAATACGCAGATGATCTTTACAGTGATACGGATTCTCTGATCGATGCATATAAGGAAGGGTATAACCTGACAAATGACAACGGTCTGAAGAAGAACCTCGTAACCGCATATGTAGACCGTGCCGATGCAATGGATAACTCTGATTATGAAAATAAGATTGCTGCTTATGGAGATGCTTTAGATCTCGACAGTACGAATGAGTCGGCTCTGAGTGGAAGAAAGGCATGTGCATATGCTGTTTTGGATGATATGATGGATGCACAGCAGTATGATCAGGCAGAATCCTTTATCAATACATATGCGGACAGCATGTCGGATGTGGACTTCTCTTCTTATACAGAGAAGATTGAGTCAGAGCGTGCGTTGATGACAGCCAGACATGATCTGATGGAGCAGGTAATCAGCCTGATGTCAGCTTCCGATTATGCAGGCATGATGGACGTGGATGGTTCCGATAATGCAAGTACAGTTGTTGCAAATATGGACGGTGATTCTTATGTTTATGCAACGGATGGCTATGACAGCTCCTATACAGGAAAAGCTGCGGGCGTTTACACATATTCTACTTTGTTGAGTTCTGGCTATTACTTCTATTATGGTGATTACGAGAACGGTGTGCGAAGTGGACAGGGAACGATGTTCGTCAAGATGGATGGTTATAATCAGGCATATCTGGTTTATGAAGGTGCATGGAGCAACGATAAACCGAACGGTGCAGGTACTGAGACATCTGTCAACGAGGACGCTGGCGATGAGCTTGTAACGGTAACCCGTTCTGGTAATCTGGTAGATGGATTGTTTGATGGAGAGGTAACTGTATCGCTTGTATCGAACGATGAAGAGTATGGTGGAACTTACACAGGTACATTTACTGCATCGAACGGTGATGCACCGGATATCCGTGAGAATTATCCGGATCTGGATTTTAGTGATGTATCGGAAGATAAGACAGTTTATGTGGTACTGGAATGTGACGGTTCACCAATGTACTGGCACTTCTCAAAGGGATCAGCCGCAAAGCTCGGTATACATACTTTTGGGAACTAAGATAAAAATAAATGGTGGTAAAACATATGGACATATTGATCAATGACTATATAAATGGAGAGCGCTCCCTGTGTAGGGATGAAGCTCAGTTTTCCGCGTATCTGTTCCAGATTTTGAACGGATGCAAACGTGTCAAGATCGATTCTGACAATTTTACAAATAAGACTTACGAAGTAATGCAGGCATATTATATGCCGGCGTTCCTGCGTGATTACTTCAATTATGCGGACAGTAAAGCTGAATTTAACCGGAAGCTTGTGACATTTGCAAACCGGAAGTTACGTGCACTGTATGCAGGTGAAGAGGCGCAGGGGGCGATGCTTGAGGATGTAGATGCCAAGGCAGTGAATGCTGCGGAGATTTACAATCTGGATAAGGAACTGGATATAGAAAATCCGGGGTTCGATCTTGGAAAGCATATCAATGGATGGTCTGGAAAAGAACGCGAATATCGAAATCCGCTTGCACGTTGGATGATGAATGTGCGACCGGATTTCGCAGTTTTGCTGAAACGACGCGGCATCAAGCGTACAGAGCTACGGATGCATGAGATTGATTGTCATTATCTGAATAGTGTAGACACGTATCCAGCGATGATTGGACGCGTGGATGAAAAAGGACATGTGACTGGGTGCAAGAAGATCGTGTGTACGAAGCAGCAGGTAGAACAGTATGCGTTGGAGTTTCTGTGTGAGACACCAACGGAAGAATACGCAGATACCATCGGTATGAAATGGTGGGGACCGGCGAAGGAGTCGGACACACCGGTAGAAGACAGCGGTATTGCGATTGAACCTGGCTTTATTAGTATGGCGAATCTGGTTAGTGCAAAGAATGCACAGATGTATGAGGAAGTGGACAAGCCGATCGCAATGCAGAAATTGCAGGAATACAACAAAGCATTCTATGCGGAAGAGCGGAAAGTGAAGGAACCGAAAGCAATCCTCGGAAGTGTTTTGGAATTACAGATATAAGCAGGATAAGAAAAAGGGTTGAAACATAGTTGTTTCAACCCTTTTTTATGGATACAGAATCTATCAATTATTCCATAGCTGCTTTTAATGCGGCGTCTAAATCCTCTAAGATATCATCGATGTTCTCCAGACCAACAGAGAAACGAACCATACCAGCATCAATACCAGCTGCAACAAGCTGCTCGTCGGATAACTGGCGATGTGTTTCACTTGCTGGATGCAGGACACAGGTACGGATATCTGCAACATGCACTTCGTTGGAGGCAAGCTTTAATGAATCCATGAATTTTGCCGCAGCCGGACGTCCGCCCTTGATGATAAAGGAGATAACACCGCAGGATTTGCCACCGAGATATTTTTCTGCAAGTGCATGGTTTGGATCAGAAGGAAGTGCTGGACAACTGACACTGACAACTGCGTCACTCTTTTCAAGGTATTCTGCAACTGCCATTGCATTTTCTGTATACTGCTTCATACGAACTGGAAGAGTCTCTAATCCGAGATTCAACAGGAATGCAGAATGTGCGGCTGGATATACACCGAAGTCACGCATGAGCTGCATTCTTGCCTTGACGATATATGCCATATTGCCATAAGATTTTGTATAGCAGGTTCCATGGTAGGATTCGTCAGGCTCGACAAGCTCTGGGAACTTGCCATTATCCCAGTTGAACTTGCCGCTGTCTACGATGACACCGCCGATCTGAACGGCATGTCCATCCATATATTTACTTGTGGAATGTACGACGATATCAGCACCGAAGTCAAAAGGTTTACAGAGAATCGGAGTTGCAAATGTGTTGTCTACGATCAATGGAACTCCCATTGCATGTGCAATATTTGCGAAACGCTCAATATCAAATACAGTCAGCGCCGGGTTTGCGATTGTCTCGCCAAACACGAGCTTTGTATTCTCTTTAAAACAGGCCTTGATCTCATCGTCAGACATATTTTTATCCACGTAGATACATTCAATGCCAAGCTTCTTCAAAGTGAAAGAGAACAGATTGATCGTGCCGCCGTAGATTTCAGGGGTACTGATGATGCTGTCACCAGCCTGACAGATATTTAAGATGGAAAGCAAGGTAGCTGCCTGTCCGGAAGTGGTACACATGGCACCGACACCACCTTCCAGGGCTGCAATTTTCTCCTCGACTGCCATGACTGTTGGATTGGCAAAACGGGAATAACAGAGTCCTTTTGTTGGATCATCAAAGATGCCGGCAACTTCTGCGGCAGATTCGTACACATACGTTGTACTTTGGACGATAGGCAGAACACGAGGCTCGCCATTCTTTGGTGTATAGCCTGCATGCAGGCATTTTGTTTCATCTTTCATTGTAATAAAACCCTCCTATGGTATATAGTAGTTACTATGATTTAATGTAACATAAATACTATATTAATACAACAGTCGGGTGTAAGCGAGAGCTTTGCATGTTATTTCGCGAAATAACGACGAAAAAAATGAGAAATTCTGAAAAAATTGCTTGCAAAATAAAATTCTGTATGGTAATATCTAACTCTGTGATATATTTTTATATTCCTTGCTTCCGACCAGTTCGGAGGCCAATAGACCATAAGGAGGTGCAATAACATGAACAAGTATGAATTGGCGTTGGTTGTTAGCGCAAAGATTGATGATGACGCAAGAACTGCTGTTGTAGATAAGGCTAAGGCTATTATCGAGAAGGCAGGCGGCACAATCACAAACGTTGACGAAAAAGGCAAGCTGAGATTAGCATACGAGATTCAGAAGATGAAGGAAGGTTTCTACTACTTCATCCAGTTTGATGCAGAAGCAGATGTTCCTGCACAGCTTGAGCAGGCAGTCCGCATTATGGATCATGTTCTCAGATTCTTATGCATCAGACAGGAAGCATAGGAGAAAGGAAGGTGTTTCCTAAATGAATAAGGTAATTTTGATGGGTCGTCTGACCCGTGATCCGGAGATCAGATATTCTTCCGGAGAAAATCAGACAGCAGTTGCAAGATACACACTTGCAGTCGATCGTAGATTCAGACGTCAGGGAGATGAGCAGACAGCAGACTTTATCAACTGTGTCGTTTTCGGCAGAGGAGCAGAGTTTGCAGAAAGCTATCTTCATCAGGGCACAAAGATTGTAGCAACAGGTCGTATCCAGACAGGAAGCTACACAAACAAAGATGGCAATCGTGTTTATACAACAGATGTAGTTGTAGAGGAACAGGAATTTGCTGAGAGTAAGGCAGCAGCATCAGAGAATGCAGGCGGTGGATACCAGCAGGCTGGGGCCGCAGCTCCAACAAGACCGGAACCTACTCAGGCAGCAGGTGACGGATTTATGAACATTCCGGATGCCATCGAAGAGGAATTGCCATTTAACTAGACTTGGATGGCGGAGATTATGATTAGGAGGTTTTATCATGGCTTATAATAAAGGCGATAGAGACGGTGCTCCAGCAAAGAGAAGACCGATTCGCAGAAGAAAAAAAGTTTGTGTATTCTGCGGCGAGAAGAACGGCGAAATCGATTACAAAGATACAAATAAATTAAAGAGATACGTATCCGAGAGAGGAAAAATCCTTCCGAGACGTATCACTGGCAACTGTGCAAAACATCAGAGAGCTCTGACTGTAGCTATCAAGAGAGCAAGACATCTGTCCCTGATGCCGTATGTTTGCGAGTAATCCGTGTAAAATAAGGGTTTTTTAAGGGTAAAAGAAGATTTTTACTCAAATTTCACTCAATTATTGAGGATAAAAATGATTGGGATTCCATGTGAGAGATCATGTGGGATCCCTTTTTGTATAATAGGAAATTCCATGGAATTCCCTATTACACAAAAAGACAGATTTCGAAAATAAGTGCTTTACAAAAACGCTTTAGTATGCTAATATGGTAGCATATTAAAAAGCGAGACGGAAACCGGCAAAGGGAGAACGGTTTCCACTGTCTGAAAATGAGGAGGACACCAATTATGAAAAAGAGATTTGTGAGCGCAGCGCTGGCTGCAGTAATGGCACTTTCCATGACCGCATGTGGCAGCAGCAACAGCGCAGCAGAGACAACCGCAGCAGACACAGAGGCGGCTGAGAGCCAGGCAGAGGAAACCACCGCAGAAGAGGCGAAGACAACCGACGGCGGCACTCTGATTGTTGGTTTTGATCAGGATTTCCCACCGATGGGATTTGTAGGCGTTGACGGCGAGTACACCGGATTTGACCTGGAGCTGGCACAGGAAGTTGCAAAACGTCTGGGTCTGGAATATAAGGCACAGCCGATTGCCTGGGATTCTAAAGATATGGAGCTTGAGTCCGGCAATATCGACTGCATCTGGAATGGATTTACGATGACGGGTCGTGAGGATGATTACACCTGGACTGAGCCGTACATGGCAAACCAGCAGGTATTCGTCGTAGCCAATGATTCGGATATCAACAGCCAGGCGGATCTGGCAGGCAAGATCGTAGAGGTTCAGGCAGATTCTTCCGCAGAGGCAGCTTTAAAAGAGGCACCGGAACTGACCGCTACTTTCAAGGAGCTTCTGACAACCGCTGATTACAACACCGCATTCATGGATCTGGAGCAGGGCGCCGTTGATGCCATTGCGATGGACGTAATCGTAGCTGGCTATCAGATTCAGCAGAGAAACGCTGATTTCAAGATTCTGGACGATTCCCTTTCTGAGGAAGAATACGGCGTAGGCTTCAAGAAGGGCAACACCGAGTTAAGAGATAAAGTTCAGAGCACTCTGGAAGAGATGGCAGAGGATGGAACCTTACAGGAAGTTTCTGAGAAATGGTTTAGCAAGGACGTAACTACCATCGGCAAATAGTAATTAATCGTTGATTGTAAAAACGAAACATTATTAAATAATAGGAATAGGGACGGCTGTGAATGATTTCATGGCAGTCCCCATTCGCGGTTTATGTGTTTAACTGTGAAGTCACAGCACATTCCGTTACCGGGCACGTATGCGTGAACAGTAACGAATCTACATTTTAGAAAGCAGGTATGGGATAATTATGGGTAAGATGACACTCCAGCAGATGATTACACAGCTTGCGGGTGGTATGGCAGTCAGCACACAGATTTTTGTGATCACACTGCTATTTTCACTTCCGTTAGGACTCGTGATCGCGTTCGGGCGTATGTCGAAGAACAAGCTGATCCAGACGATTGTAAAAGTATATATTTCGATTATGCGAGGCACACCGCTGATGCTGCAGCTGATGGTGGTGTATTTTGGACCGTATTATCTGTTTCGCATCAAAGTCGGCAGCAGTTACCGTCTGTGGGCTACCTTCATCGGTTTTGTCATTAACTATGCGGCATATTTTGCCGAGATTTACCGCAGCGGCATCCAGTCGATGCCGGTCGGACAGTATGAGGCAGCGGAGATTCTGGGTTATGGAAAGGCACAGACCTTCTTCAAGATCATCCTGCCGCAGGTAATCAAGCGGATTCTTCCGTCGGTGACGAATGAGGTCATCACGCTGGTAAAAGATACGTCTCTGGCGTTTACGTTGAGCGTGGCGGAGATGTTCTCAATCGCCAAGGCGCTGGCGGCATCCCA
>OGML01003071.1_pt1 | contig 10749 bp, 10 predicted proteins | sample 1572951 | NCBI WGS metagenome assembly OGML01 (sample SAMEA2581883, study PRJEB24529) | metagenome | biome: Human gut stool | place: China | collected 2011 | reverse complement strand
CCATCTTGTCAACTACTATTTTACCTTTTTTAGACATTTTTCATTGACTCGCTTTACACGCGCTCTGTCCTCCCGGACAGCTTTGTTAGACTACCATACGCCGTGCTGTTTGTCAACGGTCAATTCCACATTTTGTTCACTTGGAATGGAAGGCTTCACGTCATCAGCACAGCTTATGTATTATCTCCGCCGCCTGCCTCTTTGATACTTACAGAAACACCTCGTTCTTTGCCGGACGGGCGTAGAGCTCCTCCAGTTCGCTCTTGTGGTATAGATACCCGGGGTCATCGAAATACTTGGCGCCGGTGGGACAGCCCTTGACACAGGCACCGCACTTGATGCACACTCCATTGACCCGGGACACGTCCGCCGGGTCGATACTTCCCATGGGACACCGGGCAGCACATAGACCGCAGCCCCCGCATTTTGTCATATCCGTTTTGGGCTTGACCTTCAGGATATTGATGGGTTCTCCATGACGGTCACGGGGGGTGTAGTAGGGCCGTATGGGGTCGCAGCCGCCCACGGTGACGGGCGCAGTATCTCTCACTATCAGCTTGGTGGCCACATGGTCGGCAAAGACATCCATCTCCGCCATATCCGCCCCACTGGGCCGACCCGCGCCTAAGGTACGGGAAAAGCTGTGTTCCCCCACGAAGGCCCCTCCGGCCACGCAGGAAAAGCCGTCAGCCGTCAGCAGCCGCGACAGCTCCATCAACGCGTCATCGTAATTGCGGTTGCCGAACAGCACCACAGGCACCGCCAAAGCACCCTCGCCGTGCACCATATCCCGCAGGTACGGCATCAGCAGATTTGGAACGCGCCCGGCGTAGGTAGGACAGCCCACTACGGCCACATCACCGGACGGAATGGTCAGCTCCTGTCGGCGTGCGGCAGGCAGCGTGTAGTCATACACTTCGCAGTCTGCGCCCAACGCTTCTGCCAGACGGTGGGCGATGCGATCGACTGTTTTCTTCGTGGTGCCGGTCCCGCTAAAGTACACCGCCCATACTTTTTTAACAGTCATGCCATTTTCCTTTCACTGCACGGGCAGCCGGCGGCTGCCTATTGTGCTTACAGTTGAAAATCCTCTTCCCGCAGCTTGTCTGTATCCAGCTTCATCGGCCGGGGCGGCACCCGCTTCAGGGGGTCGTACTTAAACGCGCCACAGTGGTCCTCCGGCATCACGACACCCCGCTTGACGCAGGCTACCTTGTCCTCGCCGATGCGGCTTCCTTTGGCACAGTATGCGCACCGGGGGTCCATATCCTTGCGAAACAGCATAGACTCACCTCACAATGTGTACAGCTGCACCGCACCGTCACGTGCGGTGGCGCTGATCTGCGTAATGGGATGCTCGAATGCATCGATGATACGGGCGGCCATGGGGTCCTCCAGCTCCTTTTGGATCAGGCGCCGCAGGTTTCGGGCGCCGTAGGTCAAAGAGTAGGATTTCTCTACCAAATAGTCCACCAGTGCCTCGTCATAGCGGAGGGTATAGCCCTTGTCGCCCAGCGAGGCTTTCAACTCATCCAGCATGATACGGGCGATCCCGGCAAAGTTCTCTTTTGTCAGGTGGTTGAAGCACACGATCTCGTCCACGCGGTTCAGGAACTCCGGCCGCAGGAAGTCCTGCAGTGCCTTCATGATTCGCTCCCTGCCCTGGTCGTCAGCGCTGCCGCCGAAGCCCACTGCACCGGCGGATTTAGTGTCGGACCCTGCATTTGAGGTCATCACGATGACGGTGTTCTCAAAATTCACCTTCCGTCCGTGGGCGTCTGTGATCTGTCCGTCGTCCAAAATCTGCAGCAACACATTCAGCACATCCGGGTGCGCTTTTTCGATCTCATCGAACAGCACAACGGAGTAGGGCTTGCGGCGTATCTTCTCCGTCAACTGCCCCGCCTCGTCGTAGCCTACATAGCCCGGAGGACTGCCCACAATACGGGAGACAGAGTGCTTCTCCATAAACTCGGACATATCCAGGCGGATCAGGCTCTCCGGCGCATTGAACAGATCGTCAGCCAGCTGCTTCACCAGTTCCGTCTTGCCCACACCGGTAGGACCCACGAAGATGAAGCTCACCGGCTTGTGCTTGGGGGAAATACCCACGCGGTTGCGGCGGATCGCGGCGGACACGGCGGCGATCGCCTCGTCCTGGCCCACCACATGGGCGCGCAGCCGCTGGTCAAGCTCCGCCAAACGCTTGAACTCTTCTTCCTTGATCTTGCTGGCGGGGATCTTTGTCCACATCTCGATGACCCGGGCAATGTTCTCCATGGTCAGCTCCGGCATCCCCTTGGCCCTGATGGCATTCAGTTCATCCGTCACCCGCAGCTCCTGACTGCGAAGCTCCGCGATGCGCTCGTACCGCTGATCAAGCTCCTGCTCGGTAAACTGCTGACCGTCCGACGGCTGGGCGGACATCAGATTCTCGCGCTCAAAGATCAAATTGGACAGCTCCTGTTCCAGCTCCATCCGGCGGTTGATCTCCGGATCGTGGAGGTTCCGGTCGGAGCAGGCCTCATCGATCAGGTCGATGGCCTTATCCGGCAGATAGCGGTCCGTGATATAGCGCTCAGACAGCAGCACCGCCTGGCGCAGCACCCCCTGCGGGATGGACACACCGTGGAACTGCTCATAGTAGTGGGCAATGCCCTGCAGTATCTTCAGCGTATCCTCTACATTGGGTTCGCTGACGGTAACGGGCTGGAAGCGGCGCTCCAGCGCCGTGTCCTTTTCGATGTGCTTACGGTACTCGTTGAACGTGGTGGCACCGATAACCTGTATCTCGCCCCGGCTAAGGGCAGGCTTAAGGATATTGGCGGCGTTCATACTGCCCTCGGCATCGCCGGCACCCACGATGTTGTGGACCTCGTCGATGACCAGGATCACGTTGCCGGCCTTGCGTATCTCTTCGATCAGGCCCTTCATCCGGCTCTCGAACTGACCGCGGAACTGCGTGCCTGCCACCAGCGCCGTCAGATCCAGCAGATAGACCTCCTTCTGCCGCAGCTTGAACGGCACCTCGCCCTTGACGATCCGCTGGGCCAGGCCCTCGGCGATGGCGGTCTTGCCCACACCCGGCTCGCCGATCAGGCAGGGATTGTTCTTCTGGCGGCGGTTCAAAATCTGCACCACGCGCTCGATCTCCTGCTCCCGGCCAATAACGGCGTCCAACTTGCCCTCCCGGGCACGTTGGCTCAGATTGATGCAGTAGTTATCCAGAAATTTGCGCTTTTTCTCCGTCTTGCGGCCGGTCCCTTGCTGTCCAGTACCGCCGTTCTGGGGCGGCTGCTGCTCGGCCGGCGGATTGCTGCCGTTGTTGAACAGGCGGTTCAGAAACGGGAACGTAGCGGTCTTACCGCTTTCCTCATCGTCCTCGTCGCCCTCGTCCGCCGGCGCATCCAGCTCCTCCGCGCCGCCGAAGGCCTGCATCATCTCACTGTTGATGTTCTCCAGGTCCTCCGGCGTGATACCCATACGCTTCATCATGTCCTCCACCTGGGGCAGACCCAGCTGGGCGGCACACTTAAGGCACAGGCCCTCGTTGACCATCTCGTTCTTCTCATTCATCCGGGAGATGAACACAACGGCCACATTTTTCTTACATTTGGAACAAAGAGTCGGTTGCATGGTTTTCCTCCGTTATCTCTTATCAAAAAGCATATCCATTATAGCCGCTTTCACAGCTTAGCGATCAAATCGATGGGGCTGTTCTGGGCGAAAAATTTGAGCAGGACCGTTTTGCTCACCAGCTCCGGCGTCACCAGCAGCTGCAGCTTCTGCAGCACCCACACTGCCAAAAACAGCAGCAGTGCCGCCTTTACCAGCCCCAGCACACCACCCAGCAGGGCGTTGACGCCGTGGACCACGGGCAGCTTTGTGAACAGATGCAGCGGTGTCAGTACCAGCCGCAGCAAAAGCAGCAACAACAAAAACGATACCACATACACCACCGCGTAGGCCGCGGACTTCAGCGCGGTGGACACCACAGCGCTCAGCAGCGTCTCGCCCGCCTGCTGGGCCTTCTCCACAGCGTTGTCCACCAGCTCTGACAGTGTATCGCCCTCAAAGCCGAAGGCCGCCAGCATCTCGCCGGCGTCATCGGTGTTGCCCTGGGCCGTCAGCCGCTGCTCCAGCTTCTCCGAAAGGATCGGCTCCAGCCATCTGGCCGCCGGCTCCGCCAGCTTTCCGGCGATCCACCCTGCCAGTAGCAGCGCCGCCACCACCACGATGATACGCGTCAGCGCCTGCACGAACCCCTGCCGCCAGCCCAGCACCAAGCCGATCAGCAGCAGCGCCAGTAAAATCAGATCCACAAATATTCCAACATTTCCACTCATTGGTGATCACCTCACATAGGGCACTCGCCCTGTCACACCTTATGGCAGATACAGACTTGCAGCGGTGCTCCCCGCCAGCACAGCCGAGCCGTCGCTCCGCATCAGCACCTCCCGCGCCTGGCTGACCTCCTCCAGGTCGGCCACCGGGAGCAGCTGCTTATCATAGATCGTCAGATGGTCGCTGCACAGCACAGCCACGTATCGTCCCGCAGCGGACAGGCTGCTGACCTCCGCGTCCAGCTCCAGCGATGCCAGCTCCTGACCCTCGCTGTTCACCGTCACCACACGGTGCTGCGTGCCGGTACGGTACCGGCCCAGCAACAGGGCAGCATAGCCGTCGCCGCTGATGCTGACCCGCCGCAGATAGTCTCCGCCGTAATCATAGGCGGCAGTCATCACGCCGCTGCCGTCAATGAAGCACAACTGCTCCTCCGTCACGGCGCAGAATCCGGTTCCCGCAGCCATCAGATCATAGACCACGCTGCCCCGCAGGGTGCAGCGTCCGGCCTCCTGATCACTGTTCACCCGGTAGAAGATCACATAGCTGGCAAACGTGCCGTTTTCCTGCCCCATGGTCACCGCCGCCAAGGTACGGCTGTCGGCGGACAGCGCCGCCGTCATCACAAAGCGGTCCGACGACTTGAAGGCGAACACCGCTTCTCCGTTGCCGTCATAGACCCGTACCGCGGCCTTGCAGCCGCTTTCACTGCACACCACAGTCAGCCAGCCCTTGGTATTCAACGATGCACTGAGCACCTCTCCGGCGCAGTCCAGTGTGTACATCAGGCCCTTATCCGACAGGACGTATACCACCGTTCCGCCCACGTCATAGGCTGCGGCACGTCCGCCGCCGACGGACAACGTCGGTGATTGGAACTTCACCGCCTCGTCATACAGCGTCTTGTTCTGCTCATCCAGCACCGTCAGCTGGTGCATGGACACAGACACGAGGCTGCCCTCCAGCGAGGCAAAATGACCCGACTGGTCGCTGCTGTAACGATACAGCTGGGCGCAGCCGGTCTCATCCTTCACCGCCTTGGCGTAAATGACCTTGCGGCGCAGACCATCAAAACCGCTGCGGTCCAGCAGCACCGCCGCCGTCACCGCCGCTACCGCCAGTACCGCCACGATCAGCAGTACCAGCAGCGGCTTCCGGCTGCGCTTGGCCACACGCCGGGGCTGCTCCTCCTGGACGTCGCCCAGGGTAAACTCTTTCCAGTTGTTGGTGTTGTTATCCATTCAACCGTTCATCCTCATACCATACTCGCGTGAGATACAGCCCTCCCGGCGGTGCCGTGGGCCCCGCCAGCGTCCGGTTGCCCGAATTCAGTATCTCCGGGATGTCCTCCGGCATCAGCTTTCCCTCCGCCGCGTACAGCACCGTGCCGGTAATGGCACGTACCATATTATACAAGAAACCGTCCGCGCATACCTTCAGCTCCAGCAGTTCCCCATTCCGCGTCACACGGCAGTAGTGGATAGTCCGCACGGTGCTCCGCACGTTGGTCCCCACACTCCGCACAGCGGCGAAATCGTGGGTCCCCTCGAACATCCGGGCCGCCCGGTCCATCAAGTCCTCATCCAATTTCTTGGGATAGAAATACGCCCGGTGAACGTAAAAGGGGTTTTTGATCCGGGAGTTGTAGATACGGTAGGTATACTCCTTTTGGATGCACGACCCGATGGCGTTAAAGTCATCGGCTACCTCATAGGCCGCCTTTACCACGATGTCCTCCGGTATGTGGGTGTTCACCGCGAAGGGCAGGCGATCCACCGGTATCCGCGACTCTGTACGGAAATTGGCCACATAGTGCTCCGCGTGGACGCCGGCATCTGTGCGCCCGCAGCCGATGACCTTCACCGGATGGCCGCACACCATAGACAAGCCCTTTTCCAGCGTCTGCGCCACGGAGACCTCCGTCTTCTGCACCTGCCAGCCGTGATAGGCGGTGCCGTTGTACATCAATACCAGCGCGATATTCCGCATAGGCCCCGCCTCCTCTCACTCAAAAGTCAAGCTTTTTCAAAACGATGATGCCCGCCGTCAACAGCAGGAACGTCGCCAGCACAAGCCAGTCCGCCGCCTTATACCGCAGCACCCGCAGGGCTGTACGCCCCTCACCGCCGTGGTAACAGCGGCACTCCATAGCCGTAGCCAGTTCATCGGCACGGCGGAACGCACTGATGAACAGCGGCACCAAAATGGGAACCAGCGCTTTGGCACGCCGGAAGATATTGCCTGTCTCAAAGTCCGCGCCGCGGGCCTTCTGTGCCGACATGATCTTGTCTGTCTCCTCGATCAGCGTGGGAATGAACCGCAGCGCGATGGACATCATCATGGCCAGCTCGTGAATCGGCAGGCGCAGCTTTTTCAGCGGCCCCAGCAGGCTCTCCATGCCGTCCGTCAGGGCGATGGGACTGGTGGTGTACGTCATCAAAAATGTGCCCATGATGAGCATCACGATCCGCAGCACCATCTGCACGGCGGCTACAACACCCTCCCAGGTGATGCTCCGCAGCAGCCAAACATCCGCCACCGGCGTACCGGCGGTGAAAAACATATTCATAACGGCCGTGAAGGCCACCACAAAATAGACGGGCTTCAAGCCCTTTGTCAGCGACTTGAACGGCACCCGCGACACCAGCACCGACACCGCCAGCACCGTGATCATGATTCCATAGGTCAGTACGCTTTTGGCGCTGAACAGCGCCACGATGTAGAGGATGACGCACAGCAACTTTGTCCTGGGGTCCAGTCGGTGTACCGGCGTATCCGCCGGGAAGAACTGTCCCAGTGTGATATCCTTCAGCACGGAGACGCACCCCCCCTCAGCGTCAGCAGCTTCTGCTCCAGCGCCTCCACGGTGTATACCGCTGTATCGATATCCAACCCCCGCGCTTTCAGCGCGGCGGCCACCTTCGTCACCTGAGGCACGTCCAGCCCCACCTGCTCCAGTTCATGAGCCCGGGCAAACACCTGCTTCGGCGTGCCCTCCATATATACCTTTCCGTCGGACAGCACCACGATGCGGTCCACATTTCTGGCGATCTCCTCCATGCTGTGGCTCACCAGCACCACCGCCGCGCCCTTGGCGCGGTGATAGGCCTGTATCTGTGCCAGTATGGTGTCCCGCCCCTGGGGATCCAGCCCCGCCGTAGGCTCGTCCAACACCAACACCTTCGGTTCCATGGCGATGACGCCCGCGATAGCCACACGGCGCTTCTGTCCGCCGGAGAGCTCAAAGGGCGACTTGTCCAGCAGCGTCTCGTGCAGTCCCACAAAGGCCGCCGCGTCCCGCACCCGCCGGTCGATCTCCTCCGCGTCCAGTCCCATGTTCTTCGGTCCAAAGGCGATGTCCTTATACACCGTCTCCTCGAACAGCTGGTATTCCGGGTACTGGAACACCAGCCCCACCTTGAAGCGTACGTCCCGTATTTTCTTCGGATCCGCCCAGATGTCCTTCCCCTCCAGGAGAATACGCCCGGACGTGGGCTGCAAAAGCCCGTTCAGATGCTGTATCAGCGTGGATTTACCGGACCCGGTGTGTCCGATCACGCCCAAGAACTCCCCTGCGCCCACAGTCATGCTCAGCCCCTCCACGGCGCTGCGCTGAAACGGCGTCCCCGCCGAATAGGTGTGGGTCAGGTCCTCTATCTGCAAAATCGGTTCCAATGTTACTTCCCTTCCGCCTCGCCGAAAGCGCGGCAAATGGTATCGGCGCACTCGTCTACCGTCAGGTTTTCCAGCGGCACATCTATTCCGTCCTGCCGCAGCCGGTACAGCATCTCCACCGTATCCGGCGCCGCCAGACCCAGTTCATGCAGGCGCTCCACCTGTGAGAACACCTGCCGTGGCATACCGTCCATCGCTACCTCGCCGTCGTTCATCACGATCACTCGGTCTGCACGCTCCGCCTCGACCATGTGATGGGTGATAAGCACCACGGTAATACCCTGTTCCCGGTTCAGCCGCAGCACGGTGTCGATGACCTCACGCCGTCCCGCCGGGTCCAGCATAGCCGTGGCCTCGTCCAGCACGATGCACTCCGGCTCCATGGCCAGAATACCCGCAATGGCGATGCGCTGCTTCTGCCCGCCGGAGAGCAGGTGCGGCGCGTGCAGACGGTAGTCATACATCCCGACGAGCTTCAGTGCCTCGTCCACGCGTCTGCGGATTTCCTCCGAGGGAACGCCGAGGTTCTCCGGCGCAAAGGCAACATCCTCTTCTACAACGTTGGCGACCATCTGATTATCGGGATTCTGGAACACCATGCCGACCGTGCGGCGGATGTCGACCAAAAGAGACTCGTCGGACGTGTCCATGCCGAATACATGCACACTGCCGCCCTCCGGCAGGAGGACCGCGTTAAAATGCTTTGCCAGCGTGGATTTTCCGCAGCCGTTGTGGCCGAGGACGGCGACAAAGCTGCCCTCCTCGATGGATAAATTTAGATCGTCAAAAACCGTGACGCCGCCGCTTTCGCTCTGGGCGTCATAGGAGAACTTCAAATGTTCTGTCCGGATGGCCTCGGTCATGCTCTGCCCTCTCTTGTCCAGCGCCCTGTTGCGCCGCACGGGAGCACAAGGCCGGAATCGGTCACGGGAAGGCCAAGCTCATCCGAGACCGTCCCGCCGCCGAAGCGCGGCGTTACCACGCTGTCGAGGAGGCATGTCAGAACGGACGGCGCGAGGCCTGTCGTGTAGGAATTGATGATGAAAAACAGCGGATCGTCCGACAGCACGCCGGAGACGAGCTTCAGGAACGGGAAAAGGTCCTTTTCGAGCTTCCAGATCTCGCCGGACGGGCCGCGCCCGTAGGACGGCGGGTCCATGATGACGGCGTCGTAGCGGCGGCCGCGCTTGATCTCGCGCTCGACGAACTTGGCGCAGTCGTCGATGATCCAGCGGATGGGTGCGCCGGACAGACCGGAGGCAGCCGCATTTTCGCGGGCCCAGGCGACCATGCCCTTGGCGGCATCCACATGACAGACGGATGCACCTGCCGCAGCGGCCGCAAGTGTTGCGCCGCCGGTATAGGCAAACAGGTTCAGCACGCTGACGGGCCGCCCCGCGCGGCGGATCTGGTCATCGATAAAATCCCAGTTTGCCGCCTGCTCCGGGAACACGCCCGTATGCTTGAAGTTCATGGGCTTGACCTGGAACGTCAGCTCACGGTAATGAATGCACCAGTGCTCCGGCAGATGGTGCGCGGACCAGTGTCCGCCGCCGGTGCTCGAGCGGGCATAGCGCGCGTCAAAGCGCTTCCAGCGCGGGTCCTGCCGCGGCGTGCTCCAGATGACCTGAGGGTCCGGCCGCACGAGATAGAAGCTGCCCCAGCGCTCGAGCTTTTCTCCGTCGGAGGTATCGAGCACCTCATAATCCTTCCATTGATCGGCTTTCCACATGGGCTTTCAGCTCCTGTCTGTCTTTTTGCGGGCTGCGGGCATCGGTGTGCGTGCGGGCGTGGGCGGCTCAGTCGATTCCGTCGGTTCCGTCGGCTCCGTCGGGAGCGTCGGATCGGTCGGGCCCTCCGTCGGCTCGGTCGGCTTAACGGATTCAGCAGTGTGGATGGTGCAGACCTGCTCCTTATCCTCGGGATTGTAGACGAAGTCTGCATCCTTGTTGACTTTCCAATTCTTATTATAAATCAGCTTGCCGACTTCTTCAACCGTATTTCCGTCGGCCTTTTCACAGTATTCGTTGGCAATTTTGCCGCTTTCCTTGCAGATTTTGACCATAGTATGGCAGGTGCACTCCTTTGTGGGCGCATCTTCATAGAACAGACGCACCGTTACAACGCGGTTGCTGCCATTCTCGCGCACGTCCTTCTTGCAGGCCTCGATGGGCTTGCCGCCACAGTCAGCGCAGACGGAATAGTAGCCGACATTCTCGGGCTGCGAGAATGAGGCGGACTCCAGCCCTTCGTGCAGCGGACGCATGACCTGATTCCACATGGAAATGGCGGGGTTCGTCCAGTCACCGTCGAGAATGATCTGCTCCGGCTCGTCATAACCGCACCAGACGACGGCCGTGTAGTACGGCGTGTAGCCCGCAAACCAGCGCGTCTGGTTGTCGTTGGACGTACCGGTCTTACCGGCTACGGCGATGTTGTCCATGGCCGCGGCGGAGCCGGTACCGGCAAGCACGGCATTCTGCAGCATATAGTTGATATAGAAGTCGGCCTTCTCGCCGATGGCGGTGTGGCTCTCCTGTGCATTGTCGAGGATGACCTTTCCCTCGGGGTCGACGACCTTTGTGAACGTGCGGGCCTCGCGGAACGTGCCGCCGTTCGGGAAGGTGCCGTAGGCCTGCGTCATCTCGCGCACGGTGACGCCGCGCGTGAGCTGGCCGAGGCCGAGCGGAGCAAGGGCGATATCCGTATAGGAGTGGTCGCCGATCTGCA
>OGML01003063.1_pt1 | contig 10802 bp, 16 predicted proteins | sample 1572951 | NCBI WGS metagenome assembly OGML01 (sample SAMEA2581883, study PRJEB24529) | metagenome | biome: Human gut stool | place: China | collected 2011 | reverse complement strand
AACAGGCATAGCGGAGGCGGTCGAAGATGAAAATATATGAGGGAACAGACGGACTAAGAGGATTAGTCAAGAAGCTTATCGAGGTCTATGACTTTAAGAAAGTTGTGTTTGAGGGCGATAATGCGAGTATTGATACACAAAATGCCACCTTTCAGCTTTGGGTAACAGATGAGCTGTTTTTAAGAGGGCAATTTTCTGATGCAAATAGTAACTTTGGCTGGTGTGACTTGAGGACACAAGCATTAACTTGTCCTTGTGTAAGTACTGCACCTCGTATTGGAGATCCTAGACGTTGGGTTATTTATAAACAGAGTGATTTAATAGCTATTGGAATAGACAATAACACAGCTAGTAGACCTGGTATAAATATAATAATTGGCGAAATAACTAACTATGAAACAGGAGAAACTGAAATAGGTATGACAACAAGTTGTGCTGATAATAATACTCGTTTATATACAGTATTTACTAATGGAACTTCTATAAAATCTACACCTTATAGGTATTTTTGCCAACAAAAATCAGTAACATCATTTGCTCCTGTAGTTTCTACTGAGTTAAACAAAGGTTTCACCAATGTGTATCATATACTTTCTCATATACAGGGTATATCAGATAGCTATAGTAACAGTGACTACTCTGTACCTACACAGACAGTGCTGCTCAACGGCAAGAAATATCTGTTAAGCAGATTTGCATTTGAGATAAAGGAGTGAGCAAGATATGAAACAGAAATTTGCAAAGCTTATAGACGTCAAGTCTATCGTGACGATACTGCTGACGGCAGTGTTCTGCGTGTTGGCACTTCGCCGCACGATAACTGCAGAACAGTTCATCACGGTGTTTACTGTGGTGATATCGTTCTATTTCGGCACGCAGTATCAGAAAAACTATAAAAATAACAAGGAGGATAATTATCATGGCAGCGACAATTAAAGGCATTGATGTTTCTATGTATCAGACAAACGTAGATTTCGCAAAGGTCAAAGCGGCGGGCTACAGTTTTGTTATTATCAGATGCAATAACTGGGATAACACGAAGAACTGTGTAGTAAAAGATCCGCTTTTTGAAACGCATTACAAAAATGCAAAGGCAGCTGGGCTTGACGTCGGCGCATATTACTATACATGGCAGACAACAGTATCCGGTGCGAAACAGGACGCAGTTCTTTGTCTCGATTACATCAAGGGCAAAACTTTTGAATACCCGATTTACTTTGATCTGGAGTGGCAGAAAGCTTTTGCACGCGGTAAAACGGTATGCTCCGACATGGTAAAAACTTTTTGCACTGCGCTGGAGGAAGCAGGCTACTTCGCAGGTCTGTATATCAGCCGCAGTCCGCTCCAGACTTACATAACAAATGATGTCGCAAGACGCTATGCACTGTGGATTGCAGAATACAACAGCAAGTGCAACTACGGCGGCACATACGGTATGTGGCAGTACAGCTCAACGGGCAAGGTCAGCGGTGTTTCCGTGCCGGTAGACATGGATTACTGCTATGTGGATTACCCATCTGTGATAAAGGCTAAGGGGCTTAACGGGTTTAAGGCTACTAACACAAGCACGTCTAAGGTACTTGACAGTTCGGGCTTTAAGAAAGGTGATAAATCCGATGGAGTTCTTGCACTGAAACAGCTCCTTATGCTGGCAGGGTACAAACTTGACAACAACGGCACGTTCGGAGACGGTACCCTAAAGGCGGTCAATACTCTGTTGAAAAAGTGGGGCTATACTCAGAACGGTATTGCGGGGACTAAATTTATTAAAAAGCTGTCTGTAACGATAAAGTAAAGGAGTAGCTTATGGATACAAAAGAAACATCATACAGCCAAATGGTGACAGTCACTAGGCTTAATTACAGGAGCGATTGCAACTTCACCGCCGGAACGATTGTTGGCGTTCTCGAAGATAATACTCCGGTAAAAGTCGCTGATGATTTTTATGAATTGCATCACGGTCACTACTGGAGAAAAATCAAGCTTGGTCGCAAGCATTATTATGTTGTTGCTGATTGGCTTAAAAAGATTTAAAAGTAACAGCTCCGGGCAATCCGCTCGGAGCTGTATACTATATTAAAAGGAGGTCATATTTATGAAAAGTCCAATACCATGGATTGGTGGAAAGAGCCAGCTTAAAAGTAAGATCATCAAGTCTTTCCCGCCTACAGAAAGCTACAACAGATTTATCGATGTATTCGGCGGAGGCGGGTCTATACTTTTTGCAAAAGGCAAACACGCTGATCTAGAGATCTATAATGACGCCAACAGTGATTTGGTCAACTTTTTCAGATGCTTAAAATATCATTCTGATGAGCTTAAAAAGGAGATAAAATACTATTTAAACAGCCGGGAAATGTTCCTTGACTGCCGTGAGCGCATATCTGTAACCGGATTTACAGACATTCAGCGGGCTGCTATGTTCTATGTGCTTGTCAAGACAGGCTTCGGAGCAAGTCTGAGAACGTTCGGCTGCAACAAAAAGCGGCTTAACACAGATAATTTCGCAGATATCGAGGCAAGACTGGATGGAGTAGTGATCGAAAACAAAGATTTTGAGGATCTTATCAAGGTATACGACCGTGAGAAAGCTTTATTCTACTGCGACCCTCCATACCACAAGACAGAGCGGCATTACACTGTTAAATTTACCGAGGATGACCATGAGCGGCTCTGCAGAGTTCTTCACCAGATCAAGGGCAGATTTGTACTGTCGTACAACGATGACAAGTATGTGAGAGACCTGTATAAAGACTACAATATTCAGGCGGTCACCCGCAATAACAGTCTTTCATCAGGTGATTTCAAAGAGGTAATAATCACAAATTTCTAGTATTTTTTTTAGAGAATAAATAACGGATTTCGTTATTTATGTTGTAAAAAACATACCGGAGGTAATCATGAGAGTAAAATTAAGGGCTTTGCTTAATTCCAGGGGCATTACTCAGGCTGAACTTGCGCAGGCGACAGGCATCAGACCGTCCACAATCTCACAGCTTTGCAATAACATCGCTGTCGGTTTCAAATTTTCACATCTTGAGCTGATTTGCAGATTTTTAAAATGCGATTTAAATGACATTTTAGAGCTGTAAAAAATACGTTTCAAAAATTCCCGATAATGCAAAAAAAGTGATGAGTGTTTCGTTTTGTTGAAACATTTCATCACTTTTTCGCGTTTTGCTTGTCAGTTTTTTGGATTTTGCTTGTCAAACATCAACAAAAATGGTGTGCTATATGGTTTTATACGTTATTATAAAGTAAAGGGCAGATACCTCGATAATGAAGTATCTGCCCTTTGTGATTCATAACTGTAATAAAGGATCTACTTTGGTTAATGCGAATTATTCTTCTATTTCTGTGGTCTTGATGTGAAGCTCTTCAAGCTGCTTCTCGTCTACTGTGGACGGACAAGCACTCATAAGCTCGCTGGCGTTCTGTACCTTTGGGAACGCTATTACATCTCTAAGGCTGTCGGCATTGCAGATTATCATGGAAAGTCTGTCAAGTCCTATGCCCATACCACCATGCGGTGGTGCGGCATAACGATAAGCGTCTACGAGGAAGCCGAACTTTGCTTCTATCTCTTCGTCTGTCATGCCCAGTGCTTCAAACATTTTCTGCTGAAGCTCAAAGTCAGTTATTCTCATTGAGCCTGATGAAAGCTCTGTGCCGTTGAGGACAAGATCCCATGCCTTTGCACGGACGTTTGCAGGGTCGGTGTCAAGATAATCAAGACACTCCTCCATTGGCATTGTGAATGGGTGGTGCGCTGCTACCCATGTGTCGTTCTCGTCGTCATACTCAAAGAATGGCATTTCTGTTATCCATACAAAATTGAACTTGCCCTCCGGGATAACGCCAAGACGCTTTCCGCAGATAAGTCTGAGTGCGCCCAAAGTTGGAAGAACTACCTTGTTCTTGTCTGCACAGATGAGGATAAGGTCGCCCTTTTCTGCTCCAACGGCTGTGTTTATCTTCTCAAGGTCGCCCTCGCCAAGGAACTTCTTGAATGAGCAATTCGGCTCGTCTGCCCAGCGGATATACGCAAGACCCTTTGCACCTATGCCCTTTGCGTGCTCAACAAGCTTGTCGATCTCTTTTCTTGTGTATGTTGCCGCACCGCCCTTGACGTTTATTGCACGAACTGAGCCGCCTGCCTCGATAGCTGACTTGAATACTACAAAGTCAATATCCTTAACGGTGTCTGTGATATCCTGTATCTCCATGCCGAAACGTGTATCAGGCTTGTCAGAGCCGTAACGGCTCATAGCGTCTGCAAATGTAAGTCTTGGCAGTGGGAGAGTTACTTCTACGCCAAGTATCTCTTTGAAAAGCTTTTCGATATAGCCTTCGATACAAGCCTGGATATCCTCCTGATCGACAAAGGACATCTCAAGGTCTATCTGTGTGAACTCAGGCTGTCTGTCGGCTCTCAGGTCCTCGTCACGGAAACATCTTGCAAGCTGGATATACCTGTCGTAGCCTGATATCATAAGGAGCTGCTTGTATATCTGCGGTGACTGTGGAAGTGCATAGAACTTGCCTGCGTGAACTCTTGACGGAACGAGGTAATCTCTTGCGCCCTCTGGGGTGGACTTCATCATCATAGGAGTTTCTATCTCAAGGAAACCATTGTCATAGAAATACTCTCTTGTTATCTGAGCTATCTTATGACGGGTGATGATATTCTTCTGAAGCTTTGGATTTCTAAGGTCAAGGTAGCGGTATTTGAGCTTCAGCTCATCGTTTACCTTATCTGAGTTTGTTACCTCAAACGGTGTTGTTTCAGCCTTTGAGAGTATTCTCAGGTCTGTTACGGCAACTTCTATCTTGCCTGTTTTTAGCTTTTCGTTCACGCTCTCACGAGGACGTACCATACCCTTTGCCATGAGGACATACTCGCTTTTTACAAGCTGAGCCTTTTCAAAAACGGCTCTGTCTGTTTCGTCATTGAATGCAAGCTGTACAAGTCCAGTTCTGTCACGGAGGTTGATGAAGATAAGGTTGCCCATATCTCTTACTCTGTCGGCAAAGCCGCATACAACGACTTCCTGCTCTGTTTCAGGCACTTCGCCGCAGTAATGGGTTCTGCGTAAGCCCTTCATTGTATCAAGTTTCATTTTACATTACTTCCTTTTCTTTGGGTTTATATTGATAAAAAATTATTCGTCGCTTTCGTCTGTTTTGCTGACGGCAGGCGGGAAGCTGTCAAGATAGGCTCTGACGAACTTCTTCTTGTTGTCCCAGAACATGAGTAACAATCCCACGAGCCATATTGCGGCAAAGCATACCGCGCCTGTTTTCTCTTCCAGTGCCACAAGCATAAGGGTGAGGAAAAGCACAAGCACCGTCCATATGACGCCCACAACATAGGCATAGACAGGCTTTCTGAACTTGCCGTATATCCTGGAGCCGTTGGGGGTCTTTTCTACCTTGCCATAAAAGCCTGTTGAGCCTCCGTCACGCTTTTTGGCGGTGTGGTGGAATATCTGAAAGCTTTCGGCATCTGTGCGGTAGCCATAAAAAATGGTATCGTCACGGTGGTTCTTCATGAACTTGCTTTGGGAGAGAATGTTTATGGTGGGTCTATGCTCGATAAGGTCACCGTCAAGCTTTCTGAGAACTCTTTTGGGTGAAAGTGAGGTTTCTACCTCATAGGTCACAGGTCTTATTGCAAGCATTATTTATCTTCCTTTTTATCGGGATAATCAGCAGGGTCAAAGACCTTGTCGTTTATCTTTATCTGTCCGCCTGTGTGGGTGTTGCAGAGCATACCATAGATAGTGCCGCATTTTGTACACCTGAACTGGTGGAAAAGCTTTTCGGCATACCACTTGTTGTCGTCATCCATTATTTTATCAAGAGGGCAGGTCTGATAGGTCATTTCAACTTCCCCTGCCAGCAGCATTCTTGCAAGAGAACCTATGCAGAGCATATATTCCTGCGGAGTGTGTATTTCTGTCAGAGGTATTTTCTCGCACTGTTCACATCTCATTGCTTAGTTCTCCTTTCCGATAAATTTCTCTATATCAGCGTCGATATCCTTGAACATATCTGCCATGAGGGCGTTTGAAAAGTTCTCGGCAATGGTGTTGTCAAGCCTGATATCTGTCTGCTCGCCTGTTGCCATGTTTTTGAGCTTTGCAACGCCTGATTCTATCTCGTTGTCACCAAGCACCATAACGAACTTTGCACCTATTTTGTTTGCATACTTCATCTGAGCGTTAAGTCCTTTGCCTATAAGGTCATATTCTACGAAACAGCCCTCTTCTCTAAGCTCGGAGGCTATGCCCATTGCCTTTTTAAGGGCGTCCTCGCCCATTGGTACGATATAAAGGTCGCAGGTCTTTGGCTCCATATAGTCGCAGCCCTGAGCGTCCATTACCATGAGAAGTCTTTCAAGACCAAGACCGAAACCGAGGGCAGGGGTCGGCTTTCCGCCAAGATGCTGGATAAGTCCGTCATAACGTCCGCCGCCGCAGACTGTGCCCTGTGCGCCTATCTCATCGGTGATGAACTCGAAAACTGTTCTTGTATAATAGTCAAGACCTCTTACTATCTTAGGATTGATGTCAAAGTCGATGCCCATTACAGAGAGGTACTCCTGAAGCTTCTCAAAGTGTTCTTTGCAATCATCGCAGAGATAATCGAGGATAACAGGGGCGTCCTTGCCAAGCTCCTGACAGTGTTTGTCTTTACAATCAAGTATTCTCATTGGATTTTTGTCAAGTCTGTCCCGACAGGTCTCGCAAAGCTGGTCTTTTCTTGCGGCAAAATACTCTTTCAGAGCCTTGCGATATTCTGCACGGCAGGTTGGACAGCCTATAGAGTTGATGTTGAGCTTGATGTTTCTGAGTCCTGCTCTGTCAAGAACGCTTTTTGCAAGAGAAATTACCTCTGCGTCTGCTCTTGGGCTTTCAGAGCCGACCATTTCACAGCCGAACTGGTGGAACTCTCTGAGTCTGCCCTTTTGTGTGTTCTCGTGTCTGAAAAATGAGAGGATATAATAGACCTTCTGCGGCAGACCCTCGTTCATAATGCCGTTTTCAAGGACAGCTCTCATTGTGCCGGATGTTCCCTCCGGACGGAGTGTGAACTTTGAGTCGCCTGCTGCGGAAACTGAATACATCTCTTTCTGAACAACGTCTGTTGTTTCGCCAACAGAACGCACGAACAGACCTGTTTCCTCAAAAGTTGGTACTCTTATTTCTTTGAAGCCGTATATTTCGGCAGCTTCGGAAACTATCTTCTCTACAGTGTGCCACTTATAGACCTTTGAGGGAACAATGTCCTCTGTGCCTTTTGGCTTTTTAACTATCAATGCCATATAATAACGATCCTTTCTGTATTTTGTCTTGAACTTTTGAATACCGATATCGTTTAAATAGCTGTGATATCGGGACGTTGTAAGAAATGGCGAACACTGTTCACCGCTACATTAAAGAGCCTTGGTGCTGTAATTACAACGTTTCAAATTTCAAAATCGTCAATAAAACCTTTTTTTATATAATAACCGAATTTAAGACATTCGTCAAGTGCTGTTGTGCTGCCTTTTTCGGTCATTGACCAATTATTTCGCTGAGTGCTGCCACGGCTGGCAGGGCAGGGGATAATTTTCTGTGTGAAAAAGTGCTGTGCAAGCATGGCGGAACGCCGCATATGATATGCGGTAGTGACTATAATAATGCTTTTGCAGTTTGGAAAATGCTTTTTTACAAGCTCGGCTGCGTTTTGCAGATTTTCCACGGTATCAAGAGAGTGTGTTTCCACAGTTATGGCGGAGGTCGGTATGCCGCATTTTTCGGCGGCGATGAGCATGGCCTTATACTCTGCCATGTCACCAAGGGAAGTCTTTTGCACCTTTCCACCGCAGAATATGAGATGTGGGGCTTTTCTCTCCTGAAAAAGCTTTGCTGCCAGCGGAACACGGTAGTCGCAGGCTTTGCGGCTTCCCAGAACTATTATAACGTCGGCAGTTTCGCCTTTATAGTCAAGACCCTCGAAAAGAAGCTTGTCTACTATTTCGGGGGTGATGTTTTCTTTTGTTAGCTGGCTGGCTTTCATTGTTATACCGCCTTTGCTTTTTGTTGTGCTGAGATAAGGTGTTCGAGAGTGAGTGAGGAGCGAAAAAGCGGGACGTCGCATTCTTGTTTTGCAGAAATTGAGCCGCTCCCCTATGGGTGGTGGACAAAAAAATAAAGCCGTCCCCTAGTAAGGGACGACTTTTACCGTGATACCACCCTAATTATCCGAACACTTTCGTGCCGGATCACTCTAACGCTTTAACGCAGCTATACGTCCGTTCTTGAACAAACGGAAGCTCCAAGGTGTCCTTCTTCCTGCCCTTTGTGTGAACCCTCTCACCAACGGCTCTCGCTGAAACATAAGAACGGAATACTCTCCCTTTCATCGCTTTTGTATATGAAATTTCAATTATATCTTTGTAGGATTAACGATATCTCTCCAGTCAAGATCGCCTCGCTCAAGTGCGTGGATAAGCGCTTCGGCAGTGGCAATGTTTGTGGCTACCGGAATGTTGTGTACATCGCAAAGTCTGAGGAGATTCATATCATTAGGTTCGTGTGGCTTCACTGAGATAGGATCTCTGAAAAACAGAAGCAGGTCTATCTCGTTGCAGGATATTCTCGCTGCGATCTGCTGGTCGCCGCCCTGTGAGCCGCTGAGATAACGCTGAACGTTAAGGCCTGTTGCTTCGGCTACCATTTTTCCCGTAGTACCTGTGGCACAAAGATTGTGCTTGCTGAGTACACCGCAATAGGCGATACAGAACTGTACCATGAGTTCCTTTTTTGTGTCATGAGCAATAAGTGCAATATTCAATGGAAACCCCCCGTTTATATATTAGTACATTAATGAACAAATAAGTTTCGTTATATAAAACAGCCGCACTATGCGCAGATACCCTCACGCACACGGCTGATAATATACTCAGACCTTGATGGAGAGGGGTATATGCTCGCCCTTTATTCTTCTTGAAATAGCAGAGAATGCAAGGAAGCCCATAGAGCTTGATGAAAGCGGCGCACCCTTTCCTGTTGCAAGAGGGATAGCACTGTCCTCAGGGATAACACCCAGAAGCTGAACGCCGACTGTGTCGATGATAGCGTCAAGGTCGTCCATTTCGTCAAACTCGAATATTCTCTTGTTTGCCTTGTTGATAACAAGTCTTTGCTTCTGATTTCCTCTCTTATAGAACTCGTCTGACATCATTCTCGCATCTCTTACGCATACAGGGTCAGGAGTTGTAACTATAAGTATAAGGTCGGAATTAGTAACTATATCAAATACAGAACCGTTGATACCTGCAGAGGTGTCAATGATTATGTATTCAAAATACTTTCTCATTTCCTGTGTGATCTTTTCGATATCCTCAGCCTTGAGCTGAACGAACGGGTCGGACGGAGCACAAAGAACGCTCAGGTTTGAAGCAAGCTTAACAGTTGTTGTTGCCTTGTATACGTCGCAAGTACCCTCAAGAACGTCACCTAGATCGTATGTAATATTACCCTGCATACCAAGCATGATATCCATACATCTCAGACCAAAGTCAAGCTCAATTATAAGTGTACGGTTTCCCTGCTTAGCAAGGGCATAACCGAGACAGGCGCTTATAGAAGATTTGCCTGTTCCGCCTTTACCGGAAGTAACTGCAATAATTTTTGACATAAAACTCATTGCTCCTTTCATATATCAATCCTGCGGCTGACCGCAGAACGCATCAGCAATAATAACTTGCCCCTTCACAGCCGTGAAAAGGCAGATTTAAGAAAACGTTTCAGTACCCTCCGCAGGCAATGCGGAGAAGCATAGCGTTACCTAATAATATTGTACCACATATTTTGAAATTGTCAAAGACATTTGTACAAAAAAAATACAAAATCGTTAATTCACATTAATTTTCACTTTTATTTTTGTCTATTTTGCACAATGCCATATCAGTGCTACAGAGTTTGTGATAATAAATCATAGCAAACCGATAAATTTATTATACAATAATATTATTAATGCTATAAAAATTATTTTTGAAAATTATATAACAAAATAAAAAATCGGACAGGTAGTTATAATTTTTGGGACAATACATATAAATGTACAAACTTTGAAAACAGAAAGCGAGGAAAAGGGTATGTTTATCAAGACAATAAAAGTAAAAAAGCCAACATTTGCGGTGATCGGGGCGGTTCTGGCGGCGTTGGCACTGTTGGCGGTGATAATAGTGACAGTGGTGAGGATATCGTCGCCTGCGGTGTACGAGATGAAAAGCGAAGCGCAAAGACAGGCGTTTTTGAAAGAAATGGGCTGGGAGGTGTCTGACGAATACGATGAATGCAAGGCGGTGACCATACCGAAAGAATTCAATGAGGTGTATGAAAAGTATAATAAGCTTCAGAAGCAGCAGGGCTTTGACTTGGAGGACTATAAAGGGAAAACCGCTGAGGTGTATACATATGCTGTGAAGAATTATGGGAATAAGAAGCAGGAGGTCAGGGCTAATCTTATCGTCTGTGAGGGACAGCTTGTGGGAGGAGATGTATGCTCAGCGGAACTGGACGGATTTATGCAGGGGCTGAGGAAAAAGTAGGCGTCCGAGCGTGGAACGTCGGCATTATGAACAAGGGTAAACTAATGCTTCATAGGTCAAAAAAACCGATACAAATAGTAATAAAACGCCTGTGGAGCATATCTGCAGGCGTTTGGTTTTGGTCAAGTTTTTCGCATATTTGACTTTTGACGGTATCGTATGCTATAATCTTTATAAGAAAATTGTCAGAAAGGCTTTT
>OGML01003057.1_pt1 | contig 10817 bp, 8 predicted proteins | sample 1572951 | NCBI WGS metagenome assembly OGML01 (sample SAMEA2581883, study PRJEB24529) | metagenome | biome: Human gut stool | place: China | collected 2011 | reverse complement strand
TGATGATGAGTATATTGTTTTATGTGACTATAGTCCAATGATAAAATTAAGAAATAAATCGTTAAAGGCAGGAGTGAAAATCAATGTATTTGGTAATGAATTAATACCAAAATACAAGGAATGCCAAGAAGGTTTTATAGAAATGTCAGGAAATCCTTCAAATACAGGAATAATAATTGTTCCTGATGGCATAATTGATGAAAATCATAAAATAAGAGAATTTATTGCAGCTAACTATTCTATGGATGATAAGAAAGAAGTAGAAAAATTTGAACAGAAAGTAGAAAAGATTTATGATGAGACTAGATGGAATTATATGGTACCAATGGTTAATACTAAAAATAATATTATAGACAGTGCAGTTGGTATTGGAGCAATAAGTGCATTTATAGGTCTTTACATTGGAGTTATTCTTCTGATATCAGGTGCAGCAATTCTGGCTTTGAAAGAATTATCAGAAAGTGCAGATAATGTGGAAAGATTTAGAATGATTAGAAAACTTGGCGCAGATGAGAAACAGATTAATAAGGCATTGTTCAGACAGACAGCTTTGTTTTTCATATTCCCATTAGCACTTGCAATTGTCCATTCGATATTTGGAATGATGTTTTCAAAACAAATACTTGATTTTATTGGAACGAAAATGATTGGACCATCAATTGGTATGACAGCAATAATTTTACTTGTAATATATGGTGGATATTTCTTAATATCATATTTCTGCAGTAAAAATATAATAAAGGAATAATTGGTGTTTGTTTAATATATAAATATTATTTCATACACATATTTGATATTTTGTTTTTATAAAATAAAGGAGGACGTCGCTAAAACAACGCCCTCCTATTATTATTTATAAAAGAGTTATGACTTTTGAATATATTTTTTTTAATAATGTATCGCTGAAATAATGTTAATTATAAAAAAGGGGATAGTGCTTTATATTGACTTGCATAAATAATTCTTCTAAAATGGTGGCAGAATAAAAATAGAAAAAGATTTAAAAGTCTTGAACATAGATTTGGAAAGGAATGAGCAATATGGAAAGAAAAAATGCATGGAAGACATATGATGAAGCACAGATGAAAGAATTACAGCAGTTAAATGCAGATTACATTAATTTTTTGTCAGAGTGTAAAACTGAGAGAGAATGTGTAAAAGACACAGTAAGAAGAGTAGAAGAAAAAGGATATATAAGTATTGAAAAGGCGATGGAAGAAAATAAAACTTTACAGCCGGGCGATAAAATTTATGCTGTATGCATGAATAAGACAGTTGCTTTATTTAACATAGGAAATAAGCCACTTGAAAAAGGAATGAATATTTTAGGTGCTCATGTGGATTCTCCAAGAATGGACATAAAGCAGAATCCTTTATATGAAAAAGAAGGAATGGCATATTTAGATACTCACTATTATGGTGGAATTAAAAAATATCAGTGGGTTGCACTTCCGCTTGCCTTACACGGCGTAGTTGCTTTAAAAGACGGCAGTGTCGTGGAAGTCTGCATTGGTGAAGATGCTTCTGACCCGGTTGTCGGCGTATCGGATTTGCTGATTCATCTTGCCGGTGAACAGATGAGCAAAAAGGCCGACAAAGTTATTGAAGGTGAAAATTTAGATATTCTTGTCGGCAGTATGCCGTCTTATGAAAAAGAAGAAGACGGAAAAGATGCAAAGGAAGCCGTTAAGAAAAATATTCTTGCGCTGTTAAAGGAAAAATACGGCATTGAAGAAGAAGATTTTATCTCTGCCGAGCTTGAAGCTGTTCCTGCCGGTCCTGCAAGAGATTACGGTATCGACAGAAGCATGATTATGGGTTACGGCCATGACGATAAAGTCTGCGCTTATCCTTCCTTAGCCGCCCTGTTAAATGCAGATAATCTGGACAAAACAGGTGTATGCGTACTTGTCGACAAAGAAGAAATCGGCAGTGTCGGTGCAACCGGTATGCACTCCCGTTTCTTTGAAAATATGACAGCAGAAGTTATGGAACGCATGGGACAGTATTCTGAATTAAAGCTGCGCCGCGCACTGACCGCTTCCAATATGCTCTCATCTGATGTCAATGCGGCATTTGACCCGAACTACGCAAGTGTCAGCGAAAAGAAAAATACGTCCTTCTTCGGAAATGGCATGGTCTTTATGAAATATACCGGCGCTCGCGGAAAGAGCGGTTCTAATGACGCTTCGGCAGAATACCTTGCCGCATTAAGAAAGGTTATGGATGATGCAGATGTATCATTTCAGACAGCTGAACTTGGTAAGGTAGACATCGGCGGTGGTGGAACAATAGCTTATATATTAGCTAATCTTGATATGAATGTAATTGACAGTGGCATTGCTGTACAGAATATGCACGCACCATATGAAGTTATAAGCAAAGCAGATTTGTATGAAACATTAAAGGGTTATGAGGCATTTTTAAAAAATGCTTAATAATACAATAATGCAAAAGTGATTATATAATATTTGCAAAATATTAATATTTGGAAGGATGACATATATATGAAATGGAATAGATATTCAATTAAGACAACAACACAGGCTGTTGATTTAATAAGCAGTGCTCTTGATGATATAGGAATTGAGGGGATAGAGATACAGGACAATGTACAGCTTACACAAGAAGAAGCTAAGACAATGTTTGTTGATTTTATTCCTGAGCTGCCACCAGATGATGGAACAGCAGTTGTTAATTTTTATATTGATTCAGATGAGGACGATGGAACATTAGTTAAAAAGGCTGAGCAGGAAATTAAAGATTTAAGAATGTTTGTTGATATCGGTGAAGGAACAATAACAAGGTCTGAGACAGAAGATAAAGACTGGATTAATAACTGGAAGCAGTACTGGCATACATTTACAATTGGTAATCTGTATATTAAGCCAACATGGGAAGAGATTACAGAGGAGATGAAAGGACATCCTGTTCTTAGCATTGATCCGGGAACTGCATTTGGAACAGGTTCACACGAAACAACAAGAATGGTTATTAAGCAGCTTGAAAAGTACGTTAAAAAAGGTGACAGAATACTTGATGTGGGCTGTGGAAGCGGAATACTTTCAGTCGTTGCCCTTAAATATGGTGCGGAATATGCACTTGGTACAGATCTTGACCCTAATGCAATTATTGCCTCAGAAGAGAATTCGGTTCAGAATAATATAACTAAGGAGCAGTTTGAGGTTATTGAGGGTAATATAATTGATGATAAGAATATTAAGGATAGATGTGGATATGAATGTTATGATATAGTGTGTGCTAATATTCTTGCTGATGTATTAGAGCCATTATCAGTTAATATTCACGAGCATATGAAGCATGGAGCATATTTTATAACTTCTGGAATTATTAATACTAAAGAAGATGAAGTTGTTAATGCTTTCAAGAAGAATTCAGAGCTTGAGATAGTTGAGATTAACCACGATGGCGAATGGGTTAATGTAACAGCCAGAAGAAAGTAATTAATAGATAACGCGAAAGGATTACATATGTATCATTTTTTTGCAGAGCACGAGAATATATTTGACGATTACATTGATATTAAAGGCGGGGACGTTAATCATATTAAGAATGTACTGCGTTTAAAAAAGGGTGATGAGATACTTATAAGCAGTGGTGATAATTATGATTATAATTGTATTATTGATACAATAACCGATGATTATGTACGAAGCCTTATAACATCAGTTAATGAGAAAGGCAATGAACTTTCATCAAAGGTATATTTATTTCAGGGACTTCCTAAAGCTGATAAAATGGAACTTATTATACAGAAGATGATTGAGCTTGGCGTGTATGAGATTGTTCCTGTAGCAATGAAAAGAAGTGTTGTAAAGCTTGATGATAAGAAAGCAAAGAGCAAGGTTGCAAGATGGAATACAATAGCTGAGAGTGCTGCCAAACAGAGTAAAAGAAGTATTATGCCAAAGGTTAGTGATGTTGTAAGTTTTAAGCAGGCAGTTGCTATGGCTTCGGAATTAGATGTATTATTACTTCCTTATGAGTGTGCAGAAGGAATTGAACATACAAGACAGGTTATTGCTTCTATCGGGAAAGGAAAGAGCATAGGTATCTTTATTGGACCAGAGGGTGGTTTTGATAAAGATGAACTTGAGCTTGCAACTAATGCAGGAGCTGATATAATAACACTTGGCAGACGTATATTAAGAACCGAGACAGCAGGTCTTATGCTGATGTCGGTGCTTATGTACAATATGGAGGAATAATAATGCAGGCATATCTTGATAATTCAGCAACGACAAAGTGTGCACCTGAGGTTGTAGATGTGTGCGTAAAAGTTATGAGTGAAGATTATGGCAATCCATCATCAAAGCATATGAAGGGCGTTGAAGCTGAAAATTATATAAAAGAAGCAAAAGAAACAATAGCTAAGACTTTAAAGTGCCAGGAAAAGGAAATACTTTTCACATCAGGCGGAACAGAGTCTAACAATATGGCAATAATAGGAACTGCTATGGCTAATAAGAGAAAAGGCAATCACGTTATTGTGTCATCGGTAGAACATTCATCTGTAAAAGAGCCTTTTAACTTTCTTAGTGAGAATGGTTTCAGGGTAACATATCTTAAAGTTGACAGAAATGGAATTGTGGACCTTAATGACCTTAAGGAAGCGTTAGATGATGAGACAATTCTTGTATCTGTAATGTATGTTAATAATGAGATTGGTGCAGTTGAACCTATTGAAGAAATCGGACATATTGTAAAAAGCTACAATCCTGATATAGTGTTTCATGTAGATGCAATTCAGGCATATGGCAAATACAAAATAGTACCTAAGAAGTATAACATAGATTTATTATCTGTAAGTGGACATAAGATACACGGTCCAAAGGGAAGCGGATTTTTATATATTAAGGATAAGACAAGAATTAAACCTATAATATATGGCGGTGGACAGCAGAAGGGTATGCGTTCTGGAACAGAAAATGTACCAGCAATCGCAGGACTTTCGGCAGCAGTCAAGCTTATATATAATGACCAGTTTGAGGATAAGATTAATAATATGTACGAGCTTAAAGACTATTTTATAGATGAACTTGAGAAGCTTGCTGATGTTGTTATTAATTCATATAAAGGCACAAAGTCAGCACCACAGATTGTAAGCGTAAGCTTCAGGGGTGTAAGGGCAGAGGTGCTGCTTCACGCACTTGAGGATAAGAATATATATGTATCCTCAGGTTCAGCCTGTTCTTCTAACAAGCCGGGCTTAAGCAATACACTTGTTGCGATAGGTCTTGATAATGACCTGCTTGACAGCACATTAAGATTCAGCTTCTGTTATAATACAACTAAGGAAGAACTTGACTATGCAGTCAGTGCATTAAAAGAACTTCTTCCTGTATTAAGAAAGTATACAAGACATTAATAATATAATTAAAATTGAATGGAGATAAAAGATGTATAAAGCATTTTTGATTAAATATGGAGAGATAGGTGTAAAGGGTAAGAACAGATACCTTTTTGAAGATGCACTTGTAAGACAGATAAGATTTGCCCTTGAAAAGGTTGAGGGGGAATTCGTAGTATCTAAGGAAAATGGAAGAATATATGCTACAGCACAGACAGAATTTGACTATGATGAGGCTGTAGAAGCATTAAAGACTGTATTTGGAATAATTGGAATATGTCCAGTTGTGCAGATAGAAGATAATGGCTTTGATGACCTTGCTGAACACGTTATTAAGTATATTGATGAGGCATATCCTGATAAGAATATTACATTTAAGGTAGATGCAAGAAGAGCAAGAAAGAACTACCCTATGAATTCTATGGAGATTAATATGGAGATGGGTGGAAGAATATTAGACGCATTTCCTGAGATGAAGGTAGATGTTCATAAGCCACAGGTGCTTTTACAGATTGAGATTAGAAAGCATATTAATATATATTCAATAGAAATTCCAGGACCAGGAGGAATGCCAATAGGAACTGCTGGTAAGGCAATGCTTTTATTATCAGGAGGAATTGACAGCCCTGTAGCTGGGTATATGGTTGCTAAGAGAGGTGTGCAGATAGAAGCTACATATTTCCATGCACCACCATATACAAGTGAGAGAGCTAAGCAGAAGGTGGTAGACCTTGCAAGACTTGTGTCTAAATATGCAGGTCCAATAACTCTTAATGTAGTTAATTTTACAGATATACAGCTTGCTATATATGAGAAGTGTCCTCACGATGAGCTTACAATCATTATGAGAAGATATATGATGAAGATTGCAGAAGAACTTGGCAAGGAAAGCAAGTGTATGGGACTTGTTACAGGTGAGAGTATCGGACAGGTCGCAAGCCAGACTATGCAGAGCCTTTACTGTACTAATGAAGTATGTACAATGCCAGTATACAGACCGGTTATTGGTTTTGATAAGCAGGAGATTATTGATATATCAGAAAAGATAGGAACATATGAGACATCAATCCAGCCATTTGAGGACTGCTGTACAATATTTGTAGCTAAACATCCAGTTACAAAGCCTAATCTTAATATAATCAAACAGCACGAGCATAACCTTGATGATGTTATTGATGAGCTTATGAAGACAGCCATAGAAACTACAGAAAAGATAGTTGTTAAATAAAATGATGTAAATAATAACAGGGTGCCATACGAATTAACGTGTGACATCCTGTTATAGAATAATCATATTAAATTATCTGGCTGATTATACAATATATGGCTTTAATACAGCAAGAATTGTATCAATATCATTCTCAGCGTGAATATTTAAGTCGATAGGCTTTGATAAATCAAGGCTGAAAATACCCATAATAGACTTTGCATCAATTACATATCTTCCAGATACAAGGTCAAAGTCAACATCAAACTTTGTAATATCATTTACAAAGGATTTAACTTTATCGATTGAGTTTAATGAAATCTGTACAGTTTTCATTGGAATACCTCCCATAATATAATAATTTGCTTACTGAGTTAATTATAATATTTATGGGATTTATGTCAAGAACAAAGGAGGCCGATTTGAAAAAAGTTGCGATACACAACCTTGGTTGCAAGGTTAATTCATACGAAGCAGAGTCAATGGAGCTTATGCTTAAAAATGCAGGCTATGAAATAGTTCCATTTGATGAAGCGATAATTGCAGATGTATATATAATAAATACCTGTTCGGTTACTAATATAGCAGACAGAAAGTCCCGCCAGATGTTACACAAGGCTAAAAAGATGAATCCATCAGCAGTTGTAATAGCTGCCGGCTGTTATGTACAGGCAGATGAAGCAGGAGTTAAGAAAGATGAAGCTGTAGATATCGTGCTTGGCAACAATATGAAGATTAATATTGTTGATGTGCTTGAGCAGTATTTTAAGGATAATACAGCAGACGAATATGTGGTTGATATAAGCCACGATACAGAATATGAAGAATTAAAGATAGATAAAGTAAGTGAGCATACAAGGGCATACATTAAAATACAGGACGGATGTAACCAGTTCTGTTCATACTGCATTATTCCTTATACAAGAGGAAGAATAAGAAGCAGGGCGATTGAAGATGTTGTAGACGAAGTTAGAAGATTAGCTGACAATGGCTATAAGGAAGTTGTTCTTACCGGAATACATCTTTCTTCTTATGGCAGGGATACAGGTAAAGAGACATTGTTAGATGTTATAGAGGCGGTTAATTCAATTGACGGAATTGAAAGAATCAGACTTGGTTCATTAGAACCAAGAATTGTGACAGATGAATTTGTCAGCCGTATAAGCAGTATGAAAAAGCTTTGTCCACATTTTCACTTATCATTACAGAGCGGCTGTGATAAGACACTTAAGGCTATGAACAGAAAGTATGATACTGCTGAATACTTAAAGGGCTGTGAAATTCTTAGAAAATATTATGATAACCCAGCGATTACGACAGATGTTATTGTGGGCTTTCCTGGTGAGACAGAAGAAGACTTCAAGATTACGAAAGCATTTGTTGAGAAGGTGCATTTTTATGAAATGCACATATTTAAGTATTCAAGAAGAAAAGGCACAGTTGCAGATACTATGCCTGATCAGGTAGATGATAAGATTAAGACAGCAAGAAGTAATGAACTTATTGAGCTTGCTAATGAAATGTCAGCACAGTACAGAAGTACATATGCAGATAGTGATTTGAGCGTGCTTATTGAAGAAAAGCAGAATATAGCTGGAAAAGAGTATTATACAGGCTATACACCTAATTATATAAGAGTTATGATTTCGGCAGAAGAATTTGATAAAGAAAATGTTTGCAGTAATTCAGGCAATGGTAATATAATTAATAATATATATACAGTGAAGGGCTGCGGTCTTGATAAAGAAAAGCTGCATATAATCGGAATGGAGAATTATAATGGCTGAATTAAAGTTAAGAAAGAATGAAAAAGGAATGATACTTGCAATTGATATGGGAAATACCAATATCGTTATTGGCTGTGTTGATGACAAGAAAGTATTATTTGAGGAAAGATTATCAACAGATTATTCAAAGACAGAATTGGAATACGCCATAGGTTTTAAGACGGTGCTTGAAATATACAATATTAACTCAGATGACATAAAAGGAGCAATTATATCATCAGTTGTCCCACAGCTTGTTAATATAATAAAAGCGGCAGTAGAAAAGACAGTTGGAATTACACCGCTTATGGTCGGACCTGGAATAAAGACAGGTCTTAACATTCTTATGGATCAGCCAAGACAGGTTGGAACAGATATGATAGTTGATGCAGTTGCTACACTTAATGGCTATGGTGCGCCAGCCATAATTATAGATATGGGAACAGCGACAACTATAAGTGTTGTAGATGAGAAAGAGAATTATATAGGTGGAGTTATACTTCCGGGAATACGTGTGTCAGTTGATTCGTTAGTATCAAGAACAGCACAGCTTCCAAGAATAAGCCTTGATACACCAAAGAGTGTTATGGGTAAGAATACTATTGATTGTATGAAGAGTGGAGTTATATATGGCAATGCTTCGTGCATAGATGGTATGCTTGACAGAATTATAGAAGCTAATGGTTTTGGAGTTAATGGAAAGCCAGAAGCGAAAGTTATAGCTACAGGTGGACTTGCAAAGGTTATAGTTCCTCACTGTAAGCATAATATACACATAGATGCGGAATTATTGCTTAAGGGTCTTAGAATTATATATGATAAGAATGTGGAGGGTAATTAAATGCTTAAAGGTAAAAATGTACTGCTTTGTGTTACAGGAAGCATAGCAGCTTATAAAATTGCAGAGCTTGCAAGCAGACTTGTTAAGCTTCATTGTAATGTTGATGTTATAATGACTAAAAATGCTACGAATTTTATCAATCCTATAACATTTGAAACACTTACAGGCAATAAGTGCATAGTAGATACATTTGACAGGAATTTTCAATTTAATGTTGAACACGTTTCACTGGCTAAGAAAGCAGACTGCGTTATGATAGCACCAGCCTCAGCTGATATAATAGGCAAGATAGCTAATGGGATAGCAGATGATATGCTTACAACAACTGTAATGGCTTGCAAATGCAAGGTTATGATATCGCCTGCTATGAATACTAATATGTATGATAATCCTATTGTGCAGGATAATATCGCCAGGTTAAGAAGATTTGGATATGAAGTTATTGAGCCAGATAGCGGTTATCTTGCGTGTGGTGACACTGGAAGCGGCAAAATGCCATCGCCGGAGAGCCTTTTATGGTACATTTTAAAGGAAACAGCATATGAAAAGGACATGAAGGGCATTAAGCTTTGTGTAACAGCAGGTCCTACAAGAGAAGCAATAGACCCTGTAAGATTTCTCTCTAATAATTCTACAGGGAAAATGGGCTATGCAATAGCCAGAATGGCAATGCTTCGTGGAGCAAATGTTACACTTGTATCAGGAAAGGTTGATGTTCCACCAGTTCCATTTGTTAATATTATAAATGTTATATCAGCACAGGATATGTATGATGCTGTCACTGAAGAAGCAAAGAATTCAGATATTATAATTAAAGCCGCCGCAGTAGCGGACTATACACCTTTAAATGTAAGCGATAATAAGATAAAGAAAAAAGACGGCGATATGTCAATTGCCCTTAAACGCACAAAGGATATAATAGGATCGCTTGGAGAACATAAAAAAGAGGGACAGTTTATATGTGGATTTTCTATGGAAACAGAAAATGTAATTGCCAATTCCAAGGATAAGCTTATTAAGAAGAATATGGATATGATAGTTGCTAATAATGTAAAGGTAGCCGGGGCAGGCTTCGGAACAGACACTAATGTTGTAACTATAATTACCGGGGAAGATAATATTGAACTGCCTATGATGTCTAAAGAAGATGTTGCTTCAAAGATACTTGACTTTATAATGGCAAAGCGTAGGTAAGATATTGGCACGTTAATATATAATGTATGTAATAAAAGCATATATTATAATAATTGATTTATATAAGGTTTGGTTTAAGACAGAAATTCAGTGACTTAAAATTGCAATTTGTTAATTTGAAGTCACTGAATTTTATAGCGGAAATAGTGTGGATTTATGTTTGTATACAGATATATGCCATAAATTTACAAAAAAGTTTAGTGGTACAAATCCAGTAAATATAAGGCTTTACGAATGTTTATAATAGATTTGGCGAAAAAAATCAAAAAAAGTTGAAAAAAGATGTTGACATATGTGAGAGGTGGTGATATTATAATCAAGTCGCCGCGAGAGATGAGCGACACAAAAGCTTCTCAAGCACAGATGAATACTGGATTTGAGAACAATGAACTTTGATAACTGAACAGAAAGACAACCTTGAAAATTCTTTTTAGAATT
>OGML01003026.1_pt1 | contig 10910 bp, 10 predicted proteins | sample 1572951 | NCBI WGS metagenome assembly OGML01 (sample SAMEA2581883, study PRJEB24529) | metagenome | biome: Human gut stool | place: China | collected 2011 | reverse complement strand
CTTTTCATATTCGCATTCTATCCCACCTCTCCCTGCTTTGTCAACCGCCGTGCAAACTAATAAACCGCGCTGGCCGCGAATATAGTGAATAAGAAACCTATCTGGGAGGCGCGGCCTTGAAAAAGTTCTTTTCTCTTGTCGTATGTATTTTGAGCATCGCATTTTTGCTGATGATTGCGCCGGCCTCGTAGGTGATCTCGCCGCAGCGTACGGCGGTTTCAAAGAGCGCATCGGAAAAGCCGAGCGGCAAACGGTACGCAGCAATGCGAAAGGTATCATCCAGTACCATCAGCGGGCAGTCCAGCAGCTCCCCCGTGCTCAGCGCCAGCTGCCGGAGATTGTTCTGCGAAAAGAACTCATCCAGCAGCGCCTCTGCATTGCACGATTCCCAGCGTTTTTCCTCCATGGTCTGCCTCCTTCTTCGGCTTGTGCATTCGGTACAAGTCGTTTTTTCTTTATTGTATCGGCAGCTTCTTGTTTTTGCAAGAGGAAAAGCTAAACTGTGTGTCAGAAAGGAAAGTTTGAACGATTTATATACAGATTCACGGAGGGATGATTATGAAATGTGAAAATTGCGGCAGAAATGAGGAGCCAGCTTCATCTATCGCAGCAGCATCAACGGCAGAACGGAGGAGCATACGCTCAGGCCAAGGAGACCGTGATGGCGGAGCTGCGCCAGACTTTCCGGCCGGAGTTCCTCAACCGTCTGGATGAGATCCTCATGTTCCGTCCGCTCACGCGCGACAACCTGTCACACATCATCGACAACCTCGTCGCCGCCCTGCGCAGCCGCCTGGCTGACCGCACGCTGAACCTCGAGATGACCGACGCCGCCAAGGCGCTCATCATCGCCAACGGGTATGACCCGGTCTACGGCGCGCGTCCGCTCAAGCGCTACCTGCAGAGCCACGCCGAGACGCTCATTGCCCGCACCATCCTCTCCGGCGACCTGCACGCCGGCGACACGCTCGTCGTGGACGCCGAGAACGGCGCGCTTGTCTGCCGCGTGAAGGCATAAGGCATAAAAATGACCCCGGGAATCTGTGCATCGTGCACAGGTTCCCGGGGTTTTTGTTTTCTCAGGCTTCGGGCCGTTTCCGGCACAGGCGGAAGATCAGCAGCGTCAGCAGCGCGCCGGTGAGGTAGCCCGCCGTGTCGAGCCAGACGTCCGCGATGCGGCCGCTGCGGCCGGGGACGAAGAGCTGGATCGTCTCGTCGCACAGCGCGGCAAAGGGGCCTGGCAGCAGCGCGCGCGGCCACGAAAAATGCGCGCTCGTGCGCAGCGCGGCGGCCGTCAGCGCGCCGAGCACGGCGTACTCGGCAAAGTGCGCGCACTTGCGCAGCACATGGTCGGTCATCCACGGCAGCAGATCTTGCACCACGACCAGCAGCGCGCCGCTCTCGGCGCCGCTCTGCGCCGCGGGCAGGCACGAGTGCCCCCAGATGACCAGCAGCCACGCCCCGGCGCAGACCGTCAGGATACGGCTGGCGCGGCGGTTCATTTGCCCTCTGCTTCCTTCTGCGCGCGGATCTTGTCCACCCAGCACTTGTGGCACATGGCGACGTAGCTGTCGTTGCCGCCGAGGAGGATCTGCCCGCCCTCGGTGATGACGCGGCCATTGCCGTCGATGCGGGCGTTGACCGTCGCCTTGCGGCCGCAGGCGCACACGGTCTTGATCTCCGTGATGGAATCGGCCAGCTCCATGAGCCGCCGCGCGCCGGGGAAGAAGTGCGTGAGAAAATCCGTCCGTAGGCCGAAGCACAGCACCGGGATGTTCTGCTCGTCAACGATGCGGCGCAGCTGGTCGATCTGCTCGGGGGAGAAAAACTGCGCCTCGTCCGCGATGATGACATCGGCGTGGCCCGCGCGGGCAAACGTGGTGATGATGTCCTCGTCCGGGTGGATGACCTGCGCCTCGCGCTGCAGGCCGATGCGCGAGCGGATGATGTTCGCCCCGTCGCGGTCGTCGACCGACGGCTTGATGAGCCAGACCGTCATGCCCAGCTCCTCATAGTTGAACTGCGTGATGAGCGCCTGTGCGGACTTCGACGAGCCCATGGCGCCGTATTTAAAATAGAGTTTGGCCATTTAATCCCGCTCCTTTACATAGGCCCGGATGCGCTCCATGACAAAATCGAGCGCAACCTGATTATGCCCGCCTTCGGGGATAATAATATCGGCGTAGCGCTTCGACGGCTCGACGAACATCTCGTGCATGGGCTTGACCGTGGTCAGATACTGCGTGACGATCGACTCCAGGTCGCGGCCGCGGTCGCGCACGTCGCGCACGATGCGCCGCAGGATGCGCACATCGGCGTCCGTATCGACAAAGAGCTTGATGTCCAGCCGCTCGCGCAGCTCCGGCTCGGCAAAGATGAGGATGCCCTCGACGACGATGACCTTGGCCGGCGTGACCGTGATGGTCTCGGCCGCGCGGTTATGCACCGTGTAGTCGTACGTCGGGCATTCCACCGCCTGCCCGGCGCGCAGCGCGTCGAGATGCTGCACGAGCAGCGGCGTGTCGAACGCATTCGGGTGGTCGTAGTTGAGCTTTTTGCGCTCGGAGAAGGGAATGTCGTCGTGCCGCTTGTAATAATTGTCGTGGTACAGCACGCTCACATCGCCGCCGAATTCGTCGAGGATGCGCCGCGTGATGGTGGTCTTGCCGCTGCCGCCGGCGATGCCGATGGTGATGACGTCGCTCATGGTGCCGCCTCCCGTATGTCGCTGTTTTCTCCAACATTCTACCACAGGCGCAGGGCCGTTGCAATTTGACTTTTGCATTTTTTGCGGTTAAAATAAAACCGGCCGCCGCGCGCGGCCAAACCTGAAAAAATAGAAAAACGGAGGTAGTATCATGCCTGTTCCCACGCCGCATATCGCAGCCAAAGCCGGAGACATCGCCAAGACCGTGCTCATGCCCGGCGACCCGCTGCGCTCGAAGTTCATCGCCGAGACCTTTCTGGAAAATCCCGTGCTCGTCAACAACGTCCGCGGCGTGCAGGGTTACACCGGCACGTGGAAGGGCGTGCCCGTGACCGTGATGGCCTCCGGCATGGGCATCCCGTCGATCGGCATCTACAGCTGGGAGCTGTACAACTTCTACGATGTCGACAACATCATCCGCGTCGGCTCGGCCGGCGCGCTCGCCGATGACCTGAACCTCATGGACGTCGTCGCCGGTGCGGGCGCGTGCACGGACTCCAACTTCGCGCACCAGTTCGGCCTCAACGGTACGTTCGCGCCCATTGCGGACTACACGCTGCTCAGCCAGGCCGTCGCCGCGGCGGCCGCCAATGGCGTGACGCTGCACGTGGGCAACGTGCTCTCGGCCGATAACTTCTACGACGACGGCAGCGACGGTCCGGATCAGTGGAAGAAGATGGGCGTGCTCGCCATCGAGATGGAGGCCGCCGGCCTGTACATGAACGCCGCCCGCGCCGGCAAGCGCGCGCTCGGCCTGTTCACGATCTCGGACCACATCTACCGCGCCGAGGAGCTCACGAGCGAACAGCGGCAGAACTCCTTCGTGCAGATGATTACGATCGCGCTCGACACCGCCGTCAACATGGCGAATCTGTAACGCAAGGGCATCTGTCCGCGAGAAACGGACAGATGCCCAATTTGTTTATATTTTTTTTATATTTTCGAAACAAATAGGATTGCTTGCAATTCCGGCGCGTGTTATACTAAAGACAGTTGTGAAAACACAACAAAAAACCACCCGAATGTCGGGTAAAATTTTAATGGAGGAAAAAATAGCATGAACATGAAGAAGCTCGTTGCTCTGCTCCTCGCGCTCGTCATGGTCTTTGCGCTGTGCGCCTGCGGTCCCAAGGACAATCAGGACACGGGCAAGAAAGACGACGGCAAAAAAACGGCTATGAAGGCAGACGACATCCCGGACGAAATGACGTCCAGCGATGGCAAGTATCAGGTCGCGTTCGTCACCGACGTGGGCGATCTGAAGGACAAGTCCTTCAACCAGGGCACTTACGATGGCGTGAAGCTGTACGCCAGTGCCAACAGCAAGTCCTACAAGTACTATAAGCCCGCCAACGGCGACAAGGCCACCGATGACGATCGTTACGACGCCATGAAGGCCGCTGTCGACAACGGCGCAGAGGTCGTTGTGGCCGCCGGCTTCCTGCAGGGCGCTGCCCTCGAGAAGGCCGCGAAGGAATTCAAGGACACCAAGTTCGTGTTCATTGACGGTTGGGCTTTCGACGAGCTGACCAACCTTGCTGCCATCAACTTCCGTGAAGAGCAGTGCGGCTACCTGGCCGGCTATGCTGCCGTCATGGAAGGCTACACCAAGCTCGGCTTCACGGGCGGCGGCGGCGGCACGAACGATGCCTGCTGCCGTTACGGCTACGGCTACGTTCAGGGCGCTGAGGCTGCTGCAGCCGAAAAGAACGTCAAGGTCGAGATGAACTACACCTGGAAATACGGCGAGAGTTTCCAGCCCTCCGCTGAGCTGCAGACCCTGGCCTCTGGCTGGTACAAGAACGGCACCGAGGTCATCTTCTCCTGCGGCGGCTCTATCTTCGACTCCATCACCGCTGCTGCTTCCGCGAACGACGCGGCTGTCATCGGCGTGGACGTCGACCAGTCCTACACCTCCGACACCGTCATCACTTCCGCCCTCAAGGGCATCGGCGAGGCTGCTCAGCAGGCTCTGACCGCCGCTTACGGCAGCGATTGGGCCAACTACGGCGGCAAGCTCACCACCCTGGGCGCGGCCGAGGGCGCTGTTGGTCTGCCGACCGACACTTGGAGCCTCAAGAACTGGACCGTTGACCAGTACAAGGCCATGTTCGAGAAGATCGTCAAGGGCGAGATCAGCATTGACAACGACTTCACCAAGCTCGCCAGCACCGATCACGTCACCCTCAATCTCGTCAAGTAATTTGACCGGATTCCTTTTAAGGAGAGAAAGCGCACGCTTTCTCTCCTTTTCTTGTTTGCCCCGGAACAGCCGCGCCGTGTGCAGACCCGTGCGCCGCGGGGGAGCCCGAGGGGGCGAAGGGCCCGCCTCGGATGAGATCCATTGCCGCCCGGCGGGCGGCGTCTCGGCCCGGGTGAAAAACTCCGGGTTTTCGCCCGGGCTGAGAGAAAGCTTTGGCTTTCTCTCCTTTTTTCGTTCGTATTCTGTACACATTTGGGGCGGAATGCCTTGAAATCAGGCGATCAAACAGGTATAATCAAAATATTAGCAGAGCCATTTCGCGCGCCGGGCAGCGCGGTTTCCCGTCCGGCGGCTGCCGATATGCAAACACAGAAACAGAAATAGGAAAGTAGGTGGCGGTATGGACAACACTCCTCCGTATGTGATCGAAATGCTTCACATCACCAAGGAGTTCCCTGGCATCAAGGCCAACGACGACATCACCCTGCAGCTCAAAAAGGGTGAGATCCACGCCCTGCTCGGTGAAAACGGCGCCGGCAAATCCACGCTCATGAGCGTGCTCTTCGGCCTGTACCAGCCGGAGGCGGGCGAGATCCGCAAAAACGGCAAGCCCGTCAAGATCGACAACCCCAATGATGCCACCGCGCTCGGCATCGGCATGGTGCACCAGCACTTCAAGCTCATCGACGTGTTCACCGTGCTCGACAACATCATCCTCGGCGCGGAGACGACGAAGCTCGGCTTCATCCAGCGCAAGGAAGCGCGCAAAAAGGTCGAGGAGCTCTCGGAAAAATACGGCCTGAAGGTCGACCTCGATGCCAAGGTCGAGGACATCACCGTCGGCATGCAGCAGCGCGTCGAGATCCTCAAGATGCTCTACCGCGACAATGAGATTCTCATCTTCGACGAGCCGACCGCCGTGCTCACCCCGCAGGAGATCGACGAGCTCATGGCCACGATGAAGGAGTTTGCACGCGAGGGCAAGTCCATCCTCTTCATCTCGCACAAGCTCAATGAGATCATGGCCGTGGCCGACCGCGTGACCGTCCTGCGCAAGGGCAGGTGCATCGGCACGGTCAACACCTGCGACACGAACAAGCAGGAGCTGTCGAACATGATGGTCGGCCGCCCCGTGCAGCTCGTCATCGACAAGACGCCGGCCCACCCCGGCGAGGAGATCCTGCATGTGGAGGATCTGTGCGTCCTGTCGCACTTGCACAAGCGCAACGCCGTCGATCATGTGTCGTTCAATGTCCGCGCGGGCGAGATCGTCTGCATCGCCGGCATCGACGGCAACGGCCAGACGGAGCTCATCCACGGCCTGACCGGCCTGGACAAGATCACGGGCGGCTCGGTCACGCTCTGCGGCGAGACGATCACGCACGCCTCCATCCGCCGCCGCGGCAGGAACATGAGCCACATCCCCGAGGACCGGCACAAGCACGGCCTCGTGCTCGACTTCACGCTCGAGCAGAACATGGTGCTCCAGCGCTATAAAGAGCCGCAGTTCCAGCACGGCGGCTTCATCCGCCGCGACGCCGTGCGCGCCTACGCCGACCGGCTCATCGAGCAGTTCGACGTCCGCAGCGGCCAGGGCGCCGTCACGATCGCGCGCAGCATGTCCGGCGGCAACCAGCAGAAGGCCATCATCGCCCGCGAGGTCGACCGGGACAAACCGCTCATCATCGCCGTGCAGCCCACGCGCGGCCTCGACGTCGGCGCGATCGAATACATCCACAAGCAGCTCGTCGCCCAGCGCGACGCGGGCAAGGCCGTGCTGCTCGTGTCGCTCGAGCTCGACGAGGTCATGAGCCTGTCCGACCGCATCCTCGTCATGTACGAGGGGCAGATCGTCGGCGAGCTCGACCCGAAGCAGACGACCGTGCAGGAGCTCGGTCTGTATATGTCCGGCGCCAAGCGCAGCGGGAAGGACGGTGAATCGGCATGAAGCAGAACAAACTCCGCACCCTTTATGAAAAGGACATGACCAAGAAGATCCTCGCGTCGCTGCTGTCGATCCTCATTGGTCTCGTCGTCGGCAGCGTCATCATCGCCGCCGTCGGCTTCTCGAATCCGGAGCTCGGCGCGTCGAGCGTCTGGGACGGCATCCGCATCGTGTTCGCCGGTCTGTTCAGCACCGGCCGCACCGCCGCCGGCGTGCTCACCTGGGGCTTCAACTCTACGAACTTCGGCAATATGCTCTTCCGCGCCACGCCGCTGATTATGACGGGCCTGTCCGTCGCCGTGGCGTTCAAGACCGGCCTGTTCAACATCGGCGCGCCCGGCCAGTACCTCATGGGCACGCTCGTGTCGCTGTGCATCGCGCTCGGCATCCCATCGAGCAGCGTCGCCCCGTGGCTGATCTGGATCCTTGCGTTTCTCGGCGGCGTCGCCGCCGGTGCGCTCTGGGGCGCGATCCCCGGCGCGCTCAAGGCGTTTTTGAACATCAACGAGGTGCTGGCGAGCATCATGACCAACTGGCTGGCGGCAAACCTCGTGACGTGGATGTTCGACATCAGCAACTTCAAAAACCTGGTCGAGAACACCAAGTCCGGCTACATCTACAAGACGACCTATAACGACGTGGCCACGGCGAAGCTCGGCCTCGACAAGCTCTTCCCGAACTCGCAGGTCAACGCCGGTATCCTCGTGGCAATCCTCTTCGCCATCGGCATGTACATCCTCATGAACAAGACGACGCTCGGCTACGAGCTCAAGGCCTGCGGCATGAACCGCCACAGCGCCCGCTACGCCGGCATCCGCGACAAGCGCAACATCGTCCTGTCCATGGCCATCGCGGGCGGACTCGCCGGCGGCGGCGCTGCGCTGTACTACCTGTCCGGCAACACGGAGTTTTTCTGGAGCACGTACCAAACGCTCCCGGCCGAGGGCTTCAACGGCATCCCGGTCGCGCTGCTCGCGGTCAACAATCCCATCGCCGTCATCTTCACGGCCATCTTCATGTCCGTGCTGGACATCGCGGGCCTGCAGCTGACCAACCTCACGGCGTATAACGAATACATCACGGACGTCATCATCGCAGCCATCGTGTATCTGAGCGCGTTCTCGCTCGTGATCCGCATGCTGCTCGACGGCCGGAAGAAAAAGCGGAAGTCCGGCGGCGCGCCGGCGGACGATCAGCCCGTCGAGCCCGCGCAGTCGCTCGGCGATCCGGAGCTGCATCCGGACCCGGCCATCACGGACCCGGGCGCGGAGGCGCCCATCGCGGAAGGAGGCGAGCAGGCATGAGCTTTCTCATCCAACAGACACTGATCTATGCCGTCCCGCTCATGATCGTGGCGCTCGCCGGCGTGTTCGCCGAGCGCAGCGGCATCATCAACCTCGCGCTCGAGGGCATCATGATCTTCGGCGCATTCATCGGCGTGCTCTTCGTGCGCCAGATGCAGGGCCTGGAGGCCTTCACCGCCGCCAAAGCGGCCGGGGACTGGGGCACGCTGCAGGGCCTCGTGCTGCTGGCCATGCTCGTGTCGGCGGCCATGGGCGCGCTGTTTTCGCTGTTGCTGTCGTTCGCGTCGATCAACCTGCGCGCCGACCAGACCATCGGCGGCACGGCGCTCAACCTGCTGGCGCCCGCGCTGGTGCTGTTCTTCATCCGCATCATCGCCAACCAGAACACCCTCAACATGGCCAGCGGTGACTCGGCCAGCTGGTTCATGATCAAAAAGAGCACGCTCGGCATCGACAGGTCCGTCGACCTCGGTTTCTTCGGCGAGACATTTATCAATAAGGTGTATCTGGCCACCTATGTGTGCATCCTGGTGTTCATCATCCTGTCGATCCTGCTGTACAAGACGCGCTTTGGCCTGCGCCTGCGCGCATGCGGCGAAAATCCGCAGGCGGCCGACTCGCTCGGCATCAATGTCTACAAGATGCGCTATGCCGGCACGACCATCTCCGGCGCGCTGGCCGGTATGGGCGGCTTCGTCTACGCGCTGACCACGGCCAACTGCTCGTCCAACGGCGACGTGGCGGGCTTCGGCTTTTTGGCCCTCGCCGTCATGATCTTCGGCAACTGGAAGCCGCTGAACATCGCGGGCGCGTCGCTGCTGTTCGGCCTGTTCAAGTGCATCGCCGCGGCCTACACCAGCCTGGACATCAACGGCGACGGCGTGTATCTGCTCGCGCAGATCGGCATCAGCGCGCACTTCTATCAGATGCTGCCGTACCTCATCACGATCATCGTACTCGCCTTTACGTCCAAGAGCTCCCGCGCCCCCAAGGCCGAGGGCATCCCTTACGACAAGGGCAGCCGCTGAGCCAAGCAACGGTTCCGTTACGCACCTGCCGGGCATCCGGCAGGTGCGTTCCATTTTGCAAATGGAACGCTGAGATCCCATTCGAGGCGGGCTCTGCCCCCTCGAGCACCCCCTGTGGCTCGGATATCCGGCAGGCAGCGGCGGCTTCTCGCGCTTTGGCCGGTCAGGCTTGATCATCCACACGTTTTTATTAAAATCGCACAAACAAAACACACATTTCCTGTGAAAAACGCAAAAACATACAAAATTCACAAATTGGTCATAAAACTGGTTGACATTTCGTAGGGACGACCGTATACTGAACTTGCTGAACAAAGCATGATAGAGGCGCGGACGTCATCAGTACCCTCGCTCACCGGCAGGTAACCGGGAGGGGAAAGGGGCAGCCGCCGAAGGGTCTCGCAGGTTCCTGCCGCGGGATTGCCTGGGCCGTCGGAGAACATCCGCCGGACTGCCGCATTCGCGGAGCGCTGTCATTGACCAGGAGTTTCAAGTGTCATGAACAGTATGCTCTGTTCATGACATTTTTTTATAGGAGGAATTTCAAGATGAATTCCAGACGCAAGATCCTGGCTGTTCTGCTGCTCGTCGTCATGGCCGTGTCGCTGCTGAGCGTGTGCGCGCTCGCCGCCGATGACGGGGACGATGTGGCAAAGTCCATCACCTGCACCACGTGCAATGGTACCGGCATCTCGCAGGGTGAAGAATGCAGTGCCTGCGAGGGCACCGGCGAGATCACATCCACCAGCCGCATGGCGTTTTCGTTCTGGGCACTCGTGCCGCCGATCGTCGCCATCATCCTCGCACTCATCACGAAGGAAGTTTACTCGTCGCTGTTCGTCGGTATCCTGCTCGGCGCACTGTTTTACTCCAACTTCAACCCGATCACCGGCCTTGACGCCATCATCAACGACGGCATGGTGCCTGCCGTCGCCGACAGCGCCGGCATCATGCTCTTCCTCGTCATCCTCGGCGCCATGGTCGCGCTCATCAACCGCGCCGGCGGCTCCGCCGCCTTCGGCCGCTGGGCCGAGACCCACATCAAGACCCGCGCCGGCGCCATGTTCGCCACCTTCCTGCTCGGCGTGCTCATTTTCGTCGATGACTACTTCAACTGCCTGACCGTCGGCTCGGTCATGCTGCCCGTCACCGACCGGCACAAGATCTCTCGCGCCAAGCTCGCCTACCTCATCGACGCCACGGCCGCGCCCGTGTGCATGATCGCGCCGATCTCCTCCTGGGCCGCCGCCGTGTCCGGCGTCGTCGAGGACTACAACGGCTTCGACCTGTTCGTGCGCGCCATTCCGTATAACTTCTACTCGCTGCTCACGTTCGTGTTCATCATCGCGCTCATCCTCATGAAGTTCGACTACGGCCCGATGCGCCTGCACGAGATGAACGCCCGCTTCAAGAACGACCTCTACACCACCGGCGACCGCGCCGACGGGAACAACGATGCCATCGACTGCAACCAGAACGGCCGCGTCATCGACCTGATCCTGCCCGTCGCCGTGCTGATCGTGACGTGCTTTGCCGGCCTCGTCTACGCCGGCGGTTACTGGGACGCTTCCGGTGACTACTACCACGACTTCGTCGGCGCGTTCGGCAACACGGACGCCTTTGTCGCCCTGCCCTGGGGCTCGCTGATCGCGCTCGTGTTCACGATCATCTACTTCCTGTGCCGCCGTCTCATCACCTTCAAGGATTCCATGGCCTGCCTGCC
>OGML01003025.1_pt1 | contig 10913 bp, 8 predicted proteins | sample 1572951 | NCBI WGS metagenome assembly OGML01 (sample SAMEA2581883, study PRJEB24529) | metagenome | biome: Human gut stool | place: China | collected 2011 | reverse complement strand
AGGGATGCCGATCACGTCGCGCCAGATGGCGAAGGCCTCGTCATCTGCGGGGGTCGTCTCGTTGCCCGCGAAGACGGACGGATAGAGGCGGTCCGGCTCAAGGCCGACCCACTCGGGGCTGGTCAGGAATTCCCATGCCCAGGGAATGGCCTCCTTCTTGAAGTAATCGCCGAAGGAGAAGTTGCCCAGCATCTCAAAATACGTGCCGTGGCGGGCCGTATGGCCGACGTTTTCAATGTCGCCGGTGCGGATGCACTTCTGACAGGTGGTGACGCGGTGGCGCGGGGGCTCTTCCTCGCCGGTGAACCACGGCTTCATGGGAGTCATGCCCGCGTTGATCAGCAGGATGGATTTGTCGTTCTGCGGAACGAGAGAAAAGCTCGGCAGACGCAGATGGCCCTTCGTTTCAAAGAACTTCAGGTACATCTCGCGCAGCTCATTGAGACCGTATGCCTTGTGTGCCATGATGAATAACTCCTTCTATATACATTAAAAATTAAACGATACACGGTGCCGGAGACGGCCCTTGGCTCTCCCTATGGGAGAGCTGTCGCCGCAGGCGACTGAGAGGGCACTTGGCTCTCCCTCCGGGAGAGCTGTCACCACAGGTGACTGAGAGGGTTTTGGTCATTGTTTCCCCTCTCCGTCCTCGCTTCGCTCGGACACCTCTCCCAAAGGGAGAGGCAAGAGGTGCAGTGGAAAGAAAAATTCTGAGTAAAATATAAAAACCCCGCCCCTGTGACAGGGGCGAGGTCAGTCGCGGTACCACCCTGATTGTGCTTGCGCACATCTCGGCGCTCCTGTATCGGGAAGCACCCGCCGCGCTTTCGCGCGGCCGCTCCAAACTGGCTGCGAACAGGCTTGCTGAAGGGCTTTCACCGTCCCCTTCTCTCTGAAAGCTGCACCGGAACGCTCGGTTTTTCAACGCGGTTTTCCTATATCGCAGATATTTTACCACATTTCCTGCGATTGTCAACATGAAAATTCATCCGTAGACCCACGCGTTCGGCAGCGGGCGGCCGCCGGTGTAGCGCAGGAACGAGGACGACGACTGCGTGACGTATTCGCCGTCGTACCACAAGATCGCGCTTGAGCCGCCGTCCATGTTTAACGCATTCCGGCAGCCGTAGGCCAGCAGGATATCCGAGCACGTGTTGACGCTCGTGCCCCGGATGCCCTCGTCGGGGTAGCGGCCCTCGATGATGAGCATATAAACGCCCTGATCGCCGGTGCCGAAGCACGCGCGCGGCTGTTCGCCCGTCCAGAAGGAATCCTCAATTTTTTCGCCGTCTTTGATCAGCGCGGGCGTGAATTCGGCGGCGTTGTACGTTCCCTCCCCGACCGGGTCGGACGCGGGCACGATGCGGCAGTCGAGGCCGTTTTCGCTCAGCTCGACGCGCTGGTAGACGTCGCCGCCGAAGTGATAGCCGTGTTCTTCACCCTGCGCCATGCACCAGCCTGCAAGCTGGCCGCCGTTGCCCTTGCCGTTGGGGTCCTGGAAGCCGTTAGCGTTCATGGCGAGGATGCCGCCGTGGTCGGACGCGATCTTGCCCGCCAATTCCCCTTCCGTGCCATAGGTCGAGGCCATTTCCAGCCGCAGAAGCTCCGGGTACCGGCAGATGGCCAGCACGCCGCGATAGCCGTCGCCGGTGATGCGCACGAGCACAATGCCGTATTCCGCATCGACGGCCAGCACCTGATCGCCCTGCTGCGTCTCGATGCTCGTGCCCGCGTCGTCAAAGCCCGCTTCGCTGATGCGGATATGCTCCCAGCCGCCGTCCAGCGTCTCCGGGTGCTCGTCCAGATAGCGCTGGAACGACGCGTAATTCAGCATCGGGAACGCCATCTGGAAGTCTGCCTCCGGGTCATCCTCGACGGGCTGGGGCGCTTCTGCATCAGCCGGCGGTTCCTCCGGCTGTACCGGCTCGAGTTCTGTCTGTACGGGTTCCGGTGCAGATTCCGGCTCCGGCTGCACCGGCGCACTTGTAAACGTGCAGGCCGTCAGAACAAGACTTAAGACCAGCACAAAAACGAGGGTATACGCCGCCATTTTCGGCTTTTTCGCGATAAGCGTGATGCGCTCTCTGAGGCTCTTTCGGCCCAGCTGCATCGTCGTCGCGCAGGACAGCAGCTGGCCCCGCGCCCGCTTTGGCGCGACGAGGCTGAGCAGCGCGCGGCCATAGCTTGCCCGGCTGCCGGGGTCGAGGTCTTTCAGCACCCGCTCGTCGCAGGCCAGCTCGCAGTCGCGCCGGGAAAGCGCCGCGGCAAGCCACACGAAGGGGTCGAACCAGTACAGGCACTGGCAGATGAGGCGCAGGAGGCTCCAGAGCTGATCCCGCGCGTGATAATGCGCCAGCTCGTGACGAAGGACGAATTGGCGTGTCTCCGGGTCCTGCGCCGCTTCGGACGTGAGATAAATTTCAGGCCTGAACAGCCCCGCGAGGCACGGCGACGGCAGCCCGGACGCCACCCAGACCGGAACCGGGCTTTCCGGGCAGGCAAACGGCCGCCGGATTCTTTTCAGTCTCCGGAGAAACAGCAGATTCTGCGCCAGAACGGCCAGCGCCATCGCTGCCGCGCCAGTCAGCCAGACGAGTTTCAAAATCGTACTTGCTGTCAGCCGTGTCTGCACTTCCACGGGCGCAGTTTCCGGCTCGGATGTTGTCTGCGCCGGGGCTTGCGTGCTGTCCGTCTGCGGGGCACGGCGATTTTCCGGAGCAGTCAGCCGCTGCACGGCGGCAGGCACGTCCGGGACGGCGTTCATCACGCTGACCGGGCTTCTGACCAGCGAGACCGGCAGCAGGAGCCGCAGCGCGGCGAGCAGCCAGAGCGCGTATTGCAGGCGCGGATTGAGTTTCCCGCGCAGGAAAAATCGAAGTGCGGTCAGCGCAAGGATCAGAACGGTCGATGAAATGAGAATTTCCAGCATGGTTCCCCTCCCCTATTCCTCGCGGCCCGCAGCCCTGTCCAGAATGGCGTAAAGCTCGTCCAGCTCGTCCTTTCCGATTTTTCCGTGGTCGGCAAAATTGCTGACCAGCAGGCCGAGCTTCCCGCCGAACGCGCGGGAAAGCAGCTGCTCGGTTTCCTCCAGCCCGGCTTCCTCGCGGGTGACGTTCGGGTAATAGCGCCGGGGCTTGCCCTCGTAGCGCAGAAGGCCCTTTTCCGTCATGCGGGCGGCCATGGTCTTACTCGTGCTGGCCGACCATCCGGCGCGGAGCTTCAACTCCTCCACCATCTGCATGAGCGTCTGCGGCTGCCGCTCCCACAGGCTTTGCAGCACGGTCCATTCGCTTTGGCATAATTGCACAGGATATCCCTCCTTGGTTTACTTTTGTAGACCCATCATAGCACGCAAGGCTACATTTGTCAACCTATTTTTTGAAAGTGCTTACCAATTTGGGCGTAGGGGCGGACGACTCTGTCCGCCCGCAGAACGCAGCGCTTTAACGAAAATTCACGGCAAATTCGCAACATTTATCGGGCCGACAGAGTCGTCGGCCCCTACAACAGATCAAGCAGCTTTGCCGCTGACCATCAAGGAAGCCGCCGAAAATCCCGCTCTGGTTATCCATCACTGGCCGACAGGAACTGGAACGGATACCGCGCTTCGCCGGTCAGGCGGACGGTCACGGTCAGCTCCGTCATGCTGTTTCCGGTGGGAATGACTCCGTCGGCGAACGCACGGTACACGGCCCGACGGAATTCCTGCGGCTGAAGCTCCTCCGCGCCCGCGTGGTCATAGACCGCGCGCACGTCCGCAGACGCGTCCGCGTACTCCGTGAGCTCTGGCACGTCGAGACAGCGGAACACCAGCTGGAAGCTTCCGTCTGCCATGCAGGAGATGCGTTTCAGATAACAGTACCGCGCGCCGTGGTTGTCGTTGATGGTGCGGGTATAGGTTCCATCCTGATAGGTGAGATAGTGTGAGCTGCGATCCTCCCAGCCGTACCGGCCCAGCGGGAAATAGCGTTCGAGCGTATTGCGGAAATCCGCCGCGCTGATCGTCAGCGGCCAGTTGTTTTCGCGCGCCCAGCGCTCGTAGACGAACAGGGAAAGTCCATCCCACGCGTCTTCGGTCAGCGGCAGCGCTGTCCAATTGCCGCTCGGCAGACTGCCCAGCAGATTCCTGTTCTGGCCGTCATACGTCCAGAACAGCTGCGCCAGATCGTCCGTCGTCTCGCCGGTGTGCAGTTTTAGAGCTGCACGCAGATCGTCCTCCGGCAGCGCCGCGAACTGCGCCGACTGGAACAGCGCGCCGCCGTAGTAGAAGTCCAGCGTGTAGACCTTGCGCGCGTAGCGGAGTTCGCCGCCGCTGTTGTCAAAAAACGGGTTGGCGTTATAAAAATCCGCCGTGACCTGTACGGTGCTGCCCTCCAGCACCTGCACGTCCGCAATGCGCAGATCCGGGCCGCCGCCGAAGCCGGATACGTTCTCGATGACCGCCGTGCCTTCCGATGCGTCGTAGTTTCTGCACTGCGTAATGTCAAACGTGAAGCTGCCGGTGCGGAAATAATGTGAGAGGATGCCGTTGATAAAGTCCTGCGTGAAGTGATACTTCCCGTCGGCCTGCTTGTAATTATCGCGCGTGGAATCGACCGACCAGTACAGAAACAGCATAAACAGCTTCTCTGACGACAAGTCTGCGGGCGAATCGAACGTAAATCCGTTATTGACAAGCGCGATCTCCGGGCCGATCAGAATGCTTAGCAGGTTCTCATCCGTCAGACGGCTCGGGTCGATCGTCATGCGCTGCTGCACCCATTCCTCCGTGACCGGCAGCCGCATGGACTCCTCCGGCGCCATCCAGCTGACGGCGGCGATCACGCCGTTTTCAATGTAGAACGTCATGAGCGTCTCGTCGCTCACGACAAGCGTTGTTGCAGCGCCGTCCGTGTACTCGATGTAGCTGTATTTGCCCATGTACAGGATCTCGCCGCCGAGCATCAGCCGCGCCGTGTGTTCGTCGACCTGTTCGAGTACCGGCTCGGTGTCGCGCGGGAAGCGGTTCGCCGCCTCGCGGTAATCCGCACCAAACGGAATGCCACAGACCTCAACCCCGGCATCCAGCCGCAGATATGCGGCGTCCGGATAGTGGATCGTGCCGTCCTTGCTCATCCAGCCCGCGGCCTGCGAGCCGTCCGCAAACTGCACGATGTCATAATAGGACGTATGGATGTCCATCCAGTGATAAATACGCGTGGGCTTACCGAAGGCGGGCGTGAGTTCGTCCAGCGTCAGATCATAGATCGACGTGCCGTTCACGGTAAATTCGGGCCACTGCTCCACCGGCTCGCGCGCGGCGAACCATGCCGCGTCCGCGGCGGGGTCCGTTTCGGCCTCAATGTGCGGCAGAATGAAGTCCTGATACCACGTCTCCCAGTCGACCGCGCCCTCCACCGGCGCAAGGCCGTTGCGGACAACAAAATCCTTTAAGATATCCAAGCCGTCGGCTGCGTGCTGGTAATACGAGCTGACCGCCGCTGTGTCCGAACTGTCATACTGCCGTACCGCCTTGTCCGACGGGCTCAGGCAGAAGAAATAATATGCCGTGCTGCCGCGTGTGCCGAGCAGATGCGTGTTCAGCGCCATAAGATTTTCCTCGACCCATCGGTCTGCGCCGTCCTTGACCAGCTCCGCCGGGTCTTCAAACTGGAACGCGCGGATCGCCCAGACGAGGCCGAGGCGGTCTTCTGCCGCCTGACTTTTGTCGTAGAAGGAGAACAGCACATCGTCCAGGTCATGCTCGCCGGTCTCCGGCGCTTCGATCATAAACGAATCGTCCGCAGTGATTTCGTTTTCGTATCGTGCCGGGACACTGAGCGTGACCGTGTCCTGTGTGGTGGTGAATTCCACTGCCGCTTCCGGTTCCTCGCGTGTGGCCTCCTGCACTTTTGATTCCCCGGGCGTGTCCTCTGTTTTTCCCGATGTCTGCTGCGCTGGCGCGGCATCCTTCGCGCCGGTCATGGTGCAGCCGACTGCCGCGGCGCAGAGCAGAAGCACGAGGATCAGAACGGGAATTGCGGTTTTCGGGTGCTTTGTGATAGAAATGATGCGCATTTTGAGCTGCCCGCCGCGCCCCGACATTGTTGTCGCCGCGCTGAGGGGATCGACCCGCTCGCGGCACGTCATGCGGATGAGTGAGCGGCCGTAGTCCGCACGCGCGTCCTCGCCGAGACGGCGGACGGTATCCTCGTCGCAGAAGAGCTCCGCGTCGGTGCGGGAAAGCGCCGCTGCCCACCACACCAGCGGGTTGAACCAGTGCAGCGCGAGGCACACGCCGCGCAGGACGGCCCAGATGTGGTCGCGGTGGAGATAATGCGTATATTCGTGCTCCGCGCAGTGGTGCAGCAGCTGCTCGTCCTGCGCGCAGTCCATTGTCACGTAGATCGCGGGCGGGAAAAGCCCGAACAGGCACGGCGACAGCGCGGTTCGCGTCAGCCGGACAGCCGGACGGCCCTCCTTCGGCGCGATCGCGCGCAAAACGCCCGCCCGCAGCTGCCGTCCGTACCGGAGGTTGCAGAACAGGAACCACAGCCCCAGCAAAGCCGCGCCGGAGGCCCATACAAGCATGAATATCTTCCGCACGGAAAGGGTGGGCTTCTGCGCAGATTTTTCCGGTTCTGCGCTGCCCGTTTCCGCCTGCGCAGGCATGGATGCCGGGCGCTGCACCGGCTGTGCGGGCGTCTGCACCGGCGCTGCGGGCGCAGACGGTTCCGGTGTTCTGGCCGCCTGCGCGGGCGGCACAGCGGCAGGTTCCGCCTGTATGACAGCGGCCGGCTCAGCCTCCGGCAGGAGATTTGCCACGCTGAGGGCGGTTTTCCCGACGGAAAGCGGCAGCAGCAGCCGCACGAGCAGCACCAGCCAGAGCGCGTACTGCAATCTTGCGCTGATTTTCCCGCGCAGCAGATAGTGTGCGCCGATGAGCACCGCCGCAAGCACGGCGGACGAAACAAACCATTCAGTCATGGTGCTTTTTCTCCTCCATCTCCTGCAGCAGTGCGTGCAGCTCGTCGATCTCGCGCTGTGGGAGCGCCTCGCGCTTCGTCATCTCGCTGACGAGCATACTCAGGCTCCCCTTATACACGCGGCCAAGCAGATCACGCGTCTGCTGCGCGGCTGCATCCTCGCGGCGGACGGCGGGATAAAAGACGTTTTTGCGTCCCTGCGCGTCACAGCGCACCGCCCCCTTCTCCATCAGCCGCCGCAGAAGCGTCAGCGTTGTCGAGCGGTTCCAGCCGGTCTGCGCCGCCATCGCCTCCGTCAGCTCACGCCCGGTCTGCGGCGCGTAGTCCCAGAGCTTCTCCATAAGCTGCCATTCCGCTTGTGTCAGATCGATTCTGTTCACCGTGTCGCCCTCCTGTTGTTTACGTCTGTAATCATAACATAGCACATTTGATTACGGTTGTCAACAGAAAGAACCGGGCGGCATATCCGCTGCCGCCCGGCTGTATCATCCTGCTTCCGCGATAAACAGCGCCGCACGCCTGTCCATGACCTGCGCCGCCTCCTGCGCGGTTTTCCGGCCCTTGAAAAAGGCGTCCGCCTCGTCAAGGATGATTTTCAGAATCTCTTGATTGCCGCAGGAACGGCAGTCGGCGTGCTCCAGCACATTCATCAGATCATCCGCGGCAGCTTCATCAAACAGGAACGCAAGATCGCCCGCTTCTCCGACCTCGACGCGGCCCTCGGCGCGGATGGCCGTCTGCTGCTCGGCCTTCTGCGCTTCGATCTCCTTCTGCATCAGCTCGCGCAGCGCGGCGCGGTTGACGGGGAACGCGTCTGCAATGGTCAGCTGGAAGTCTTCCTGCAGCATATTCCGCAGCGCCTCCTCCGCCGCTTCCTGCATGGTGGAGCCGACGCAGACGCCAAGCTGCAGAACCGGCTGATATGCCGTCCCGCCGTCCGAATCGAGGGCAAGCACACGGAACGCGCCGCCGGTCTGCTGGTACCAGGAAATCTGCATGGACCGGTACATCGCGGCGGAGCGCATCGGCTGCTGCATGATGCTGTCCGGGGCAGGCGCCGCGGAAGAAATGGCCGCGCAGGCCGTCAGAATATTCAAAAATTTCTCGCTCTCGAAGGAGGCGGTCTGTGTATCATAGTCCAGATACTGCTCCGCCGCATGGCGGCAGTAGACACTGAGCAGATCTTCGCCGCCCCAGAAAAAGCTGACGTCCGGGACCGCGCCGAGCAGCACGTCCTCGACCGACGTTTCCAGCGACGCGCCGAGCTTCTCCGCCGGGCCGAACAGCGGGTCAAGCGCGAAAGCCCCGACGACGGAATAGAGCGTCCCGTCCACATAGCACGGCTTCAGAATGCCGGACAGGAGCTCCGCGTCCGGCATCCCGTCCAACGGCAGCAGAATGCCGTTTTTTGCGTAGCCCGCGTACTGCGCACCGCTCAGATCGCTGCAATCGAGCAGGTCTGGCACGTTTCCGGCCAGCAGCTCCGTCGTCATGCGCGTCACGGCATCCGCGCGGCTTTCCGCGCCGTCGGCGTAGTTGAGGATTTCGATCCTGACCGGTGCGCCGGAGAAATTATAGCTCTGGATTATACTGCGGAGCACGCTCTTTTCCGAGTCAAAGTCGATCATACCGAGCGTCAGCGTCTGCTCCGGTGTCTGTGCAGCGGGTTCGGTGTTGGCTTGTGTGTCAATTGTCTCCGCAGTGGGCAGTTGCTCCGGCTGCGTCTGCTTCCGGCAGCCGGTCAGGAGCAGGCCGAGCAGCAGCATGAGAATCAGATAGCGTTTCATGATGCATTCCTCCTTATTTTTCTTCCAGTATACCACAGCTTTTCCCTGAAATCTCTTAATTTTTCCTAAATATTTACTGGATCCGGTATCCGCTCAGGACGAGTTCGAGGATTGCAGGCCAGAAGATGGGTTCCGGCGCAGTAAAATAACGGGCATCCGGAATGCTGTGAAAGGATATGACGCAGCGCTCGTCATCCAGCCATGCCTCAAAGCGTCTGTTGGTTTCGTGCTCCATGCGGGTTTGCTGCCTCCTTTAAAGGGGTAATTAATGTCGTAGTAAATAATACGACATTTATGATTAAAATGCAACGATTTTTCAAAGTATAATAAGCGAAAAGTCGTAGGCGGTGAAGCACGTGACAGATATATTGGGGATGATCCGAAAAAACCGGGAGGCCAGAGGCTGGACGGAGTATCAGCTTGCCGAGCGCTCCGGCCTGCCGCAGTCTACCATTTCGTCCTGGTACCAGAAGGGCATGACGCCCTCGTTTTCCTCGCTGGAAAAGATCTGCGATGCATTCGGGCTGACGCTCTCGCAGTTTTTTGCCGGCGGCGAGACGTTGCTTGCCCTGACGCCCGGACAGCGCGGTATGCTGGATAAATGGCTGCGCCTGTCCCCCGCGCAGCAGCGCGCGCTCGTCTCGGTGATGGATTCGATGCTCGAGGAATAGTAAAAGAGGCCGCTGCGTCGCGCAGCGGCCTCTTATCGTTTACAGCGTAAATTCAAAGCGCATGGCAAGCGCCTTGAACAGCTCGTGCATGACGCGCTCGGAGACGGCGCGGATGTCCATGCCGCCGATGAAGTCCACGGCCTTTTTGATCTCGTCCTCCGGGACGTGGTACGACCGCAGGCTCATGGTGAGGAACATACGAAGCTTCTTTTCCAGCGTCAGCGCCTCGTCGCACGGGTGCGCCATAAAGCCCCGCATGATCCCGGCAGAGCCGATCTCCATAAAATAGAAGTCCTGCTCGGTCAGCTCCGGCTGATAGGGGCTAAAGATCTGGTAAAGCTCCTTTGCTGTCTCGCGGAAGATATAGTCCGACGCTTCCTTCTGCGTGTACGCCTCAATATAGATCTCGCGCAGATTTTCGTTCAGCTCCGTCAGCGTCATCTGAATGGCCGTCTCCACGGCGTAGACATAGATCGGCGGCAGCTGTGTGCCCGCCGTGCTGCGGGCCATGGCGAACTGATTGGAGAACATGAACTGCACCAGCTCGGTCAGTACGCCGTCCTTGGCGCGGAAAATATTCTGAAAAATACTGTTGGAAACCGACGCCTGCTGCACGATCTGGGCGACGGTGGTTTTTTTATAGCCCTGCTCAAGAAACAGCTTGACGCAGACCGTCAGGATCCGTTTCTTGGACGGCCGGCTGGCATTTGTGCTTGCGATGAGGATCGCTTCCCTTCTGTCTGGCATTTGTCCGCACACATTGTAGCAAAGCCCCGCCGGAAACGCAAGAGGCGTGCGGTCTGACTATGCGCAAATTGCAGGATCCCGCAGCCTCAGACTACAGTATCGTACTCCCCCGCTCCGCCGCCGGCGAAGTAGCGGTGCAGATCGAATGGGGAGAACACGCCCCGGTCGGTGACGATGCCGGAGATGAGGTGCGGCGGGGTCATGTCGAAGGCGGGATAATAGCCCTTCACGCCCTGCGCCGCCGTGCGCACACCCATGGCCTGCAGGGTAAATTCCGGGTCGCGCATCTCGATTTTGACGGTGTCCTTTGTCTCGTGGCCGATATCCGGCGCGCCGGTAACGAAGGTTGGAATGCCGAAGTGATTGGCGCAGATGGCGATCTGGAGCGTCCCGACCTTGTTGACGACATAGCCGTCGAGGCAGATCGCGTCCGCCGCGCAGGTAAAGAGGTCCACGTGCTCGCGCTCCATGACGAATGCGGGCATATTGTCTGTGATGACGGTCACGTCGAAGCCCATATCATGGCAGACCGTGGCCGTGAGGCGCGCTCCCTGAAAATAAGGCCGCGTCTCCGGGCAGAACAGGCGGAAGGTCTTCCCGGCCTGCCTCGCCTCCTTCAGCATCATGCCGACGATCGTTTCACCGAAGCACTGCGTCATGACCGTGCCGCCGTCTGGGATGAGCGGCACGAGATACCTTGCGATCTCATTTACCTTGCTGTAGCGGCGGTTGTTGGCGTTTAC
>OGML01003024.1_pt1 | contig 10916 bp, 7 predicted proteins | sample 1572951 | NCBI WGS metagenome assembly OGML01 (sample SAMEA2581883, study PRJEB24529) | metagenome | biome: Human gut stool | place: China | collected 2011 | reverse complement strand
AAAGACCAGCCTGCAGAGTTCGGGGGCGCAGGTCAAGGGTTACGGAATGCAGGTAAATGATGGCGGAACATTGTCATTTTTTGCAGTGCTGAAGAAATCAAGCGCGGATCAGAAGGCAAGAATCGAGAAAAAAGGCGAGCAGAAGAGAGCAGAAAAAAAAGCTGCGGAGAAGAAGGCTGCTAAGAAAGAAAAGGAAGAACGGCTAAAAGACAAGAAGTCGGATAAGGTAGCAGACAGCAAGGAGGAAGCCGGCACAGAGGATACGGTAACGATCAGCGCCGGTTCCATAGAAGAACTGTTGTCTAAGATAGAAACCTACAATTTTAACACACGGAGTGACAGTGTACAGACCGCAGGTGAACGGCAGATCGGCCAGAACTTTGACTTCAGAGGGTAAGGTGAGGATGTATGATTTCTATGGGGAGGCCCGGAGGTGCTTACGGAAGCGGCAATACCGGTTTGCCGCAGGCATTTTCCGGAGGAAAGAAGACGCAGAACAATCAGAAGAGTATCTTTGGAGCAAAAAATAAAAGTTCTGTCACCGATATCCGGCGGATGTTGGCGAGAGATGACCGGAACGGACAGACACAGGTGGCGAACAGTTGGGGACAGGATTCTATTGTGACGAGTACTTTAAGTTACAGTGAATCGCTGCGGAATCAGAGACAGCAGACAAAAAATACGACATTAGCACTGAAAAAACTGAAGTACCAGTTTAAAAGTATTTCTTCGAAGATACTGCGGAGCAAGACTTCCCAGGCGGCGAAGCAGGCAGCCGGACAGGCGAGAAGAGAGATCATGCGCCTGAAGCGTCAGAAGCAGAACAGTGACAGCGACAGTGAAGAGATCGACGCAGCAATCGCTCATGCACAGGCTATGGAACGTGTGGCGAAGAAGAAAGCAAAACATCTCGAAGAAGAGGAAATGGTGAAGGCCGCGGGTGGAATCTGCCAGGGAGACCGGATCAGCGAAGAAGAGACGAAGGATGTGCAGGACGCAGAGGCGGAAAACGCGCAGAATGAGGAAGAAATGTCTGCGGAAGGTTCTGCGGATGAAGTGTCCGGGGACTTCTCTGCGTATGAGTATGCAGGCAATGAGGCGTATGCAGGGGATAGCTATGATACATCTGACTATATTGCTCTTGGCATGGATACATTCTATGCGCAGGCAGGAGACTTTATGTCGGAAATGAGCGATTTCACCTCGGAGCTGATGCAGGAAATGTCCGATAGCTTACGTGATCTGATGGAAGAGATGGGGCTGGATGGAATATCAGATACTGCGGTCTCTGTGAACAGGGAGATGGATCCCGCAGACCTCAAGATGATGAAGATCAAACACCGTAACAAAGAGATGAAAGACATCGTCAAGGCTGATGCGGAGTACCTGAAAGCAGTCTTCGACCACCTGGAGAAAATGAAAGACAATGCAGTCATTCCCACCGGGACTTCATTTTCCGCAGATGCTGTCGGCGTAGGCGTACCGGCGGCTCCCATGCCGGTGATCAATATTACATTATAGGATAGACATATAAGAAGAAATTTGACATCCCGGACACTGTGTTTGTGAGACAGACATAGTGTCCGGGATGATTTTATATAGAAACATTTTTGATTTTCGTGAAAAACTCTGCAAAAACATTTTTGGATTTCGTGAAAAAGAATACAAAAATATTTTTGATTTTCGTGAAAAATAGTATACATACATTTTTGATTTTCGTGATATAATGAGTGCAAGGGAGTCAACACGCTTGCGTGATTGACGAACGACGAATTTGTTCACGATAGCTGCGAAGCAGCGTAGAGCATCGAAGATGCGAATCGTGAAATAATGAGCGTAGGCAACGTTAAAAGTTATTAAGAGGATATAAAAACATGGTATTTAAAAGAAAAATGTATGATAAATTAAAACAATGGAAAGAACTTTCCGGAGGTTCTTCTGCTGTTTTGCTGGAAGGTGCCAGACGAATAGGGAAAAGTACGATCGTAGAAGAATTTGCTAAAAACGAATATGATGATTATATGATATTGGATTTTGCAAAAGAAGGAAAAAATGTCAAAAACAATTTCCTGGAGAACATGAATGACCTGGAGACTTTTTTCAGAAACCTTTTTTTACTAAAAGGAAGAAGCCTGAAGGGGAATCATTGTGTAATTATATTTGATGAAGTACAGCTGTTTCCGCAGGCGCGTCAGGCAATCAAATATCTTGTGGCGGATGGCAGATATGAATATATAGAAACCGGATCCCTGATATCCATACGCAAGAATGTTACCGATATATTGATTCCATCGGAGGAATACCGAATCAAAATGTATCCCATGGATTTTGAAGAGTATTTATGGGCAATGGGTGATAATGTTACTTTTGAAGCGATGCAGAGTGCTTTTCAACACAGGAAACCGCTGGGAGATGCCATTCACAGAAAAATCATGCAGAAATTCCGCACTTATATGGTAGTGGGAGGAATGCCACAGGCTGTAAATGCTTTTGTGGAAGGGAAAACTTTTGCACAGATTGATTTTATAAAGAGAAATATATTAAGCCTGTATGAGGAAGATCTGGCAAAATATGATACAGAGAATCGAGAAAAAGCCTCGGTAATCTTTAAGACGATTCCGGGGCAGTTGGAGAATAAAAATTCACACTTTCGGTTTTCGTTGATAGACAAAAATGCGAGATACCAAAATTATGTCGATGCGGTGAGCTTTATTGCAGAAGCCATGATTGGAAATGAATGTATCAATGTGACAAAGCCTGAAGTAGCGTTGGAATTGTTTGCGGACCGGAGCAATTTTAAGCTTTATATGGGGGATACAGGTCTTCTCGTGACACAGATCATGAGAAATAGAGAAGATACAGAGGAAGACCTGTACAAAGCACTCATATTTGATAATCTGGGAATCAATCAGGGAATGATTATGGAAAACATTGTGGCACAGATGCTAAAGGCAGCCGGCCATGATTTGTATTTTCATGAATATCAATATCTCCCGGAGGGGGCAATAAAAGAACAAAAATATGAAATTGATTTTCTTGCAGTGAAAAAGAAAAAAATTTGTCCGATAGAGGTAAAATCTTCGGGATATACATCACATAAATCCTTTGATTATCTGGGGAAAAAATATCAGATGAAAATGCAGGACAAATATATTGTGTATACGAAGGATCTTAAATACCAGGATGAAATCATGTATATTCCTCTTTACATGACAATGTTTATTTGAAAATGATTATATGAGGGCTGAGCAAATGAAGACTATGGTGTTACTGTATGATACAAGCTGTATTTACGAGATTGTGATTCTGAATTATTTTCTAAATGCGACGGGAAAAGAAATGATTTTTGTATCTCCGGAGGGAAATCCTGTCATGGCAACGGAAGGATACCGGATTGAGGCAGAGGATCGGTTGGATCACGTAAATCCGGGAGATGTGGAACTGTTGATTATTCCGGGAGGAGATATTACGCAGATCGATACTCCGGAGGTATGGGAATATTTGAAAAATGTTCACGATTCTAATGGTCGGATCGCTGCTATCTGTGCAGGTGTTGATGTGTTGGAGCATGCCGGACTGTTAGAAGATGCAGAGTCGATACATTCCTGTGAAAAAGATGTAGTGACTTCCCACCGAATCACCACTTCAAGAGCAAACGGATATGTGGATTTTGCAATTGAAGTGGCGAAGCAGATGGAACTTTTTGAGGATGAAGCAGATCTGCAGGAAACGATTGCTTTTTGGCGGGAATTTCAGCGAGTGGAATGATTATTTCCGCCCGTACAGGATTCCCATGCCGGAGATCATCCAGGGAGCAGAAAAAGCCCGGTAGTAACTCCGGCACGTTTGCAGATATTCCGGAGGTTCGCCCCGGCGTAGCCTTTTTCCAGAAATTCTTCCCTGCCGCAGCGGATTAAGTTTTCTTCCGTGATTTTCTTACGATCTGTCTCCATAACAATTGTTATATTAGCATAGACTAACTCATGGGTCAAGAAGGAATCTTCAGGTAAAATATTTTTTATTTTCGCAAAAATCTCTGCAAAAACATTTTGGTTTATTGTGATTATAAGATATAATAAAAATAGTAGCAGGAAAACTAAGATAGTGATATATAGCGGGGAAATGAATATGGACAAAGACCCATTTAAAGAATATCTGAGAGAATCCGAACCGAATAAAGCAACAAAAGGGTATGTGTGGAGCACGGCGGTTGGACTTCAGGCAGTAGATGGTCTGAAACCCTCGCAATATCTGATTGACACTGCAATTCAAAATATTGAAGGTAAGATCACGCTAAAAGAGGCACAGAGTCTTATAGAAAGCTATTACAATGAGAGACCTGTCCGTGTATCAGATAATGAACGCACGGAAGAAGCAGATAAAGTTTCCAGCCGTATTGCGGAGCTCCTTTCCGAAACGGCGTTTTCCTTTTCACCGAATGAGTATATAGCTATTCATCGTAAGCTTTTTCGTGGAATATATAAGCATGCCGGAAAAATAAGAGATTATAATATTACGAAGAAAGAATGGGTGCTTGATGGCGCAACGGTCATATATGGGAGTGCTTCAGAACTGCGTGCTACGTTGGAATATGATTTTTCGCAGGAAAAAGCTTTTAGTTATAAAGGACTTTCGATAGAAGAGAGCATTCATCATCTGGCTTTGTTTGTATCAAGGCTTTGGCAAATTCACATTTTTGGTGAGGGAAACACAAGAACCACAGCGGTTTTTTTCATAAAATATTTGAGAACACTTGGTTTTTTTGCAACAAATGATATTTTTGCGGAAAATGCATGGTATTTCAGAAATGCACTTATCAGAGCCAATTATACGAATTTACAAAAAGGAATTCATGAGACAACGGAATATTTGGAACTCTTCCTCAGAAATATGCTTTTAAATGAACACAACGAGCTGCACAATCGAAATATGCATATCAGTGGACTTTTAAAGGATATAAAAGTGGACATTGGAACTTCAAAAGTGGACATTGGAACTCAAAAAATGGACATTGAAACATCAAAAGTGGACATTGAAACAAGATTGGCTGAAAAAACGCTGAATTTTTCAACAAAAACAATTATGCATATCCGTGTATTATATGAAAAATTCGGAGATTGTCAGTTTTTTGGCAGAGGAGAGGTTATGGAATTGCTTGGGCTGAAAAGTTCAGGCGCTTCTAAAATAATATCCAATATGGTACAGGCTGATGTAATCGAACCGGTATCCGGGCATGGAAAAGGAAAATACAAATTCAAAGAGTTATAGAGTATATTGGATTTAAAGGCATCGGAACATCCGGTGCCTTTTTTAAAAATACAGGAACCTTTTTACCGTCCGGCGACTCATATAGTATGAAGCCGGCGAAGAGAAGGAGGTGTTACTTTGTCAGTTATGACAAAAGAGGAATTTGTGCGGGAAGTGCGGGGCTATACCCTGCATATGTACCGACTGGCATATTCTATTCTGAATAATAGTACGGATGCGGAGGACGCTGTCAGTGAAGCGGTGCTGCATGCCTATGAAAAATTAAGGACACTGCGGGATCCGGACAGCTTTAAAAACTGGATCTTACAGATCACGGCAAATGAAGCGAAAAAGATTTATCGGCAAAATAAGCGGACCGGTGCGGTGGCATGGGAAGAGAATCTGTCCCCCAAAAGGAACTTGCCATGCTTGATAGTCCTGAAAAATACAAAAAGGGCGTGGCTTTCTATGCAGCGCGGAGTACCTTTTTCCTGCCGGAGAAGGAGCTTACGGATGAGCAGCTGCTGGAGCTGATCGATTTTAAGGAAAAGAGAGAATACAGTCTGGCGAAGATCAGCGAGGAGATTGAAGCAGGTTCTTATGAGTATGTGAAGACAGAGCCGGAAAAGGATGCTGCGCAGCAGGGACGTGCAGCACAGCAGGGAACGAGTGGTACGGTTCTCGGCGCCGATACGGCAGCACAAGAATGGCAGGTCGCCTATGAGGGAGACGTAAGTATCCGTTGTGCGGCAGTGGCAGAGAACGGTCTGTATGTGGGCGGTTTCACTGCGGACGGACAGGCGAGAGTGGAATATCTGCCTTACGGCAGCGGAACGCCAGAGACGTTTTTTGAAGATTTTGCAGAAAACGGAGAGGTCTACAGTCTGTGCACGGCACCGGACGGCAGCATCTATGCGGGACTGAAGGGACTGGCTGTACCGGGAGCGGAGCACGGCTGGCTGCCTGTAATCTATCATATCAGCCCGGAGGGAAAGCTTCTGAACAGTTTTACCGTAGGAGAGCGGGAATGGAATATCGTTGATAGTATGGCGATAGATGCCCAGGGCAGATTATATGTGCGGATGCGGATGCAGGAGGACGGCAGTTATGTGCGGATCTATTCTGCGGAAGGAGAACTGATCGGAAACGTGGCGGATGACAACAGCTATGCCGTACAAGGTGCCGGAGCATTAGGACAGGGCAAGGACGGCAAAGTCTATGCGGCTGCACAGGCAGTGGGCGATGCGACAGCAGGGAATATAGCTATGACATTAGTGTCAGTAGATTCGGAAAGCCTCAGGTTTGTTCCGGTGGCTGGAGGTGAGAATGTTGTTTGCAGTGCCGATACGATCTACCCGTGGAAAATGGTGGCAGCAGGTGTGAGTGAGACGGCAGATTTTATCCTATGGGGATACAACGGCGTGGACACCTATCGTCTGGGTGAGACGGAATTCACCAGAGTGCAGGAGAACTGGGAGATGCCCTGCGGTACGGAAGGTACCTGTGCGGTCCTCGTACCGGACGGTCGCATTCTCTATATCGGCGCATCCGACGGCTTCCAGGGAACGACGGCGGACGGTGTGGAGATCAGCGGAAAAGATCCTGAGAAGACAGTGCTCTATTATGAGCCACTTGTAAAATAGAGTGACAATAAACTGGCGACACCGGGAAACCGATGCCGCCAGTTTTATAGTTCCAGACTGTTAAGTTTCCATCTGCTCAATTGTGCATTTACAGTGGTTATGTTATAAAAAGACCAGAAATAACAGAAAGCGGTCGCTTGGGTGAAAAAGTAGTAGATTCAGGGGTGAAATTTTGTTATGCTGTTTGTAACAAACGGAGTATAAAAGTCGTCAATATAGATAGAAGGGAAACAAAGGAGGGGCTTATGAAGAAGATTAACGTAAAAGCAACCATTTTTCTCAGTGCAATCGTATTGGTGGTAGTGGTACTTCTGCTGAATCTCATCGAATTCCGCAAAACGGTGGATTTCACGGTGCCGGGGATTCAGATGCCGAAGGAGAATGCCTATGGGAAGCTGGAAGAGGTACAGGTGAGCGTCAACGGAACCTATTATTATCGGGTACTGCCCTGGATCCACGGCAGCACTTTCCATGGGCAGATATCTTTTGCCGGAGAGGGAGAGGAACCGCAGAATTATTTCTTTACCTATGGAGCAAGCAGAGGATTTCTGAAGGAGGGAAGAGGGGCTGGCTGGATCGGAACCCCGGATGCCCAGACTACCGTAGCGATTTATCAGGCGGTACAGAATGTGGAAAAAGGGATGATATCCATAGAAAATCCCGCCAGCTACGTTTTATATCCGGCGGCAACACCGGAAGGAGCCTATGTCATAGCGGATGTATGGTATCCTGGAATGCTGGAGAATGAAGCAAAGACAGCATTCTGCGCGGCTTTTTTGCCGGAGGAGTGCCCGCAGAAGATCGGTTGCAGCTTCTGCACGGAGGATTACGATTACGTGGAAGATGCTGCTGCCGTAGAGCAGCTGTGGCAGGAATTTATACAGCTTTCCGGAAAAGTGACGTCAGATCCGATCCCGCCGGAAGAGATGGTGGAAGGTGTGGGATATTTTCAGTTTGTCTATGCAGACGGTGAGACAAGGACCTTTCGCTACGCGTCGGAAGAACAGGGATTATGGATAGGTGAGGACGAACGCTGCCTGGTGGACGGCCAGGCTTTCTATGACTGGCAGGAGCGTCTGATGGAAGCGGTGCAGAAGTAAGCACGGGAAAGAGAGGGGCGGAAATCTGCTCCATTCGCAGCAGATCCCACATCGGACAGGGGTATGCGAAGCAGTATGGTGAGGAACTGCGGCAGTATTGGGAAGCAACCAATGAGGTTTTTGTGTGGATCAGTGAACAGTATCGGAAACCGTTATATGTCACTTCGGATGTGACCATAGGAGATGGAAAGACAGTGATCTCTTTCCGGGGGACCGGCACTTCCATGACTACCGGGGAGACAGAGGAAATCCATAGAGACTGCGTGCTGGATTTTGAAATGCATGCGGAGGTATTGCGCTCGGAAGAAGAGCCGGAGCTGACAGTAAGTGACTGGAATCCGGAAGAAGAGGGACAACAGAATCAGGCAGAAACGATTTATGACCCTGAGGCGGGTGTGACTGTGACCCTGCGGGATATTTCCAATATAGGCGCCAGTATTGTCATCCGGCGGGAGGATGAGGATGCCGGGACAGAGGTGACCTATGGAGATGCCTATATCCTACAGCGCAGGATCGAAGGAGAATGGCAGGATGCGGAGACGATCATAGACGATTACGGATTTACGATGATAGGTCATACGGTGGGCTGCGGGGAGGAAGTCTCAAACTTTTACAAATGGGACTGGCTTTACGGAGTATTGGAGCCGGGAGAGTACCGGATGGTGTACGATGTCTTCCGGAAAACAGAGGGCGCGGGGAGTGCTCAGAAATACCGGGAGTACATCCGTTTTCAACTTTAAAGGAATCAGATTTCTTACTTGACAGATGGGTCGGTAGAATGTAGACTATAATTACAAAGAGTCTATGAAACATCGACTATGCCTTGCCGGGGGGCAGGACAGGAGGGGCTTATGGGTGAGAATATCTACAGAATATTTGACGGTGTATGGAACTTAAGTCTGGTGGGAGGATACTGCGTGCTGCTGGTGATCCTCGCCAGACTTTTGTTGCAAAAAGCACCAAAATGGTGCTCCTATCTGTTATGGGGAATCGTGTTTGTGCGGTTGTGCTGTCCGATACTACCGGAGACAGGAATCAGTCTGATTCCGGACAAATTGCTGTCTGTGGGGACAGAGACGACGTCCGGGCAGCAGACAGTCGGTCCGGGCAGTCATGGTTATGCAGAGGCCAACGATACGCAGGACATCGGAGATGTCCTGCGGCGGGAGTACGATGCAGAGGAAGTACCGGACAGCCAGACGGCAGAAAAAACGATGGCTGTGGGAAATGACAATACTGTCATGAATGCTGACGGCACGCAGGATTTTTCCCTGGGAACTGCGAGAACAGAAAGTGGAGCTACGGTTGCAGAGGTAGCAGCCAGTGGAACAGATGCAGTGATTTCGGAAACATCTGCCGGAACGGGTACTGACGCCCGCGCATGGACATACCCGGTGTGGTTCCGTGTATTATCCATGGTATGGTTGGCAGGAATGCTTGGCTTCCTGGGATATCATGCTTATTCTTACCTGCGTATGCGTAACCGGATTCACCGACCCGACAGCGGTGTCAGACAGGTGGAACCGGGGATCTGTGAGATCGATGGTGGGCATCTGTCCTTTGTCATGGGGCTGGTCCATCCGGTGATCTATCTCTCTTCGGGCTTAGATCCTGAGAGCAGAAAAGTTGTTCTGTGTCATGAACGGGTGCACTTACAGCGCAGGGACTATCTGTTTAAGCCTGCGGCGTTGGTGATCTGCTGCGTCCACTGGTTCAATCCGCTGGTGTGGCTGGCATTTTATCTGATGAATATGGACTGCGAGATGTCCTGTGATGAAAAAGTTGTGAAGCTTCTCGGTGAAGAGAGCAAGAAAATTTATTCCTATACATTGTTGGAAGAGGCTTCCGGCGGCGAATGGAAACGCTATCGGGGCGGCTCCATCTGCGCATTGCTTTCTTTTGGCGAAGACCATGTGAAGAACAGGATTCGTCATGTACTGGATTATCGCAGGCCGCCATTCTGGGTCATGATAGGCGCGGCAGCAGTGCTTGTGATATTGGTGGTATGCCTGTGCAGCAATCCGGGCAGCGGAACGGATGCAGCGGATGTTGCAAATGCGGATAGCGGTGCAGAGACAGAGGCAGATGCGGCGCAGGCAACCGACGGGGCAGATGCAACCGAGGAAGCTGCAACAGGGGAGTTTGCGACGGATGAAGTGGATTATGAGACTGCAAAAACGGAATGGCTAGCGGTATTCGAGCAGGGTATTCATAGCAGGGAAGAGCTCGGTGTTCTGTTTGATGTGGCTGCCTTGGAGGATACCCGGTCTTTTGCCGGACAGGACGGCATCCAGTATCTTGGCTACGATGGTGTCGCGGCGCGGAAACTGCATCAGCGGATTTTAGACGGAGATGCCGCTGCCCATGAGACCTACAAGGATCCGGTGAAGGCTGCGGAAGTTCTGCTGAATCTACAGGGTGGCAGCGGGGAAATGACGGAACTGCTCTATGAAGCCGGGAGGCAGTATTTATTTTTCCAAAAGGATTCCACAAGACCCGGCGAAGGCTCTGTGGCAAACGTACATTATATTTTCGCTGATGGATCCGGTATCGATATTCCGATGGTATTTGCGGAGGAGAGCAGTCAGATCTGGATGCTGTCACTGGGAGATATCGACAGTAAAGGACGGCATTCTTACGGTCCGTTGGATGGAGAGAATCAGGCAAGAATCGTCTATGCGGAATATGGACCGCAGGATGTGGAAGAGGATCCTTTGGCGGGAGCCCATCCCGGGGATTATACGCAGGTACCTCAGGGATCTTTTAGAGATCAATATGCTACTTATCAGGTGTCCAGTTACGGCATCTATGTGGCAACCGGGAGTGATGCCGGACTGGATTGTGTCGTACCGGGGTATATTGCGCCGGGATATGCAGCATCCCACTGGTCATGCGTATATCAGGATCGGAGACTCTTCAATACTTC
>OGML01003022.1_pt1 | contig 10936 bp, 6 predicted proteins | sample 1572951 | NCBI WGS metagenome assembly OGML01 (sample SAMEA2581883, study PRJEB24529) | metagenome | biome: Human gut stool | place: China | collected 2011 | reverse complement strand
AATCTGAAAGTTGATATTTATGATGCAAATGGTTACGATGCTACTGACAAGAACCGTAAACCTGATGCAGAAGAATTATGGACTGTAGCTCGTCCGATAGCAGATTTCACCGGTGGTGCTGCACTGAAAGCATTCAACGATCCGAACTTGGCCAAGGATACAGAAATTACTTTGAAGCAATTGATTGAAAATTCTGTAGCTGGCACTAAGACTAAGGCTGAAGACTTCTGGAAGAATCTGATATTGAAAGACTATGCAGGTGAGACAGTTGTTAAATTCAATGGAACTACATTCAATGCCGAAGAAGTCACTGCTCGTGCTGCTTTGTACAAGAAGTCTGTTAAAACTGGTCTCCGCTACATTATGTCTAACGGAACAGACAAAGATGAATACTTCAAGGTAGATCCTACAACTGGTAAGCTGACTTGTATTGCACTCCCGACAGGTACTGAGTTTACTCATACAGTAAATGTGGTTCTGCAGTTCGTTCACGACTGGGGTACTAGTGAGTATGCATACAACGTAACTATCACACGTAAACAAGCTACTAGATAATCTGAGTAGTAGAAAATTGTCTGAATAGACAATTATAAAATCAAAAGGAGGATGTTCTATGGGAACATCCTCCTTTTTTTCTCCAGAAACTTTTTTCTCCTCACTTTGCTTCCACACTTCCACCCACTTCCTGCATCTCTCTATCCATCGGCATTTGCCCCACTGTGGAAGCATCCTCCAAAGGTGGAAGCAAATTTTGCTTCCACCTACTCAAAACGCCATGGTTTTACTGCAACTCACTCATTTTTATTTTAATACATCGAACAAATTTTATAAAACACTGACGCCAGTTTCCCCATACTTCTACACCCATCCTACCCATAAAATCTGCAATACCTCTCCCTTATCTTCATCCAAATCCACAACAGCCTCCTCCTCTCCTCAGCATAAAAAATGCCCCGTTCATTTCATTCTCCCTCCACTTTCCACTATCTTTGTCCCCACGATGAAAAAGTTCGCCGACGTCATATTGCCTTTGCCCTTGCACAGCTGCTTCACCTACTCCCTGCCCGACGAGTGGGCGGATGAAGTGCAAACCGGTTGCCGGGTGGTAGTACCATTCGGGCGGAAGAAATACTATACGGCCATCGTGCGTAACGTGCACTATTGTGCCCCCACCGGATACGAAGTAAAGGAAGTGTCCGCTTTGCTGGATGCCCGCCCGATACTGCTTCCGCGGCAGTTCAAGTTCTGGGAATGGCTCTCCGATTACTATCTCTGCACGCAAGGAGACGTTTACAAAGCTGCCTTACCCTCTGGCTTGAAGCTGGAAAGCGAAACAATCGTAGAGTACAACCCCGATTTCGAATCCGATGTCCGCCTGCCGGAGAAGGAACAGAAGATACTGGATATGCTCTCTGCCGACCCGGAGCAATGCGTGACGAAACTGGAGAAGGAGACCGGCATCAAGAACATACTTTCTGTCATCAAGTCACTGCTCGACAAAGAGGCCATCTTCGTAAAGGAAGAATTGCGCCGCACCTACAAGCCTAAGACCGAAACCCGTGTACGCCTCACCGCCGCCGCCCGCAACGAACACCGCCTGCACATCTTCTTCGACGAGTTGCAGCGCCGTGCCCCCAAGCAACTGGACCTGCTGATGAAATATCTGGAACTCTCCGGCTACCTCAGCGGACGAGATATAAAAGAAGTCTCCAAAGCCGAACTGCTGCAACGCACCTATGCCACCCCTGCCGTATTCAACGGTCTTGTGGACCGTGGTGTATTCGAAGTCTACCAGCAGGAAATAGGTCGCATAGACAAAGCACTCCTCAAAGAAGTCATCCCCGTCAACCCGCTGAACGAGCACCAGCAACGCGCTTATCACTCCATCTTAGAGAATTTTCAAAGCAAGAACGTCTGCCTGCTGCACGGCATCACGGCAAGCGGCAAGACAGAAGTCTATATTCATCTGATAGAAGAAACCATCCGGCAAGGAAAGCAAGTGCTCTATCTCCTGCCCGAAATAGCTCTCACTGCACAAATCACAGAGCGCCTGCAACGCGTATTCGGCTCCCGACTGGGCATCTATCACTCCAAGTTCCCCGATGCCGAACGGGTGGAAATCTGGCAGAAGCAGCTGTCGGAAGCAGACTATGACATTATTCTCGGCGTCCGCTCCTCCGTCTTTCTTCCTTTCCGCAACCTCGGTCTTGTGATTGTGGACGAGGAGCACGAAAACACTTACAAGCAGCAAGACCCCGTCCCCCGCTATCATGCCCGCAATGCAGCCATTGTACTCGCCTCCATGTATGGTGCCAAAACTCTGTTGGGCACGGCAACCCCTTCCGTAGAGACCTGGCACAATGCCACATCCGGTAAGTATGGCCTCGTGGAACTGAAAGAACGTTATAAAGAGATACAACTGCCGGAGATTATCCCCGTAGACATCAAGGAATTGCACCGCAAGAAGATGATGAACGGTCCGTTCTCCCCACTGCTCCTACAATATATCCGCGAGGCGCTGGAACAAAAAGAACAGGTCATCCTCTTTCAGAACCGCCGCGGTTTCGCCCCCATGATAGAGTGCAACACCTGCGGCTGGGTACCCAAGTGCAAGAACTGCGACGTCAGCCTCACCTACCATAAGGGGCTGAACCAACTGACCTGCCACTACTGTGGCTACACCTACCAACTGCCCCGCATCTGCCCCGCCTGCGAGGGCACTGACCTGCGCAACCGCGGCTTCGGCACGGAAAAAATAGAAGATGACATCAAAGCCCTCTTCCCCGACGCCCGCGTAGCCCGTATGGACTTGGACACCACCCGCACCCGTACCGCCTACGAGCGCATCATCTCCGATTTCCAGCAAGGCAAGACGGACATCCTGATAGGCACGCAAATGGTGTCCAAGGGTCTGGACTTCGACCACGTCAGCATTGTGGGCATACTCAATGCCGACACCATGCTGAACTATCCCGACTTCCGCGCCTACGAGCGCGCCTTCCAGCTGATGGCGCAGGTTGCCGGACGCGCCGGACGGAAGAACAAGCGCGGCAGGGTGGTGCTACAAACCAAAAGCATCGACCATCCCATCATCCCGCAAGTCATTGCCAACGACTACGAAGCCATGGTAGGCGGGCAGCTTGCCGAACGCCAGATGTTCCACTACCCGCCCTACTACCGCCTGGTGTATGTCTACCTGAAGAACCGGAACGAGACCCTGCTCGACCTCATGGCACAGACTATGGCCGCCAAGCTCCGCACCGTCTTTGGCAACCGTGTGCTGGGACCGGACAAGCCGCCCGTAGCACGCGTACAGACCCTGTTCATCCGAAAGATTGTCTTGAAGATAGAAACCAATGCCCCAATGGCACGTGCCCGCGAGCTGCTCGTCCAGGTGCAAAAGGAGATGGTGGCGGAAGACCGCTTCAAGTCGTTGATAGTGTATTATGATGTAGACCCGATGTAAATAACTCGTAACTAAAGAAATATGAAGAAGATACTTTTCGTTTGCCTCGGCAACATTTGCCGTTCCTCCTCGGCAGAGGGAGTCATGAAACATCTGATAGAAGAAGCCGGACGTGCGGATGAGTTTTTAATCGATTCTGCAGGCATTCTGTCCTATCACCAGGGCGAACTGCCGGACAGCCGGATGCGTGCCCATGCCGCCCGCCGTGGATACAATCTGACGCATCTTTCGCGACCCGTACGTACCGAGGATTTTTACAACTTCGACCTGATTATCGGTATGGACGACCGCAACATCGACGACCTGAAAGATCGTGCCCCTTCAACCGCCGAATGGAGCAAGATACACCGCATGACGGAATACTGTACAAAGTTTACCCATGCCGACCATGTACCGGACCCCTATTACGGCGGTTCCGAAGGTTTTGAGTATGTGCTGGACATTCTGGAAGATGCTTGTGCGGGGTTACTGCAGAGCATTTAATCCAGCGGCATTACATGATACAGTGTCCCCTGCCTTGACTTCTTGTTCGGTATTTCAAGCTTCTTGAGCGTCCGCCCGAATACGGCCACCTTGTTGATTGCCAGACGGTCACGCGTCTTTGTCTGTAAAGTGGAAAGAATCTGCATGGGCATCATCCATTGCCCCTCCTCATCCTCTTCTGCCGCACGGAAATGGCTGTGGAAGAGTTGTTCCAGTGGGGTGAGCTGTTCAAATTCCCGGTTCGTCCGCTTCAAGATGGCTTCATCGGCATCATCCAGCCAGTAACGCTCACCTTTGGCTACGGCATTCAGAGCCTGCGCATAGAGCTGGCGGTAGTTGATGCTGACATTCGTATCGATGGGACCGGTGACCTCAATGCAGATGAAACGGCGGCTGCCACTGGGGTCGGACAACAAGTCCTTCTGGTTGCTGGTGCCGATGAAGGAGGCATACCGCCGCATCTCACGGATGGTGCTGCCGTAGGGTTTGCGCAGGTTGGCAGCCGGTTTCTGCAGCAGATGCTTCAGGAAGCCCTGCTGGTTGATGTTGATTTGGTCGAACTCGTCGATGTTGACGAGCAGAAAGCGTCCCAGGCTGCGTTCCGCTTCCTGCCTGCTCTTGAAGTCGATGCTGTCCGTATAGCCGAAACGCAGCTCCGGTGGCAGCAAAATGCGGCAAAAGGTGGATTTCCGGAACCCTTGAGAACCGACAAGCAGAGGAGAAGTATTGTTTCCGTGTTGCCGGTCCATTCCACGCCAGTGTGCCACCATGCCCAGGAACCAGCGGTAGAACAGCTCCTGCCAATGAGGATTGTGGCACGGAACGAGGTCGGCCAATGCCCGGATGCGGTCTTTCCCGTCCCAGCGGCCGGTGTCGTAAAGGTATTCTTCGACGGGATTATAGAGTGGCACATAGTCTGAAGTTAGGAAACGGTTGATGTCGCGGTCCCATACGCGGATACCCTCCTTCAGGGCATTCATGGAGACCGTACTGCGGGCACGCTGGTCAGCAGGCTTGAAATAGAAATGGACGGAGTCGCGCTGACGGTATTCCAAATCATCCAGAACGGTGTTGTAGCGGAACTCATACCGGCGGCCCATAAACTCTTCCAGCCGGAAAACGCTCTCCTGCTCTTGCGTCAGACTGCTCTTTTTCCCGAAGCCTTTAAGCTCTTGATATAGGTTATGAATCGTTTGACGGACAATGAATTCATCCGTTTCCCGGTAATAGTGCATCAATGTCTGGCGGACTACTTCCTCTTCGGGAATGCCTGCCTTGAAACAATGTTCGGCCAGAGGCACCAGCAGTATCCGTAAATCCCCGTCCCGTTTCCAACCGTCCAATTCGCGGAATGCACGGTCAAGGGCCGATTCGAAAAGTATGGCGAAGGTGTCCGAGGCTTTACTGTCCGGATGCAGCCGCAACAGCGGATTCTTTTCTGCGAGTTTTCGTTGCCGGAAGTTCTCTTCCTCGGGCATGCCGAGGGGCTGTTCCAGGCAGAAAGGCACAGCGGCAGGATTGTAGTAAGGATATCCGTCCAGAGTCATGCGGCAACTCTGGGTAAGGGAAGGTTCTTTCAATGTAATGGCAAACGGCAGCAAGGGCTGGTAGCACTTCACCGCCATACGGTAGGCGTGGGCATGAAACAAGGCGGCATCGCTCTCCCGCTTCGGTGTCGTGCCGTCGGGCAGGGCAAACAATACCCATATCTTGGCACTCCGTCCGCTGGAACCGCAGAAAGCGGCAAAGGTCTGTGGCAGCAGGGCGGCTTGTTGCTTTACATATTCCGCTTCGGCAATGCCCGACAGACGGTTTACTTCCAGTTGTACGAGTCCGTTATAGTTCTTCATCCGCCGTTCCCCCTCTTGTGTACGGCTATATTCCACGGCAGGGTAGATGCGGGGCAGCTTGTCTATATGTTCGTATTGGGCACAAGTGCCCTCCAGTTGAGGAAGGATGGCCCGGAGGGTCGACACATGTCCGGCTTTGGTTTCGGTTTTCAGTTTTTTAATCAGTGCATCCGCTTCCAGGGTGCTGAGGGCTTCCTTTCCGCTCCCTTTTTCTGCTCTAATCAAGGTAATTTTCATTCTGTTTGTCAGCTTGTTTGGGTAAATATAATTCTCGTAAAGATACTACATTGAAGAGCTGAAAGCAAGCATTCTGCGGAATAATTATTAAATGGATACAAGTCTCCACGACTCATGCAGAGAAGTGTTAAAAGCAAGTGAGTTTCTTTGTCAAAACACTGGCATTCCTTTGCTTTTCTCCCTTTGTTTGTCTACTTTTGTATAGGGAATAGATGACGCCTAACGACCATGAACAACTCTGCTTACGGCCATGAAGCAATCGCTTGACGACCGTAAGCAGAGTTGTTCATGGTCGTTAGGCGTCTCTCTTTCCATAGCTTTTACGGATGAAGTACGCACCCCGCACCTATTCCGCATAGGGCGCAAACTTATTATATAACAACTTAAAAGACATTGAACTATGGCAATTTTATTTGATTGGTATGAACTTCCGGAACCAAAAGACAAACAGCGGGAAGAAAAGATACTTCATCCACGCATCCGCTTGAACGGCTCTACCACTACCGACGAACTGCGTCGCAGAATTCAGGAACGCAGCTCGTTGACGGAGACTGATGTCTCGGCGGTACTGGATGCCTTGTCGCACGTCATGGGGGAAGACCTTGCCGAGGGGCGGCAGGTGCATCTGGACGGTATCGGCTATTTTCATCCCGTACTAACGAGCACGGAGCCGGTGACCGCTGCGACCAAACGAAAAACCACCAAGATTAAGCTGAAGGGCATCAAGTTTCGTGCCGACCAGGTGCTGAAGAATGAGATAGGCGCTATCAAAGCTAAACCGCTAGGGCTGAATGAGCATTCCCAAAAGCTGAGTGACAAGGAGATTGACAGGCGACTGACGGGCTACTTCTCTACGCATCAGTTCCTTACGCGCGAGAGTTTTCAGGTTCTCTGCGGGATGATGCGTTCCACTGCGCAGCTTCATATTCGCCTGCTCCGCAGCGAGGGTAAGCTCGAAAATGTGGGAAAACTGAACCAACCGATTTATGTGCCTTGTACGGGGTATTACGGTAGAGACGAGTAGGTTACGGTAAAACTTAGGCGTTTTGAGTAGGTGGAAGCAGATTTTGCTTCCACCTTTTTTTGTTGCTTCCACAGCAGTTCAAATGCCGATGGATAGGGGGATGCAGGAGGTGGGTGGAAGTGTGGAAGCAAAGTGGGGAGAAAAAAATCTAGAGAGTGATGAGAGGCGCGGAAATCATTCTAGATACTTCACCTCTTCACCTAAGGCATCATGGTTCATTTCGCGTATACTGCGATAAAGCTTACCATTTTTCAAATAATAATAATTCTGATAACCAGCAAACTCTATGTTGGCATAGGTTTCATTGTTACGATCTTTGCTTATTTTCCAAGAACTTTCGTAAATCATAGAATCTTTGAAAGTTATGATTGATGTAGAATCTGGACGAAGCTCAAACTTTATGCCGTTGGCAGTAGTGAATATACCGACAAAATCATGTTCTTTTTCGTTGTTGTCACATCCGGTTAGTAGCAGTATCCCCAACAATATTCCTATAATGACTGTTTGTTTCATATTTTTAGTTGTTATATTATAAAAAAGAGTGCTTCAATCGGATGAAGCACTCTCTCTTGTCAGTTTACTTTCTTGGCATCTCTTTTCAGAGTTGTCTCTTATCTTCCTGCGGGAGTACCGGCATTTTCATTTACGTGGATTTTGAATTCCTGAGTGAAAGTCTTCCACTTATAACCGAACTTGATAGGAACATAGATTTCATAATCCCAGTTTACAGGAGTACCACTGTGGTTGTAGTAAGTCAGTGTTTCCTTACCAGTTGCATCTACGTTGTAAACTACAGTTGTGTTGGCAGGAAGTTTACCTTCCTTGTAACCAGCAACAGGCTGCAAATTGCCGTCTACCAGTTTCAGGTTAGTCTTAACTTGATCGGTCATCCAGTTGCTCGGAGTACATTCGTAGAATTTGAACAGTTCTTTTTGCAGAGCTGTTGCATTGGGAGCTTCAGAAGCAGTGTAGAAATTACCGTTTTCGTCTGCATTCCAGCAAGTGTAAGTATAAGCACCTGTTACATCTACAGAGCTACCGTTAACAACAGCATCAGTTACTTCTCCTTCTTCCTTATTCACTGTGATAGTCATCGGTTCAATGATGTTGGCATCATAAGCCTTGATAACTTCAGTATGAGCAGCCGGATGTCCCGGAGTTGCATCACCATAGCAAAGGTCTGCAACCAACTTGATAGGAACAATCTGGCCTACCAAAGCTTTGGCAGCTTCTGTCGGTTTGGTGTCTTTTCCGAAATTGGATGCTGCATCCGGATCAGCTTCTTGCAATTTGATGTTATAAGTCTTGTGACCTTTCAGAGGATTATCTACGACAGTACAGAGGTTGTCCTTATAATTGTCAATTGTTGCAGCCAATTCACCTGCAATGTACAATTTTGTGTTGTCAGTACTCAATGTAACAGCACCATCCTTGAATGTCTTGCTGGCAACATCAAAGTACTTATAAGTTTTACCAGCCAACTTTTCAGCATCGAATTCAAAACGTACACCTAGCAATTCAAATGTAGGAGAATAAGGATTCTTCACATTCGCAACGTTCTTATCCTGGAAGTACAGGTATTCCCATGCACCAGTAGCAGGTTTCACGCCGTCTTTGTTCAAGAAACCGTTCACTAAGTCAGTGTAGATATTTACGGTCGGATTATTGTTAGTCTTATCGCCAGTCAATACGTGTCCAGTGGTTTCATTCCATGCAGGATTCCATTCCACAGCACCATAAACTACCGGGTTCACATTGAATACAGTGTTATTGGTGTTTTTCTTCCAATAACGATTGTCATATCCATATCCACCGAATGTAGGTTTGTAGATAGTACGTGTCAATGTAATTTTCAAAGTAGGATATGCCTTTGTCGGATCTTTCCAGAAGAATGTCTTAGTGAATACCATATCTTCGTGATTTTTCCATACCGGATATTTCTTCACGATGTCAGCGTGAGTCAAAGTCCACTTAATGTTATAAGATTCAACTCCGTCTTCTGTATTCTTAATAAGTTCAACCTTACCATAATCTACTCCATCTTGTGCGTCGAAACCGGCATCAGTGTAAACGGCGTGGAATTCCTGCTTGGTCATACCACCCTCTTTTGCACCGTTGTAGATAACTTCGTTCATGGCTACAGTGCCAATCTTGTCTGCGAAATCACCACATTTGAACATGGTGTCATCGTATGTGAAGCCAATCTCACGCATACCTTCTTCTTTCACCCATTTCACCTTGATGTAACGCATAGCTACCAAAGCATTGTTTACAGTATCCACCAACTCTACACGTACCAACGGTTCGCGGCCTACTGCAGTGGCAGATACACCGTCAAGGCTATAGACTTTTGAAGTCATGTGACCATTCATAGGAGAATCGATTTCTGCGAATTTTTGCTGGTCGGTCTTGTTACTATTACCCTCAGGGCCACCCAAAGTAAAATATTCTCCAGTAGCTTTGTAGAAACGGAATGTTAGACCATAGTCTTTGTATTTCTCCAATTCAGCATGTTTTTTGTGATCTGTAGCATCAATCTCTGTTGTGCAAACCTCCACTAATTTTTTCAAGTCGAGTACCTTGTTATACTGTGCATAAACGTCAATCATGTCGTTAGCCTGTGACTCATATGCACAAATAGAGTCGTGATAGTGCACATAGAATCTACCTTCACCATCAGTCTGAACTTCGTCAGCAAAATCACCACCCATATTTCCGTTGTACATCGTACGTGCATTAGCAATGTAGGGAGCCACCTTTGTTTCGTGCAGACGAACATATTCAGAGTTCACATAAACCTGAGTACCATTTTCCTTAAGAGCTTTAGCTTCATCAGCAGTCAGGTTTTCTTTAGCAATAGGAGCCTTTAGAGAAGCCATGTAGAAAGTTTCTTTTCCACTTGCATGACCGCCTGCTTCATTGATGGATTCGGCAACAGTCTTCTTGAATTGTACTGTCAATACATTGTCTTTTATCTTATAGTCAGTAGGCTGGATAGGAGAATTCTCGGAAATCGTTGCGCCAGCTTTGGTGAGGATGTTTTCAGATTTGATGCAATCGAAAGAAGGCATATAAATATCCTCTGTACGTACACCCATATTGGGGCTAACGTGGAAGTAAGCCTCATTTTTGTCTGTAGACACTGTGTACGGCTTGGCACCAGCTTTATTAACGTGGTCAAGTACAGGAGTTTTGGAATGTGCTGTAAACGTACCTTCAGAATCTTTGTCAGTTTGAGGACCGTCTGCATGTTTTGCCATTGCCTTGTACTCTTGTGGAGTATACTGTAGAGTAGTCAATGTAATAGCTGCAATACCATTGATATGACTTGTAGGAATTACAGCCAGACTAGTCAAACGATGTCCGATAATAGACATAACTTGAGCGCTCAATGCATCAACCTCAGCAGCCAAGTCTTTTAGTTTTTCGTCTGTAACAAAGCCGCCTTCCAATTCTTCTTTCAAGTCGTTGATTTTAGTCTCAACTGCCTCCAAAGAAGCCAACTTCTCAATTTGCTTTTCCAGTTCTTTCTTCAAAGCAGTCAAATCTGCCTCGGATACTCCGCCTTCTGTCGAATTAGCCTTGTCCAAAGCTTCCTGAGCTTTGTTCTTGGCCTCGTTTGCGGCACTTTTGGCTTCATCTACAGCCGTCTGCAACGTAGTAACTTTTGCATTCAGGTCATCAAGTGAAGCTTTCTTGTCCAGTTGTTCCTGCAAGTCCTTGATGTCATCATCATAATCCTTACAAGACGTGAACGTACCTGCAGTACCCAACATCAAGGCACTGAACAGGGTCACACTTAGAAACTTCTTGTTCATAATTGAAAACTTTAAATTTATAAATTTAAAAAAATAAAAAGTGAATAATCTCTCATTT
>OGML01003012.1_pt1 | contig 10951 bp, 10 predicted proteins | sample 1572951 | NCBI WGS metagenome assembly OGML01 (sample SAMEA2581883, study PRJEB24529) | metagenome | biome: Human gut stool | place: China | collected 2011 | reverse complement strand
AACGCAAAAATCCCTCGCTGCCGGTCACATCATGAGTTTTCAGATACACCCTAGCAAAAACCGGCAGAAAGCACTTGCGGCTTTCTGCCGGTTGACGTGAACCCTGCCTTGCACACACAGCTCACAGCTCATACATACGGATGATCGTTTCCGCAATCTCGCGTTTTTTGACGCAGCGATCCATTGCGGCCTTTTCGATCCAGCGGTGCGCGTCCTGCTCCGTCATGCCGAGCTGACGCATGAGCAGGCCCTTTGCCTTCTGGATGCGCTTGAGATCCTGCAGCTGTGAGCGCAGCTGGTCGGTCTGGGCCTGCATGGTCTGCATACTTTTTTTCAGCAGCAGCAGATTGCGCAGCGTCTGGGTCAGAACCGCCTGCTCCATCGGCCACGTCATGACGCACACGCCATGCTTCTGCAGCGTGCGCCAGGCCGCGCCGTATGCCTCCTGCCGCACCAGCAGCAGGAAGACGGCCTCCGCCGTTTCCGCCAGCTCGGCGCAGCGGTGCAGTGCCTGCGCATCCGGCGCGTCGGACTGCAGGACGATCAGCGTCGGGCGCAGACGTTCCAATGCGGCGCCTGCCTCGTCCAGCCCGGATATCGTCTGAAGCTGCACGTCCGGCTGCGCGGCTGTGAACGCTGACAGGGCCGCCGGCTCCGCCGATGTGCCGCGCACCAGGAGGATCGTATTTTTTGCCTGCTCCACGTTCTCAGCCCCCTTCTGCTGCATATGATATTCTATTTTATGCAGCCGCCCTGTTTCTGTCAATCCATTTCTCTGGCTGAACGCAGCAATAAGAAAAACAGATACCGGTTTTTTCCGCATGGGGCTTGACATTTGCCTGCTGCGCGCGTATAATTCGCTCAAACAAACGGCTCGGAGGATTTCTTCCGGCTCACATGGAAACGGTAAACGGCAAAGGCGTCGTACAGCTTCGGTTCTGTGCGTGCCTTTGCCGCTTTTTTGAGAAAAGTGAGGGATTTTTTATGCAGACGGTATCGGATTTCTTTGGTTGTCATGTGTTCGGCGAATCGGTCATGAAGCAGAAGCTGCCGAAGGACGTATTCAAGGACGTCTACGCGGCTATCCACGAGGGCAAGCGGCTCGATCTGGCCGCGGCCAACGTTGTGGCCAATTCCATGAAGGACTGGGCCATTGAGCTTGGCGCGACGCATTTTACCCACTGGTTCCAGCCCATGACCGGCATCACGGCGGAGAAGCACGACTCGTTCATCTCGCCCACCGCAGGCGGCGGCGTTATCATGGAGTTTTCCGGCAAGGAGCTGATTCAGGGCGAGCCGGACGCGTCCAGCTTCCCCTCCGGCGGTCTGCGCGCCACGTTTGAGGCCAGAGGCTACACCGCATGGGACCCGACGTCCTTCGCGTTCATCAAGGATCATGTGCTCTATATCCCGACCGCGTTCTGTTCCTACGGCGGCGAGGCGCTCGACAAGAAAACCCCGCTGCTGCGCTCCATGCAGGCCATCAACAAGCAGGGCCTGCGCATTCTGAAGCTCTTCGGCCACACCTCCGTCAGGGCTGTGCGCACGACGGTCGGCCCGGAGCAGGAATATTTCCTCATCGACGAGGCGCTTTACAATAAGCGCAAGGACCTGCTCTACACGGGCCGCACGCTCTTCGGCGCGAAGCCGCCGAAGGGGCAGGAGCTGGACGACCATTATTTCGGCACCATCAAGCCGCGCGTGGCTGCATTCATGCAGGATCTGGACAAGGAACTCTGGGAGCTCGGCGTTCTGGCCAAGACTGAGCACAACGAGGTCGCCCCCGCGCAGCATGAGCTAGCGCCGGTTTTCACGACCACCAATATTTCCGCCGACCACAACCAGCTGACCATGGAGCTGCTGCAGAAGATCGCCCGCAAGCACGGCATGGTCTGTCTGCTGCACGAAAAGCCCTTTGCGGGCGTCAACGGCTCCGGCAAGCACAACAACTGGTCGATCTCGACCGACACAGGCGTCAACCTGCTCGAACCCGGCGAAACGCCGAGTGAGAACGCGCAGTTCCTGCTGTTCCTGTGCGCCGTTATTCAGGCCGTTGACGATTATCAGGACCTGCTGCGCATTTCCGTGGCCTCTGCGGGCAACGACCACCGGCTGGGCGCGAACGAAGCGCCGCCCGCCGTCGTGTCCATGTTCCTCGGCACGGAGCTGACGGAGATTCTGGACGCGATCGAATCCGACACGGCCTATGACGCGAAGGAGAAGGAGCTTCTGAAGATCGGCGTCCACGTCCTGCCGAAATTCCCGAAGGACACGACCGACCGCAACCGCACCTCGCCATTTGCCTTTACCGGCAACAAGTTTGAGTTCCGTATGCTCGGCTCCGCCGCGTCCATTTCCGACGCGAACGTCGTTCTGAACACCGCTGTTGCAGAGTCTCTGCGGCAGTACGCCGACAAGCTTGAGGGCGCGGAGGACTTCGAAACTGCCCTGCACGATCTCATCCGCGACACCATCCGCGCGCACAAGCGCATCATCTTCAACGGCAACGGCTACGATGCAAGCTGGCTGGAGGAGGCCGAGAAGCGCGGCCTGCTGAATCTCAAGACCACGCCCGCCTGCGCGCCGTATCTGATGAAGGAAAAGAATGTGCGCCTGTTTGCAGACCATAAGATCTACAGCGAGACGGAGCTGCACGCGAGATATGAAATTCTGCTGGAAAACTACAGCAAGGTGCTGCGCATTGAGGCGCTGACCATGCTCGACATGGTGCAGACCGACATCCTGCCCGCCGTTTCGGATTACACGGCAAAGCTCGTCCGGACGGCAGCGGAGAAAAAGAGCCTGCTCGGCGACGCGGCAGGCGGCTATGAATATAAGACGGCCGCACGTCTGTCGGCACTGACCGAGACGGCCAGCGAGGACGCCGCGAAGCTCTCCGACGCGCTCCTGCAGGCAGGCGAGCTGCCCAGCGCACAGGAGGCTGCCGATTTCTATCAGGCAGAGGTCTTCAAGGACATGGCTGAGCTGCGCCTGGCTGTGGACGAGATGGAGACGCTTACCTCCCGCGCCTGCTGGCCGTACCCGACCTACGGTGAGCTGCTGTTCAGCGTCCGCTGAACGCCTCCGTGCGATCCGCGCACATCTAAAACCTATGCCCGTTTCATGATTCCTCTTTTCATTTGTGTTGACGGCGGCCCGCAGGAAAACCTGCGGGCCGCCGCCTGTTCCGGAAAAGTTCCTATTTTCCGGGAAGCACCGGCGCGGCAGTCTTCAGCTGATGATGCGTCCCAGCGGCTGCGCCTTTATATGCACGAAGGCCGGAACCCGATGGTTCCGGCCTTTTGATGCGCCTGTATCGTCTTCAATGAACTCAGGATTCCGTTTCCGGTTCTACATACTTGGGGTTGTAATTGATGAGAATGCCGATGTCCTGCAGCTGCTTGACCTCGTCGGCGTTCACAGAATTGTCCCAGAGGTTCATCCGCACGAGCATGATGCACGATTCCAGCTTCGAGATCGATTTGATCCGGTTATAATCAGCGTCGATGAAGTTGACGGAGAGGTTCCCCTCCAATCCGGCCAGACTTTCGATCTGGTTATGGCTGATGTCGACGTGCCAGAGCGGCGTATCCGCGTCGAACTGCGGAAGCTCCGTGATCTGGTTGCTGCTCACATTGAGGTCGACCAGCTGCTTGAAGCCGGACACGACGGAGATGTCGGAAATGCTGTTGCCGCTGAGATCGAGCGTTTCGAGCGCCGTGCAGCCGGCCAGCGCGGAAATGTCCGTGATCTGGTTGCCGGGCAGAACAAGCGTTTTGAGCTTCGTATGATCGGCAAGGCCCGCAATACGCGTGATCGCGCACTGCCCGGCGTAGAGCGTTTCCAGCTCCGTGCAGTTTTTGAGATTGTTGAGTGAGGTGACGGGATTGTTGGTCAGATTCAGCTCCCTGAGCGCCAGCAGCCCGGAAAGCGCCGTCAGATCGGAGACGGTGTTGTTGGACAGATCGAGCGTTTCCAGCTTTTGCAGGCCGATCAGCGCGTCAATCTCCGCCACAGCGCAGCCGGACAGATTCAGGCTCGTCAGCTCCGGCAGCGTCACGATGGTGTTCATCGCCGCAGTCGAGAGCGTGCAGTCGGACAGATCGAGCGACTGCAGCAGCGGCAGCCGGGACAGGACGGACAGATCGAGCGACGCGCCGTGGTGCAGGGACAAGGAGCGCAGGCCGGTGAAGTAGGAGAGATCGTCCAGCGAGGCGACCGTATCGGGAAGGTCCAGCGCCTCGACGGCCCAGAGCTCGTCGGACATGATAGCGCTGCCCGCCGTCTTGCCCAGCAGCTCGCGCACATAGGCGTCAAAACCTGCGTCGGCGAGCTTGACTTCTTCCACAACGTTGCCGACGGTATAGCCCGCGTAGGCCGCGTCGCTTACAAGGCCGTTTTCCGCCACGCTCAGCGCGACGATCTTGCTTTCACCGGCTTCCAGCGAGATGGGGCCGGTATAGATGTCCTGCGCCGAGGCGGGGAAATCGCTGTTGCACACGGCGTAGACCGTGCCCGACGAGCCGGTGACGGTCACGTCGATGTATTCGGAGTAATTGCCGCTTTCCGGCTCGATGACGGGCGCGGCGGGGCGCAGCGCGTCGATCTGCGTGCGGACGGCGTCGTTTGTAATGCGGCTGAGCATTGTCTCCGCGTCAAGCAGCTTGTCCTGCTCCACATACGTTCCGGACAGCGCGACATAGAGGGAAACGGAATCCGGGATCTGCGTGATAGCGCTGACAAGGGTGTATTCGGCCTTTGTGTAGTTGCCGCTCTTTTTATAGGCGTCGGCCAGCCGGATGGCAAGCTCCGCGTCCTTCGGCGCGAAGCGCATGGCCGCCTTGTAGAACGCGACCGCGCGGGAATAGCGCCCGGCCTCATAGAAATGCTCACCCCAGTAGACGAAGATGCTTTCGGTCACATCGCGGCGTGCGATCAGGAAAAACCAGCACGCGCCGATGACGATGGCAAGGATCAGGATGATCGGGAGAATGATTTTCAAAGTGTGCTTCATATATAAGCTCCAATCCGTATGCAGCAGAAATTTCGAATGTTTTTATACATTATACGTCCCATCGGAATTCGTGTCAAGATTTGCGATTATGTCAATCAGAATACCGCCCATTCACGCGGCATAGACTTGTCCGAAAGGACGGTGCTTGAAATGTCGGTGATCACAAAGGCGGGGCTGCTGGCGCTGGCAGCGGTACTGCTGCTGCCGTCGGCGCAGACAACGCAGGCGGCGCAGCCGGAGCCCTTGATCGTAATCGTGCAGAAGCGGCAGGACGCGCAGGAGCGGACGCTCCGCGTCCTGCGGGACGGAAGCGTGGAGGAGGCTGCACTGGATACCTATCTGGCGCAGGTCGTGCTGTCGGAAATGCCCGCCTCGTTCGCGCCGGAGGCACTCAAGGCGCAGGCGGTGGCCGCGCGCACGTTCGCCTGCCGGCAGACGGCGGGCGGCAAGCACGAAAACGCAGACGTGTGCGCGCAGAGCGCCTGCTGCCAGGCGTGCCTGACGGTCGAGGGCCTGCGCGCGCGGTATGGAGACGGCTTTGAGGCTGCGTGGGACAAGGCGCTTGCCGCCGTGCGGGAAACGCAGAACGAGGTGCTGACATACGAGGGAGCGCTGATCGACGCGGTCTATTTTTCCTGCTCCGGCGGCTCGACGGAGGACGCGGCTGCTGTCTGGGGAACGGACGTGCCGTATCTGCGGGCGGTCGAAAGCCCCGGCGAGCAGGACGCGGCCAAATATGAAAGCCGGGTCTGTGTGACGGCGGAGACATTTGCCGAGACGCTCCGCGCGCTCGACGCGTCGGCGCAGCTTTCCGGCGACCCCAGCGGCTGGGTGCAGTCCGTCACGCGCACGCCGGGCGGCGGCGTCGACACGCTCACAGCGGGAGACCGGTCATTCTCCGGCGTTCAGCTGCGAAAGGCGTTCGGGCTGAACTCCACGCGCTTTACGCTTCTGTACGAGGATGGCGCATTCAGCTTCGACGTCCTCGGCTACGGCCACCGCGTCGGCATGAGCCAATACGGCGCAGACGCCATCGCCCGCCTCGGCTTCGATTACCGGACGATCCTGCGCTTTTATTACCGCGGCGCGGAACTCACAACGCTTGATTTTTGACAGAACGCCGGGAGTGGGCTGATGTGGGCATCGGCCCCTACAATCAAGCAGGCACAAGTGCATACGAATTCGCCGAGGATTTTCGATGATTCGGTGCATCCTGCCGGGCAAGTTTGAATTTTAACGAATTTTGCATAAGATTGACAGCCTTGAACTGACAACATTGCCGGTTGGGAAAGTTTATGCTACCCCTTACCCGGATACGGAAAATGCAGTAAAATAAAAGAGCTATTACGACCTGCTCAATTCCGTCCGCATCGAAAAGGCCAAGGAGCTGCTGGCAGACCCCAGCCTCAAGATCGGCGATATCGTCGACCTCGTCGGCCATTCCGACAGCGGTCATTTTTCCCGCACCTTCAAAAAGTTCACCGGCCTCAGCGCCAACGAATACCGCAGCCGGCTGAACTGACCGCAGCGGCCTGCAACTACCTATCCAACAGGCGTCCCGTACAGCATCGGCTGAACCTGTTCGCCGCGCAGCGCGGATTCGACGGTCTGCGGCAGCCTTGTGAAATCCGCGACGAGGGAGCGCGGCTTTTTGAACGCGCTGTCCTGTCCGAAGGGGACAAAAAAATATCCGCGTCTGTTCAAAAGCGTGCCGAGATTTGCCGCGTTTCCGGCCAGAGCGTCGTTGGTCGACACGGCGACGATCACGGGACGCTCGTTGCGCAAATGTGCCTTTGCCGCCAGCGTGACCGGACCGTCGGCGATGCCTGCGGCCAGCTTTGCAAGCGTGTTGCCGGTGCACGGCATGATGACGAGCGCGTCCAGAAGCTTTTTCGGGCCGAACGGCTCTGCTTCTTTTATTGTATGGACGATCTCGCGTCCGCACAGCGTTTCCAGCCGCTCCCGGAACTGCGCCGCAGGCCCGAAGCGGCTGTCGGTTTCAAAGCTGGCCTGCGACATGATGGGTACCAGCTCATAAAGCTCCTGGTCCAGCGTCTCAAACGCGTCCAGAACGCGGGAAAATGTGCAGAATGAGCCGCACATGGCAAGCCCGAGCGTGCGTTTTTTCATGTTGCTTCCTCCAAATTCAGGTTACGGAATATGGCGCTTCGGATGATGGCGGCGGCAGCCTCCGGCGCGTATTTGCCCGGAAGACCACGCGCGGCGCAATACCCCGGAAGCGCCTGCGCCTCGGCGCAGAACCCGCCGGGCAGGCTGGCAAGCTCCAGCAGCACGCAGTCCCGGCGAATGCATGGCAGCTGCGCCGGGCCGATGATCGGTGCGGGAACGGTGTTGACGATCCCGTCGTACTGCGCGGGCGCGTCTGCCCAGCTTCCGGCCGTGACGCGGCGATAGCCGAGAATGCGCGCAAGCTCAAGAGCCTGTGCCTTCCGCGCCGAGACGGTCACGTCCGCGCCAAGCGCTTTCAGCTTGCGCGCCAGCAGCTTTCCGATGCGCCCAAAGCCGCAGAGCAGGATCCGGCTTCCGGCGAGCGGGCCGGGAAGCCGTTCCAGCAGCAGCGCAAGCGCTGCTTCGGCGGTCAGCTCCGCGTTTTGCAGCAGCAGCGCCTCGTCCTTCGCATAGTCATAAAATGAGATCCCGCGCGCCTGCAGGAGCGCCTCCGCCGGGTCAAGCATCCCGCCGCAGATGAGCGCGCCCGGCTCCGCCGCGTCCAGAATGTCCGCCAGCGGCACACCGCCTCCGGCAGGCATGGGCAAAATCAGAACGTTCGCACCCCGTAAGCAGCCGGATAAGTCCGGCGCGCTGTCTTCCGCATCCGGCACGCGGTACGCGGAAGCCGGGAAGCCCAGCCCGCGCAGCTGCCGCAGCAGAGACCGCTGCCGCAGATCGCCGCCAATGACAGCAAATGATCGCTTCAAATGCATCCCTTCTTTCCTGATATCCTATGCAGCACGCAGAAAAAAGGCCCCTGCCTTCGCGGCAGGGGCAAGCGTATGGACACGGCTTTTTCTATCTATAATAAGGATGTCTGGTCAGCCGATGAACCACTGGGTCCAGTACCCGCCGTCTTCGACGTAGCCGACACCGAGCGTTGTATAGTTCGCGGACAGGATGTTCGCGCGGTGGCCCTCGGAGTTCATCCAGGCGGCCACAACGGTTTCCGGCGTCGAATAGCCCATGGCGATGTTTTCACCCGCCGAGCGGTACGACACGCCGAACGAGCGCATCATGTCAAACGGGGAGCCATAGGTCGGGCTGGTGTGGGAGAAGTAGCCCTGATCGTGCATATCCTGCGATTTGACGCGGGCATAGCCGCAGAGCGTCTCGTCCAGCGTCAGGGCCGCGAGGCCGTATTTTGCGCGCTCTGCATTGACGAGCGCAGCGACCTGCTGCCCATAGCTGGATACGGATGCACCGCCGGACGGCTCAGACGGCTCCTCCGGCTCGGACGGCTGTTCCGGCTCCGACGGAGCGCCGGGCGTCTGATTGCCGCAGCCGATGCCGAAGCGGTCACAGAAGGACTGTTTCCAGCAGTCGGGCGGCCACGACCGGACCGCGCAGCGGTAACCCGCCGCGCCTGCGGGGAGCGCTGCTGAAAAAACAAGGAGCAGCGCAAGGAGTAATGCAGGGATTTTTCTTTTCATGGTAATACCTCCTTCTTCTTCGTTTTACGCCCATTTTCGCAGGAAAACAAGCGGTAAATCCTTCCTCGCGGTTGGAAAAGCGCGCGAAGGGCTTGTGTTTTCAGGACTTTTTTGCTATACTGGATGCATCGCAGAAATGTTTACCAACGAGGTGACAAGCATGGAACAGCACGGTTTTATTCAGGATATGCTCGACGTCAAGGTCCTCATTTTGTTCGTCATGGCCAAGCTCTCCTATCCGGTGACGCTGCAGACGATCTACGAGCTGTGCTATCAGGACGATAAGCTCAGCTACTTCGACGTCAGCGTTGCCGTCCCCCAGATGGTACAGAGCGGCCATCTGCAGCAGCTGCCGGACGATACCTACGTCATCACCGACAAGGGCCGTGAGCACGAGGAGATCACCTGCGACGCCATTGCCTACCCGGTCATGCAGCGCGCGCTGATGGCGGTGCAGCGCTATAATACCCGCATCCAGCGCAAGGGACTGATCGAGACGAAGATCGAGCAGGAGGAAACGGGCGACTATCTCGCGCAGCTGTGCCTGCGCGACGATGCGGGCGTTCTCATGAAACTGGAGCTTGCCGCGCCGACGCTTTCGCAGGCCCGCACGCTCGTGCGCGCGTATGAAAAACAGGCGGACGCGGTCTATCAGCAGCTTCTGTGCCAGCTGCTCGACGAAAAGGAGAGCGGCCATGCGGAGCTTTAAGGCTGCGCCGGAGGTGCTCAGCGCGTGGATGGACGAGCGGAAGCTGACGGCGGCGGAGCTGTCCCGGCAGACCGGCATCGACGCCGGGATCCTCCGCAAGATCATGACCGGCCGTGAAACGGCCGTCAGCACCCGGAACCTCATGACGCTTGCACGCTACTTCGGCCTGAGTATGCAGGAGCTGATCGATGCATTTTCCGGACAATAACGACAGGAGCGGCCACATCTGCGGCCGCTCCTGTCTGTTCACACAATGTTTACTGCGTCCGACCCGCGTCAAACTTGCAATTTGACGGAATCTGTGGTATACTATGGTCACAGGGAGAGATCCCTGGGAAGTATGGCATCACGAAAGGAGCGGTAACTATGAGATTTCAGTACACCGAAAAGAAGGTAACCCTGCCTGAGAACGTTCACAAGTACGCAGAAAAGAAAGTCATGAAGCTGGAACGTTTCTTCGGCACCGACGCCGACGCTCTTGTCACCTTCAGCGTTGAGAAGAACCGCAACAACGTCGAAATTACGGTTCACGCAGCGAACACCTACTTCCGCGCCAGTGAGAGCACGTCCGATATGTTCGCGTCGATCGACGCGGCCGTGGCGACCATCGAACGCCAGATCCGCAAGAATAAGACCCGTCTGGCCCGGCGCCTGCGTCAGGACGCGTTTGTCCGCACTCCGGACGAAACCTCGTTTGCACCCGAGGAACCCGAAGAGGGCACCTTCGAGCTTGTGAGAACCAAGAAGTTCAACATGAAGCCGATGACCCGCGAGGAGGCCATCCTCCAGATGAATCTGCTGGAGCATACGTTCTTCGCGTTCCGCGACGAGGACAACGACGGCGCGTTTGCAGTCGTGTACAAGAGAACCGACGGCGGTTACGGCCTGATTGAGGACGTGGCTTAAAGCACCGTGAAATACAGATGGACGCCCTCCGGGGCGTCCATTTTGCGTACTCAGGGCATAAGAAAAACAGAAGACGGCCTTCTGTGGTACTTATGGCTAAAACGACCAAAAATGCAGGGCGCGTTTTTGTGCAGGATTTAATATAAGTTTTTGTTGACTTTTGCATCAGTTTTTGGTATCATAGCAAAGCGTTCTGAAGGGGCGCGGCAAATCGGACGGAAGTCAAGAAAAAAGATTGAAAAGATCGAAAAAAGTTCTTGACAAACGGATGAAGATGTGCTAAACTAAATGAGTTCGCTGCTGAGCGAGAAATCGCGAAGCGACGAGCAAATCACAAAAAGTTCGAAAGAATTTGAAAAAAGTTCTTGACAAATGAAACTTGATGTGATACAATAAAAGCCCGCGAAACTGCGGAGTGCACCTTGTAAATTAAACAACGAGAAACATGAACAAACACCTTGGACAATTAAGGTTCTGAAAAAGAACCAAAAGAGTTGTTCAGTGAATGTCAGAAATGAGATTCTTTGAATAGCCAACGAAAATTCTTGAGTTAAGCTAAGAGCGAACGAAGAATGAAATTGATTTTAGAGCTTCGGCTTTAAGATACCATTTTATTGAGAGTTTGATCCTGGCTCAGGACGAACGCTGGCGGCGTGC
>OGML01003009.1_pt1 | contig 10955 bp, 10 predicted proteins | sample 1572951 | NCBI WGS metagenome assembly OGML01 (sample SAMEA2581883, study PRJEB24529) | metagenome | biome: Human gut stool | place: China | collected 2011 | reverse complement strand
TTTTATTGCTTATTATCCGCACCCAAAAAGTTGCATTTATAAGTTGAACTCAAGTCATTAATCTTTTTCATAAACGACCGTATTTCCTTCCGATTCACATACTTCAACCTTAAAACAATGAGGAATACGTTCACAAATCCAGTGAGCAATATTTTCCGCAGTAGGATTGACGGAAAGAACATCATTCAGATTCCGGTGGTCAAGTTGCCCCATCACCACTTCCTTGATATGTGTAAAATCAACCACCATCCCGTCTTCATTCAAATCTTTGGAACGGCAAAAAACTGTGATAATCCAGTTGTGACCATGCAAATTCTCACACTTACTCTGATAAGAAAGCTTCAGACTATGAGAAGCCGAAACCTCCATGCGCTTAATAACTGTATACATAATTATTCCTAAAAAAATTAATTTGTCGAATTTGCACTTAATGTCACCTCAGTGCAAGGACAAAGATAAAAAGAATGAAAATATTGGCCAAAAAATTTTTGTGTTTCTCACCAATACATTATATTTGTGTAGAATTTGGTGTACAGATGACGGAAGAAGATAAAAAGCAACTGAATACTTTCGAAGGAAAACTGAGGCATTTTATGTTTCTATACGATGAATTGAAAAAAGAAAACGCTTCACTCCGGCAACTGCTTTCCGAAAAGGAAGCGGAAATACAGCGTATGGAAAGCTGCATCAAAGAAGCTGAAGCACAATACACCAATCTCAAAATGGCTCGCATAATCAGTATCAACGACAATGAACTCAGAGATACTAAACAACGATTGGCGAGGCTTGTGCGCGAAGTCGACAAGTGCATCGCTCTACTGAATGAATGAAACAGGAGGAAACAGGAACGATACGCTTATGGAAGACAAAATGAAAATACATCTGCTGATTGACAAAGAACGGTATCCGCTGACTATCCGCAGGGAAGAAGAACAGTTATACCGGGACGCAGCCAAGCAGATTGACAATAAACTAAACAAGTACCGCAGGGCTTACCCGGAGTTCAGTACCGTGAAACACTGGGCTATGGCGGCTTTGGAACTGGCCTTTGAGAACATGTCTATGAAGGACCGAAACGATACACAACCCTATGTGGACAAGCTGAAACAGCTGGAGGAAGACATTGACAAGTATATCGAAAAGGACAAAAGCGGAACGGTTTAGAAGAAATAAGGAGATTGTGAACTTGCGCACAAGCTTGATGCCGGAAAAACATTTACGGCAGAAGGTTTGTGCGCGTTTTTTTATTATATACTTAATTTAATTATAATGTTGACAACAGTAATACTAGCGGTTGTTGCCTTTCTCGTGGGAGGGGCACTTTCATATGGATTCTTCAAGTATGGCTTGAAGTCGAAATATGAATCCATTATCAAAAAGGCCGAAACAGAAGCCGAAGTTATCAAAAAGAACAAGCTCCTGGAAGTGAAGGAAAAGTTTCTGAACAAAAAGGCCGATCTGGAAAAAGAAGTTGCTATCCGTAATCAGAAAATCCAACAGGCTGAAAACAAACTGAAGCAGCGCGAAATGGTACTCAACCAGAAGAACGAGGAACTGCAGCGCAAACGGAACGAAACAGAAGCCATCAAGGAAAATCTGGATGCACAGATGGTCATCATCGAGAAGAAAAAAGAAGAATTGGACAATCTCCAGTCACAGGAACGCGAGAAACTGGAAACTATCTCCGGGCTCTCAGCAGAAGAAGCAAAGGAAAGACTGATCGACTCTCTGAAAGAAGAAGCCAAGACCCAGGCTCAGTCATATATCAACGACATCATGGATGACGCCAAGCTGACAGCTAACCGTGAAGCCAAGCGCATCGTTATCCAGTCTATCCAGCGGGTAGCTACCGAAACTGCCATCGAAAACTCAGTGACAGTATTCCATATCGAATCAGACGAAATCAAAGGACGTATCATCGGACGTGAAGGAAGAAACATCCGTGCTCTGGAAGCTGCTACCGGTGTAGAAATCGTGGTAGACGATACTCCGGAAGCAATCGTTCTTTCTGCATTCGACCCCGTACGCCGTGAAATTGCACGTCTGGCCCTGCACCAGCTGGTAACCGACGGTCGTATTCATCCGGCACGTATTGAAGAAGTTGTAGCCAAAGTACGCAAACAGGTAGAAGATGAAATCATTGAAACCGGTAAACGTACAACCATCGACCTGGGTATCCATGGCCTGCATCCGGAACTGATCCGAATCATCGGTAAGATGAAATACCGTTCTTCATACGGACAGAACCTGTTGCAGCATGCACGTGAAACAGCCAATCTTTGTGCTGTCATGGCATCCGAACTGGGCCTGAACCCGAAGAAAGCCAAACGTGCCGGTCTGCTGCACGATATAGGTAAAGTGCCTGATGAAGAACCGGAACTGCCGCACGCATTGTTGGGAATGAAGCTGGCTGAGAAGTATAAGGAAAAAGCAGATATCTGCAATGCTATCGGTGCCCACCACGATGAAATCGAAATGACCAGCCTGCTGGCTCCGATCGTACAGGTATGTGATGCCATCTCTGGTGCACGTCCGGGAGCACGCCGTGAAATCGTGGAAGCTTACATCAAGCGTCTGAATGATCTCGAACAGCTGGCAATGTCTTATCCGGGTGTAACCAAGACTTATGCAATCCAGGCAGGACGTGAATTACGCGTTATTGTAGGAGCTGACAAGATTGACGATAAACAGACAGAAAACCTGTCAACAGAAATCGCCAAGAAGATTCAGGATGAAATGACTTATCCGGGACAGGTCAAGATCACGGTTATCCGCGAAACCCGTGCCGTAAGCTTCGCCAAGTAATCAGTTACTTCTGATATAAAAACGAAGAGGTTAGAATTGGAATTCCATCATCAGACTCCAATAAATAACCTCTTCGCTTTTTTAGGAGCAAAGAGGTCCATTATCTTTCTGCTGCCTTAAGCAGCGACTCTCTATCTGATAAAATCTGTCATTTTACCTTTTCATCCAGCAAAGGCAACAAAACTTTTTCCGCACAGGCATATCCTTCCTCATACAAGTCCGTCAACTTTTTAATGTCCTTCTCAATCCGGTTGACAACAACCTTTTTAACCGGTCGGATGGCTATAATACGGCCTTCATCTTCCAGACGTTCTATTTCTTCCAACTGTTCATTATAGACCTGACATCTGCGGCTCAGCACAACCCGCAGACGCGGATAACGTGTATAGATGAAATGAGGAACCTTTATATCTTTTTCCGATTTACGGTAACCACGGTTACGGGTCAGCACCACAACATTTCTTTCATATCCCTGCTGCATAGCTCTTTCCACCGGAATCGAATCTACAATTCCGCCATCCAGCATCGGGCGGCCATCCACATGCACAATCGGACAAACATACGGCAAACTGCTTGAAGCTCTTGCAATCCGCAAAAGACGCTCCTTGTCTTCCTTTTCTTCCAGATAACAGGCACGCCCTGTCATACAATTGGTCGTCACCATCTCAAAACGGGTTGGATTCTGAAAATAAGCATCATAATCATACGGAAGGATCTCTTCGGGAAACAGTTCATACAACAATTTCTGATCCAGAATACTGCGCTGATGGAAAAGATGTTTCAGGCCAATATAATCATACTTTTTCAGCAAATCAATGTTACTATACTTGGCACGCCCTCGCTGATGGGACAAATAAGACAAGCCATTACATGCCCCGGCCGATACTCCTACCGCATAAGGGAACTCAATCTTTTTATCCATCATAAAGTCCAGAACTCCGCAGGTGAAAACGCCGCGCATCCCACCGCCTTCGAGAACCAGACCCATTTTTTGAAAATCCATAGCCATATCCTCTTTCTTTAGTTCTTATCGCAAAGATATGTTTTTTAGATATACAAAGGAGGCTTTTTTCTAATTTATTTGCTACATTTGCAACTGATAACACATACCTTTGAAACTAAAGTGAAAAAATATGTTTGATTCAGCAACCTATCAGAAACGTCGCTGTAACTTACGTGAAAAAGTAGGCGACGGACTTATCCTAATCCTAGGTAATAACGAAGCACCGGCTAACTATCCGGACAATACATACAAATTTCGCCAGGACAGCTCTTTTGTTTACTTCTTCGGACATTCTCATCCGGGATATGCCGGTATCATCGACGCCAATAGCGGAGAAGAATATTTCTTCGGAGATGATGTTGACATGGACGATATCATCTGGATGGGACCACAGCCCAGCGTAAAAGACCTGGCGGCTCAAGTAGGTATTGAAAAGAGTTTTCCTTTTGCCAAACTGAAAGAAATCGTAGGAAATGCCATTGCACGGCATCAGAAAATCCATTTTCTGCCTCCCTACCGGTATGACAATATGCTGCTGCTGGAAGAATTGACAGGTATTCGCACTTCCATGCTCAAGCAACATGCTTCCGTAGAACTGATCAAAGCCATTGTTTCCCTGCGTTCTTCCAAAGAGCCTTGTGAAATAGCCGAAATAGACAAAGCGTGCAACGTAGGCTACGAAATGCATACGACTGCCATGCGCTTGTGCAAACCCGGAGTTTCGGAGCAATACATAGCCGGAGCACTGGACGGAATTGCAACTTCTTACGGACGCATGACCTCATTTGCCACAATCCTGACTCAAAACGGTCAGACTCTCCACAATCACGATCACAGCCACACACTGGAAACAGGACGACTGATGTTGACTGACGCCGGAGCTGAACTGATGAACTACTACTGTTCAGACCACACAAGAACTATCCCTGTAGGAGGTAAATTTACCAGCCGCCAACGAGATGTCTACAGCATCGTTCTGGCTTGCCATGACAAAGCATTGGAACTGGCACGTCCGGGAGTAACCTATAAATCCGTGCACCTGGATGTCTGCAAAGTATTGGCTCAGGGATTAAAAGATCTGGGGCTGGTGAAAGGCAATATCGACGAAGCTGTTGCAGCAGGAGCCCATGCCCTCTTCATGCCTCACGGATTAGGTCACATGATGGGTCTTGATGTACACGATATGGAAGATCTGGGACAGTGTTACGTCGGTTATGATGATGAAGTACGTCCTTCCGATCAATTCGGACTGGCTTCTCTGCGTATGGGAAGACGCCTGCAGGAAGGATTCGTCATCACAGATGAACCGGGATGCTACTTTATTCCTGCTCTTATCGATAAATGGAGAGCAGAGCATCTGCACACTGACTTCCTGAACTTTGATGCCATCGACCGCTTCAAAGACTTTGGAGGTATCCGACTGGAAGATGATATTCTGATCACTCCGGAAGGATCACGTTTCACCGGTGACAAACGGATTCCGATCACCATCGATGAAGTTGAAGCTATTATGAACGAATAATTATCATTTTTAATTAACATCCAATAAAATCTAAAGACAAATGAACAAACTTATCGCACTTGCCGCTTTAGGACTTTGTTTCAGCAGCGTTTATGCCAAAGGACCTAAAAAGGACAAAAACGACGAAGGATTCGTTTTCACAACCGTAAAAGAAAACCCGATCACTTCCATCAAGAACCAGAACCGTTCCAGCACATGCTGGTCATTCTCTTCTCTGGGTTATCTGGAATCAGAACTTCTCCGCCTGGGTAAAGGAGAATTCGACCTTTCAGAAATGTTCGTAGTACACAAAACGATGGAAGACCGTGCTACAAACTACGTACGCTATCACGGAGATGCTTCTTTCTCACCGGGCGGAAGTTTCTACGACATCGTTTACTGTTATGAAAACTATGGTATGGTTCCGCAGGAAGCTATGCCGGGCATCATGTATGGTGACTCACTGCCCGTACACAACGAACTGGATGCAGTTGCTGAAGCATACGTGAAAGCCATCGGAAAAGGAAACTTCTCCAAACTGACTCCTGTATGGAAAAAGGGTTTGAGCTCTATTTATGATACTTATCTGGGAGAATGCCCGAAAGAATTTACTTACAAAGGCAAAACTTACACTCCGAGAAGCTTTGCTGACGAAGTTCTGGGCTTGAATATGGATGACTATGTATCACTGACTTCTTACACTCATCATCCGTTCTACCAGAAATTCAACATTGAAATCCAGGACAACTGGCGTAATGCCTTGTCATACAACCTGCCGATTGACGAACTGATGGCCGTTATGGACAATGCAGTGAAAAACGGATATACATTCGCTTGGGGTTCTGACGTCAGCGAACAGGGATTCACCCGCGACGGTATCGCAGTTTGTCCGGATGCAGCCAAAGGTGCAGAACTTACCGGATCAGATATGGCACGCTGGACAGGCATGAGCCAGGCTGACAAACGCAAGGAGCTGACAAGCAAACCGATGCCTGAAATCACTGTTACACAAGAAATGCGTCAGGAAGCTTTCGACAACTGGGAAACTACCGACGACCATGGTATGCTGATTTACGGTATTGCAAAAGATCAGAACGGTAAAGAATACTTCATGGTTAAGAACTCATGGGGAGAAAGCGGCAAATACAAAGGAATCTGGTATGCTTCCAAAGCGTTTGTTGCTTACAAGACTATGAACATTCTTGTACATAAAGATGCTATTCCGGCTGATATCGCAAAGAAACTCGGTTTATAAGTCTTTATAAAATAGACTTGTTATAAATTATTAAACGGCTAATTCCATAATTTTAAGATGGAATTAGCCGTTTATTCTTTCTTTTTTGCTAATTTTACAGATTGAATGGCGAAATATAAACTGATATATAGTATCCATCTGAAACCTTGACTCAGACCAATCGCCTTCACGAAGATAGAAAAGAAAGAAAAAACATATATAATGAATTACAAATGGAACTATCAGCCTCCAACTCAAGAACAAAGAGAAGCAGCCAGAGCCTTGTCCAAGGAATTGGGAATTAACCCGATCCTATGCCATCTGCTGCGGGAAAGAGGTATCGACTCCGCTGCAGAAGCCAAACGTTTCTTCAGGCCCCAACTGAGCGAACTGCACAATCCGTTCCTGATGAAAGACATGAACATTGCTGTAGAACGCTTAAACAGAGCCATGGGAAAAAAGGAACGGATTCTTATCTACGGAGATTATGACGTGGACGGTACGACTGCCGTTGCCCTGGTATATAAATTCCTTCAACAGTTCTATTCGAACATTGACTATTATATACCGGACCGATATAATGAGGGATATGGAGTCTCAAAGAAAGGAGTAGATTACGCCTACGAAACAGGTGTAAAACTCATTATTGTGCTAGATTGTGGAATAAAAGCCGTAAAGGAAATAGCCTATGCCAAAGAAAAAGGAATAGACTTCATCATTTGTGACCATCATGTTCCGGATGAAGTACTTCCGCAAGCGGTTGCCATTCTGAATCCCAAGCGCCATGACTCCACATATCCTTACCATCACCTTTCCGGATGCGGAGTAGGATTCAAGTTCATGCAGGCTTTTGCACTGAATAATGGAATCGAATTCCATCAGCTGACTCCTTTACTGGATTTAGTTGCTGTCAGCATTGCATCCGATATCGTTCCCATCATGGGTGAAAACCGGATTCTTGCTTATCATGGCCTGCGTCAGCTTAATTCAAATCCCAGTATCGGTCTCAAAGCCATCATCGACGTATGCGGACTGGCTGAACGGGATATCACCATGAGCGACATTGTATTCAAGATCGGTCCGCGAATCAATGCTTCCGGACGTATCCAAAACGGAAAAGAAGCTGTCGACCTGCTTATTGAAAAGGATTTCCAGCAGGCTCTTGAAAAGAGCAACCGCATCAACAGATACAATGAAACCCGAAAGGATCTGGACAAAAGCATGACGGAAGAGGCCAATAAGATTGTGGATCAGCTTTCTGACCTTTCACAACGCCGTACAATTGTTATCTATAACGAAGCATGGCATAAGGGAGTGATCGGAATCGTTGCGTCAAGACTGACGGAAATCTATTACCGTCCTGCCGTCGTATTGACTCGCACTGACGGTCTGGCTACAGGATCTGCACGTTCTGTTTCAGGATTTGATGTATACAAGGCAATCGAGAATTGCAGGGATTTACTGGAAAATTTCGGCGGTCATACTTATGCTGCCGGACTTTCCATGAAAGTGGAGAATGTTCCTGAGTTTACACGCCGCTTTGAGGATTATGTCACCAGCCACATTCTCCCCGAACAAACCAGTGCAACAATCAATATTGATGCCCAGCTGGATTTCCGGGATATCACTCCCAAGTTCTTCTTTGACCTGAAGAAATTCAATCCTTTCGGCCCCGACAACCACAAACCCGTATTCGCTACCCTGAATGTATACGACTACGGAACCAGCAAAGTCGTCGGACGTGATCAGGAACACATCAAACTGGAACTGGTAGACAACAAATCCAACAACGTCATGAATGGTATTGCCTTCGGACAAAGTTCACAGGCCCGGTATATCAAGACCAAACAGTCTTTCAATATCTGTTACACCATTGAAGAAAATACCCACAAGCGCGGGGAAATCCAGTTACAGATTGAAGACATCAAACCGAGCCGCTCGTAAACATGGACTATCAGGGCATACTGAAGCAATATTGGGGCTATGATCACTTCCGGGGCATACAAGAAGACATCATCAACAGCATCGGAAGTGGAAAAGATACATTGGGATTAATGCCAACAGGAGGAGGAAAGTCTGTCACTTTCCAAGTTCCTGCTTTGGCACAGCCCGGTCTTTGTCTTGTCATAACTCCGCTGATTGCCCTTATGAAGGATCAGGTACGCAACCTGCGCGACCGGGGTATCAAAGCTGTTGCCATTTATTCGGGCATGACGCGCGAGGAAATCGTCATTGCACTGGAGAACTGCATCTTCGGCGATTACAAATTCTTATATATATCTCCCGAACGGCTTGACTCCGAAATCTTTCAGATCAAACTGCGCAGCATGAAAGTCTGCATGATTACCGTCGATGAATCCCACTGCATTTCCCAATGGGGATATGACTTCCGGCCCGCTTATCTGAAGATTTCAGACATCAGAAAATTACTGCCCGGTATACCCGTACTGGCACTCACGGCGACAGCTACTCCCGAAGTAGTCAAAGACATCCAGCAGAGACTCGGCTTTGAAAAGGAAAATGTATTCCGGATGAGTTTCGAACGGAGCAATCTGGCTTATATTGTCCGGCGAACAGAAAACAAAGCTGATGAACTGCTGCACATTCTGAAAAGCGTAAACGGGTCAGCCATCGTTTATACCCGTAACAGAAAAAAGACCAAGGAAATTGCCTTGCTGCTCAATCAGAACGACATCACGGCTACCTTTTATCATGCAGGATTAAGCAACGAACTGAAAGATCAGCGCCAAAAGGACTGGGTAAGCGGAACCTGCCGGGTTATGGTAGCAACCAATGCGTTCGGTATGGGAATCGACAAACCGGATGTCCGACTGGTGCTGCATGCTGACTTCCCGGACTCACCGGAAGCTTATTTCCAGGAAGCAGGAAGAGCCGGAAGAGACGGCCAGAAAGCATATGCCGTATTGTTATACGCACAAAACGATAAAGTCTTGCTAAAGAAACGCATCGCAGACACTTTCCCAGAGAAAGAGTATATCCGGAAAGTCTACGAAGACATCAATTACTATTACCAGATGGCTATGGGAGACGGACTGGGATGCACTTATGCTTTCAACATCGATGAATTCTGCCAGAATTTCAAGCATTTCCCGATCCAGGTAGACAGTGCCCTGAAAATACTGACCCGCGCGGGTTATCTGGAATATACGGATGAACAGGACAACGCCTCCCGACTGATATTTACACTGAACCGGGATGAATTATACCGTATTCACGAGAACAATGAGGATACGGAAAAGCTCCTGCGTACCATCCTCCGTTCCTATACCGGCTTATTTACTGATTATGCCTACATCAATGAAGATACACTGGCACTCCGAAGCGGCCTGAACCGGCAACAGGTCTATGATACATTAATCGCTCTTTCCAAACGGCGTATTCTGAACTATATCCCGGGAAAGAAGACCCCATACATCGTCTATACCCGTGAACGTCAGGAAACCCGCCGCATCGTTTTAAGCCGGGAAGTCTATGAAGACCGGAAAGAAAGCTATATCCGCCGCATCAATGCCATGCTGGAATATGCTGATGCGGAAGACAAATGCAGAAGCCGCATGCTGTTATATTATTTCGGAGAAAGAAACGAACATAACTGCGGACAGTGTGACGTATGCATTACCAGACATAAATCACACAAGCAGACAGAGGATCTTCAGGAAATGATCCAAAAAATTCTTTCTCTGTTAAATGAAGGACCTTTGTCCGTTCATGAGATTGCCGACAGGCTGTATGACCAGAAAGAACTTGCCATGCAGGCCCTCTCCTATTTGCAGGCAGAAGAAAAAGTCGTGCAGAAATCCGGCAAACTGTTTCCGGCTTTGATATAAGATCTAAAAATTTTTCTGGAATAAGGACGCATATATGACTGATGCCACATGCAGACATAAAGATTCTCAAGATAAGATTTCCAGTCTGAAACTAGAATCGTCTGAAGGAGATCAATACCAAGATAGAATGCAATTTCATTACGGATAATACAGAGTATCTTGAAGTTGGTTATAGGAAAGGATGGGATTTATCATAATTCTGCAGAACATCTGGTAGGGTATGTTTCCGTTAAGATATTCCACCAGTTGTCTGTCGGAGAATCCGGTGTATGCCTTCAGGATCATGAGGCCAATTTTTGCTGAAGGACTGAAGAGGTTCCTGCGTCCCAGTCACTGTTCCGACAATCTCATAGTCTTTACCATACATTCAAACGGAAACACAGAATAAAGCCTTCAAGCTCACTCTCTCATGAAAACCCTTGCAATATTTTGTAAACTTCCAATTTTAGGGTATCCCCTTTTAGACGGGCGCCAGTCGGCACCCGTCTAAAAAAGAATCCACAAATTTAACGATTATTATTTGCATATTGTCATGGGAAGAAGGTTTTCGTAATCCGTTCTTCC
>OGML01003003.1_pt1 | contig 10971 bp, 10 predicted proteins | sample 1572951 | NCBI WGS metagenome assembly OGML01 (sample SAMEA2581883, study PRJEB24529) | metagenome | biome: Human gut stool | place: China | collected 2011 | reverse complement strand
AGCTGATGAGGCGCCGCGGTAAAGCACAGATCCTGCAGCTGCTTGTGCTCGCTGCAAGAGATCGTCACATGGTCAAATTCGACCGCGGGCGCGTCATGCAGCGCATACGGGGCGGCCGGGGACGCTACTGCCGGCTTCAGTTCGAACACTCTGGCGAGCGCGGCGTCGGCCTGGAAAATATCGTTGCCATACCGGCTGATCGAAGCAGCGGGCGTCAGGATATTGGACATATAGGAGTACGCGACGGCGATGCTGCCCGCAGTCGCGGCCCCGGCCAACGCAGAACGGGCGGAGAAGACGACCGCCGACAGATATCCGATGGTCATCAGCGTGTAGGTAATGCCCCAGTAGACATTAAAAATCCGCTGGCTCTTTCTGTTCAGGGTATACATCTGATGCGAGAAGGCATGGAAGCCCGCCGCCTCAAAACGCTCGCTTCCCCATGCCTTGATAATGGGAATACAGTACAGAAGGTCGCCGACAGCACCCACGAGACGACCGCTGGCCGCGCGCTGCTCGGCGGCAATCTCCTTGCTTTTGACCGCCACGCGCTTGCTGGCAGCATACAGCGGGAGCACCAGCGCCAGCGAAATCGCACCGAGAACCGGGCTCCAGACGAACATCATGACGACAGAGCCAATCATCTTAAGCACCATTGGCAGCAGACCGTTCAGCGGCCCTGCTACGGCGCGGACGACGGCTTCCACATCCCCGGAAATCCGGGAAACGATGTCGCCCTCCCGCCGTTCCTCCTTATACGGCTTGTAGGACTCCAGCGCCCACGTCATGGCGTCGTCGCGCAGCGATTCGATGATCCCGGTCGACAGCATGGTATTCGTATGACCATATGCGAGGCTGACCGCATGCTTCGACGCGTACACAACGCCGAAGAACACAAGGTGCAGCGTGAGGCTGGTCCCCAGAATGGGGGAGAAGACGCTGCGGCCGGTGGAGAGAAGGTCCACCACCGCCGCGATGATCTGGATGGGGAGCAGACTCAGCCCCGCGTCGATCACGGACAGGAAGAAGATCAGCAGGACCGTGGGCCTTTTCGTTTTCAGGTACGGGAGCAATCCTCGGATTCCATTTAATTGCTTCAGGTGTTTCATCATCTGTATGTCTCCTTGTCTGTAGTGTAGGTATGCACACACATCTTCAGGGGGCACTGCGGCAGGCTATGAAATGAAAAACACTTCCTTTCGGTGTACTTCGGGTATTATGTATAGATTATTTGACATGGGCAGGGCTCTGTGCCGTACCCTGTAGGTCCGTGAGAAAGCTGCGGATTCGCCGAAAAGCTGCACAAAATCAGACGATATATTGCAAAATCTGCGATGTCTCCGTGCCACGGTGGCAGATGCGCGGGATGCGCTTGCTGATCTGGCAGAGCAGCTCATAGTTGATCGTCCCCTGCGCGGCGGCAAGGCGCTCGCACGGCACGAGCGTCCCGTCGTCGTCATAGCCGAAGATCGTGACGATATCGCCGGGCTTCGCGTCCGGCACTTCCGAAACGTCCAGCATGCACATGTCCATACAGATTCTCCCGATAACGGGAACCAGCTTCCCTTGCAGATAGAAGCTTGCCTTTCCGGTCAGCAGGCGGCTCAGGCCGTCGGCGTAGCCGATGGGCAGGACGGCGACGCGGGTATCATGCGTCGTTCTGTAAAGCCGTCCGTAGCTGATATCCGTCCCGGCAGGTACGGTGCGCACCTGCGCGATCATGGAATGCAGCGACATCATGGGCCGCAGGCTGATCGCGCCCTCCAGCTCCTCCGACGGCGCGTTGCCGTAGGTGATGATGCCGGGGCGCACCATGTCGAGCGCGAATTCCGGGTACAGGATCGCCGCGCCGGAATTGCAGCAGTGCCGGATCTCCGGCCGGATGCCGGCGCCCTCCATGGCGCTGAGCATATCCATGAAACGCTTGTATTGCAGTTTTGTAAACGAAACGTCTTCCTCCGCCCGGCTGTCGGCGACGCAGAAGTGCATGAAAACACCCTCAATGTGCAGGTGCGGCAGCGCCGCAGCCTGCTTCAGCTCGTCCAGCGTCCGATCGTTGTCATAGGCAAAGAAGCCGATGCGCGTCATGCCGGTATCAAGCTTGAGATGCACGTTCAGAATGTAATTTGTCCCGGCCAGCGCCTCGTTCAGCTCCTGCGCGTAGGCCAGCGAATGCACCTCCTGCGTGATATCGAGGAAGATCATATTCGCGGCGTACTCCGGCGGCGTATAGCCCAGGATCAGAATCGGCAGGCGCACCTCGCCGCGCCGGATCTGCACGGCCTCCTCCAGATTGGACACGGCCAGATATTCCGCGCCGAGATCGGCCAGCGCCCGGCTGACCGGCACGGCTCCGTGGCCGTAGGCATCGGCCTTCATCACGCCGAGAAAGCGCGTACCGGACGGCAGATGCGCCCGGATGGAGCGGTAATTGTATTCCAGATTGTCGAGCGAGATATCCGCCCAGGTTCTTTTGAGTGTCTTCATATCTATTCCTCTGTTGATTTCATCGAAAACGCGGAGATATCCGCGCGCAGGACCATCCGCCCTTCAAAGCTGATCTCCGCGCGGACAGGTGTAAGCGGCTCCTGCGAGAACCATGTGTCGACGACAAGCTCCTTTTCCTCGTAGCCCATCCGATAGGTCGTGCGCAGAAGGCCGTCCTCCGTGCCGGTCGCGTCGATGTACTCCCCCGCCCAGCACTGTCCCAGAACATAGGGCGCGGCCAGCGGCGCAAGATTTCCATTTGCCAGCGAGCCAAGGCCGAGCTGCATCCCGTCATAGGAAACGGACGCTGCAGTATCCTTGACCTGCGCCTGAATGCCCGCGATCGACTCCGGCTCCGTCACAGTGACGGATGCGCCTGTTTCAGGCGAGAATACGCAGTCCAGCGTGAAGGACGCGGCGCTCTCGCCGTAGTCCGCCGTAATGGCGGCGGTGAACGAGCAGCCGCCGGACTGCAGAAGCGCCGTGCGGAACGTCAGCGGCGGCTGGGCCGGACGTTTGGCCGAGCAGGCCGACAGGAGCATGGGAACCGTGCAGAGAAGAAGCGCCAGTTTTTTTCGCAACAAATATCACCCTTATGGCAGAAGTCGCGGAATGCGCAGCAGCAGATCCTCCGGCACCATGCCATACTCCCCCAGCTCCTGCGCCGCAAGATCGGCGGCGGAGCCGTGCAGCCATGCGGCTGCGGCAGCTGCCTCCAGCGGCATGATATGCTGGCCCAGAAGCGACACGAGCATCCCGGCGAGCACGTCGCCGCTGCCGCCGGCCGCGAGGCCGGGGTTTCCTGTATGGTTTACATAAACATTCAAGCCGTCGGTAATGACCGTCCGGCTGCCCTTGAGCAGAAGGACGGCGTGCGTCCGGTCCGCGAGGCGCATCGCCTCCTGCGTCCGGTCGGCTGCTTTGGGGTCGCCGCCCAGCCGCAGAAACTCACCGTCATGCGGCGTAAGCACGACCGGACAGGCACATCCGCGCAACACATCTATATGCGGCGCAGCGGCGTTTATGCCGTCCGCGTCCAGAACGAGCGGCACACGGCAGACGGAAAGGACCGCCTGCACCAGCCGCGTCAGCTCCTCCGAGCGGCCAAGACCGGGGCCGAGCAGCACAGCGTCCATTTCGGGAAGCCGCGCTGTAATCGCAGGCAGCGCGGCCATGCAGAGCCGCCCTGCCTCGTCGCACGGGAGCGGAAAGACGATCTCGCTCCCCGCGCCTGCGGCGATGATCGGATAGATTTTCTCCGGCACGCCGAGATACACAAGGCCGCTGCCCGTGCGGAGCGCGGCCTTTGCCGCAAGCCTTGCCGCGCCGGTCAGTCCCTCGGAGCCGCAGAGCAGAAGGACTCTGCCGTAATCACCCTTGTGGCTCTCCCGCCGCCGGACCGGCAGCAGCTCCCCAATCAGCTTCCTGTTCGTGCATTGCGCTGTCCATGCAGGTCTTGCCATTTCCGCAGCCCTCCATACTAAAAATTAAAAATTATAGCTTCTTTTCGAGCAGCACGAGCCGCACATTCGGAATGCTGTTGAACGCGCACGGCACGATGTCCGCCTCCCGATAGCCGAGATGTGCATATAAACGCCGCGCAGCGGCGTTTTTTGCGTTGGTGTCCATTCGCAGTACCGCGCAGCCCCGTTCTCTTGCAGTATCCTCATAGAATTGCACGAACGCACGGCCGATGCCCCGGCCGGAGAGGTCGGGATCGACGGTCAGCGTGTGCAGGACGAAAACATCCCTGTCCTCCGCCGCATAGGCCCAGCGGCCCTCCGTGTAGACGTCCACCTGCCTCTGATTGAGAATGCCGGAGGCCGCGACGCGGCCCTCTGACTCGCAGACGTACAGGTCGCCGCGCGCAAGCGCCTGCTCGGCGTCAAATCGGATCGGATATACACCCGTAACCCAGCCGATGGTCACGCGGCCTGCGTCCTCCTACGCGTGGAGCCTGTCATAGATCGCCGTTACGGCGTCAAGGTCAGACGCGGCTGCTTTCCGAAAGGTCAGCGTTTTTGTTTCCATTTCTTTGCTTCCTCTTTTCCACAAGCTGTCCGACCAGATGCAGCACCTGCTTCTGGTACTTCCACAGCAAAAACGCAATGCTCAGCATCAGCACGACCAGCACAGCAGAACCGATCCAGTCGCCGTGGATCAGATTGCTGCCCAGCCAACAGTAAACCAGCGTGCTGAACGCGCTGCCGAAGAACATGGCAAGCGTAAATTCCCACGGCTTCAGCCGGGAGCGGCTGGCGGCAATGGGGATAAAGCCGTTCGGGATGAGCGGCAGGAAGCAGAGCGTCACGACCATATAGGCCGGATGCTCAGACTTCGCAACGATGTCGAGTTTGTCCGAGCTGTTGTCCGGCAGGAGCTTATCGAGGTACTTCCCCAGACGCTGGTAGAGCGTAAAGCTGATGCCATGCGCAAGAGAGGACGAGACGAGGCAGATGGCGAACGCGCGCCAGACGCCATAGACGACGCCGGCGGCCACATTGACGATCACGCCGGAAATGACGATGGACCAGACCTGCACCATCTGCAAAAGTGCCATATACGAAATGCCGGTGAACGACATATCGCGGCTCAGATACGCCTCCAGCGCCTCTTCGTCGCCGCTGCGCAGCAGAGGAATGATATCCGGCATCGTCTGCCGCACCACCAGATAGACCAGCAGCAGCGCCGCCAGCACAAAAAGTGCCATGATGCCGCCGCGGATAAGCTTTGTTTTCTTCATCATGAACCGTGCTCCAAATTGGAATGGAATTGATTTTACCACAATCGCGAAGAAATTGCAATCACGCGCACAGGCAAAATATACAAATTATGGATTATATTAAAGCGTACCATAGTCGACGCCCCGGATCCCCTCAAGCTGCGTACAGACAAAATCCAGATAGTCCTTTGTCGTTGCCATGGCGTTCCTCTCCTGTTTTTCTGATGCAGTGATTATATCTGCGTGCATTCAGCCTGTCAAGGCAGAAAACAGGGCTGGAAAACGCGGCGGTTCCGTGGTAAGATACGCGCAGACCGATAAGAAAGAAGGGGTTGTTCTGCTGTATCTCGGGCTGCTGCTTCTGGCCGGTATTTTGCAGGGCGTCATGGTTTCGCTCAATGGCCAGATGGGCAATTATTTCAGTCTGTTCGGCATCTGCTTTTTTGTGCACGCGATCGCGCTCGTGCTGCTGCTTGCATATCTGCTGGCAAAGCGGCAGACGCTGCGGTTCACGGGTGCGCCGTGGTACGTGTATCTGGTCGGCGTGATGGGCATCGCCATCGTCGCCTCGTCCAGCTGGTGCACATTGCACGTCGGCGCGAGCGCGTTCATGGCGCTTTCGACTGCCGGACAGCTCGTCTCCTCCGCGCTGATCGACCGGTTCGGCCTGTTCGGTATGCCAGTCACGCGCATCCGGAAGCGGCAGCTGCCGGGGTACGCGCTGGTGCTGCTGGGCGTACTTCTGGTCGTTCTGAACTGAGGGAGGGCTGCAAAATGATCTATTATCTGACCGCCTTGATCAACGGCTTTTTCAACTCTGTCAACCGTATGACGAACGTCCGCGCCGGAAAGCTGTTCGGCACGGCAAACGGTGCGCTCATCAACTATGTGGAGGCGACGGTTCTGTCGCTGCTGCTGATGCTCGTGCTGAAAAACGGGAAGGAGCTGTCGTGGGGCTATATTGTATCCGTCCCATGGTGGGTGTATCTCGGAAGCATCTGTGGACTGCTGGCGCAGCTTCTGCAGATCGTCGGGACGCTGCGCTCGAACACGCTCGTTTCGTCAATTCTCATGCTGGCAGGCAATCTGGGGATGTCGCTGACGCTCGATTACGTGTTTTACGGAACGTTCAGTCTGCTGCGCGCCGCCGGCATCTTCCTCATTCTGGCCGGTATGGCCTTGGTGGAAAAGGAGAAAACGGCAGAGGCGCAGACTGCAGCTGAAGAAAAGTAACGATCCGCGTGCGGAACAAGCAGCAGCGCGGCTGTCCGGTTGAAGGGACAGCCGCGCTGTTCTTGTTTTATTTCGCGCCCGGATACAGGCATTCAATGCCGTGCTCGGCAAAATAATCGAGCCATGCTTTGCTGGGCGCGGCGTTGGTCACGATGGTGTCAAACACGTCCAGCGGAGCGATGTCGATGAACGAGATCTTGTCGAACTTACTGCTGTCGAGGATCAGGATCCGCGTTTTCGCGCAGCGCAGCATGGACTGCTTCGTCTGCGAGTGGAATTCGGAGGAATCCGTGACCCCGGATTCCAGATCGATGCCCTTGCAGCTCATCACGGCCTTGTCAACGTGGTAGCGCCGCAGTGCCTGCTGCGTCTGGTCGCCGACGAGGGCCAGCGATTCCGGCTTGAGCCGCCCGCCGGTCAGGAGGATCGTCCAGCCCTCCACGTCGCTCAGCTCCACGACCAGCTCGACCGAATTCGTGATGACGGTCAGGTTTTTCTTTTCCTTGAGCCTTTTTGCCAGATATAAGGATGTGGAGCTGTCGTCGAGCATCAGATGGTCGCCGTCCTCTATGAGGCGGCTGGCAATGGCTGCGATCTGATTTTTCGCTTCCACGTTGGTCTTGTTCCGGATGGTATAGGACAGGTCTGTCTTCGTGCTGTTGCCGAGGATCGCGCCGCCGTAGGTCTTGGTGGCGTAGCCTTCCTTTTCCAGCTTGTCCAGATCGCGGCGGATCGTCTCCTCCGTGACATGATAATAGGCGGCAAGGTCGCTGACGAGGACGCGCTGCTCGGCGCGGAGCTTGTCGAGGATCTCATTTTTTCTCTCGATAGCCAGCATTTTAGGATCCCTCTTCTTTCCTGTGGCAATCCCACATAAAACAACATCAGTATAGCACGTGTGGTGTGGGAAAGCAAGCAGAGCTTTTCGCGGAATGGAAGAAAAAGTTGCGCAAAGCAGCCGATTCCGCTTGAAAAATGCGCTGCTATCTGATAAATTAAAGAAGTCGAATTATGTAAATCAATGTCGAAGCTGGAGCGTTTGTGCCATGGTCTTTTCCAATCTGATCTTTCTGTATCTGTTTCTGCCGGTCTGCCTCATTGCGTATTTCTTCTGCCCGGGCATCCGCGCGAAGAACGCTGTGCTGATCCTGTTCAGCCTGATCTTCTACGCGTGGGGCGAGCCGGTCTATCTGCTTCTGATGATCGCCTCCGCCGCGGTCAACTGGTACTTCGGCCTGCTCATCGAGCGCAGGCGGAAAAAGATTTTTCTGATTCTTGCGCTGGTATTGGATCTCGGCTGTCTGGCGGTATTCAAATACGCGGGCTTTTTCGTGGAGAATCTGAACGCGGTTTTCGGCGCGTCCATCCCCGTCCCGCAGATCGCGCTGCCCATCGGCATCTCCTTCTATACCTTTCAGGCGCTTTCCTATACGGTCGACGTCTGGCGCGGCGATGTTCCGGCGCAGCGCTCGTTCGCAAAGCTCCTGCTCTACATCTCGCTCTTCCCGCAGCTGATCGCCGGGCCTATCGTCCGCTATTCGGATGTCGCCGCACAGATCGACGACCGGCAGTTTGACGCCTCCGAGGCGTTTTACGGCGCGACGCGCTTCTGCATCGGCCTTGCCAAAAAGGTGCTTCTGGCCGACGCGGCGGGCAAGGTCGCCTCGCAGATCCTGGACGGCAGTCTCGCGTCCAACACAACAGTCGCCGCGTGGCTCGGCATTCTGCTGTATACGTTTGAAATCTATTTTGATTTCTCCGGCTATTCCGACATGGCTATCGGCATGGGGCGTATCTTCGGCTTCAAATATATGGAGAACTTTCGCCTGCCGTATACCGCGGTGTCCATCACCGATTTCTGGCGGCGCTGGCACATTTCGCTCTCCTCCTTCTTCCGCGATTACGTCTATATCCCGCTGGGCGGCAAGAAAAAGCACAGGCTACTCAACATGGCGATCGTCTGGGCGCTGACGGGGATGTGGCACGGCGCAAGCTGGAACTTTGTGCTCTGGGGGCTGTATTTCTTCGTGATCCTCGCGATTGAAAAGCAGGTGGGAGAAAAATCGATGCGGCGCGTGCCGTATCTGCTGCGCAGGCTCGGCACGATGCTGCTGATCATCTTCGGCTGGAACATTTTCTATTACACCGACATGACGCGGCTCGTGCAGAACTTCGGCGTGATGTTCGGGCTTTACGGCGCAGGCTTTTCCAACGCGCAGGCCGGCATCCAGCTGACGAACAATCTGCCGCTGCTGCTCCTCTGCGCCATTGGCGCAACGTCCATCCCGCGCAATCTCGGCAGCCTGTTCGGCGGCGTGTGCGCGCAGGGCGGAAAAAAGAGCGGGCAGATCGTCTATGCCGCCGTTTCGTTCGTGTTTGACGCGGCGCTGCTCGCGCTGTCCACGATCGCGCTGGTCGGCTCGACCTATAACGCGTTTTTGTATTTCCGGTTTTAAGGAGGCGGGCTTATGAAAAAAGTATATACGGCGCTTCTGCTGATCCTGCTTGCCGCCATGTTCTCGGTCGGGGTCTATTCGCTGGCCGACTATGACGCGACAGGCTCCGTGTCCGAAAAGCGGGAGTTCGTCAAGCCGGAATTCTCCGTCAAATCGCTGCTGGACGGAACGTATATCCCCGCGCTGGAGCAGTATTATTCCGACACATTCCCGGGCCGCGAATCGCTGTTGCAGGCGAACCGGACGCTCAATAAATTCTATTATTACTCCGGCAGCGGCGAAGACAGCGTACTGATCCTCAACCAGACGGATTCTGCCGCACAGGGCGGCGAATCGCTTGACGCCGTGCAGCGGGCCAACGGGCAGACCCCGCAGCCGGAGCAGACAGAGCCTGCCGCGCCGGATACAACGCCGGAACCGCAGCCGGATACAACACCGGAACCGGCAGATTCGACGCAGCCACCCGAACCGCCGGAGGAGCAGCCCGAAGAGCAGCCGGAGGCCGACCCGGAGCTTGACACGCCGGAGGAATCCGACGCCAGCTACGCTGGCTCCGTGGTCGTCGTGGGCGACCGCGCGATGGAAATTCCCACGCGGCTGGACGATCTCATCACCAGCTACGCAGACGCGATCGACAATCTGGCCAGCGCCATGGGTCCCGACGTGCGCACGATCTCGCTCATCACGCCGAACGGCGGCGAATTTTACTCGCCTGAGAGTCTGCACACCGGTGAGCACAGCCAGAAGGACATGATCGAGTTCTGCTACAGTCAGATGAACGACAAGATCGTCACCGTCGACGCCTATTCCAAGCTCCGCAGCCACACAGACGAATATATTTATTTCCGCACCGACCACCACTGGACGCAGCTGGGGGCATATTATGCCTACACCGCCTTCTGCGAAGCCGCAGGCTTTGAAGCCGTTCCGCTGGAGCAGTTCCAGACGGGCCGCTACGACACCTTCCTCGGCTCCATGTACGGCTTCACCGAGGGATATCCACAGAGCGAGGTGCTGAAGCAGCACCCGGATTATCTGGAATACTATCTGCCCATCGCCGACACCCATGCGCGGTATTACGCAAACGGGAATCTCGAAAACGGCACGCCGGTGAGCGTCGTGTATACGGAGCTGGGCGCTTCCGTTTCCAATAAATATCTCTGCTTCATCGGCGGCGACACGCCCATCTGCATTGTCGAAAGCGACGTGCCGGGGCCGACGTGCATTGTATTGAAGGAATCCTACGGCAACGCGTTCGTGCCGTTCCTCACGAGCCATTATGGACGCATCATCGTCATCGACCCGCGCGAATTCAACCGCGACGGCAAGCCGAGCCTGAATCTGGCCGAATTTGCCGCCGATCAGGGCGTGGACGATCTGATCGTCATCAACTATCCCTACATGATCAACAGCAAGGCGTTCATCCGCTATCTAAACGCCTTGGCAGGCGTACAATAAATTTATAAGGTGAATATTATGGAATACCGGAAGCTGCCCCATGGGGACGAGCAGATCAGCGTGATCGGCCTCGGAACCTCCGTCGGCTGAGAGCACTCTGTGCAGAACGTCGGCTTTGGCTTCATGCACTGTCTGGATGAAATCGGTGATTTGGAGGATTACGAGCGGAACGGCATTCTGCGCTATCTGCTTGACCTGAAAGCGCAGGAGCGGGACTATTCCGTCATTGCCACCCTCACGCCGAAGGACACGAAGGGCACGTGCGTATACTGCAAGCACTGCCACCCCTGTCCGGCAGGACTGGACATCGGCCTGATCAACAAGTATTACGACCTGTCCCGGCTGGGCGACGTACTGGCGAAGGAGCGTTACGGATGTGGGTCTGCCGCTTGCCGGTACACATTGCCCCGGCAGGATGCACCGTTTTTTACGAAACTCCGCGGCGAATTCATAACTTCCCAACGGGCCGATGTGGGCATCGGCCCCTACAAGCGCATTGGGATGTCCCTACGGATTCGCCGTGGTTTTTTAATAAATCCACGGCATCCCGCCGGGCGGAGCAAAGCCCCGCCCCTACCAACTACGGTTGGTTGACGCGTTCAAACAAAGAAAGGA
>OGML01002994.1_pt1 | contig 10988 bp, 10 predicted proteins | sample 1572951 | NCBI WGS metagenome assembly OGML01 (sample SAMEA2581883, study PRJEB24529) | metagenome | biome: Human gut stool | place: China | collected 2011 | reverse complement strand
GGTGGGATAGTGCGGTTTTGGAGGGGTTGGTGTGGCAATCCCTCCGGTAGTCGCCCGAATTTTTTCGGGTGACAGCACCTCACCTTTGACAAGGGAGGCAAGTTTAGTGCGAAGCAAAGGATAGTGCGGTTTTGGAAGGGTTGGCGATGTATTTCACAGTGCAGCTATAATAACAATAGTTTTTTTGACAGATTGAACCGCCGTGTTTCGCACGGCGGTTCATAGCTTATCTGATTGTTTTTGATTACTTGATAACTCTTACAGAAATCACAGCTTCTCCTGCTCTTATCTTGTCGGCTACGCTGTCTGCATTGCCCTTAACGTCAAGAACCGTATAAGCATAGTCCTTCTTTGACTTGCTCTCCATGTTCTCAATGTTCATACCTGCCTCAGTGATGCAGGTTGTAATCTTTGCGATAAGGCCTTCAACATTCTTGTGGATAACGCAAATCTTAGCATCGCCCGCCATAGCCATTGAAACGTTGGGGAGGTTTACGCTGTTTACAATGTTGCCGTTCTCAAGGTAATCCTTGATTTCGTTTGCAGCCATAACAGCGCAGTTATCTTCACTTTCGGGAGTGGAAGCTCCGAGGTGAGGAAGTGCGACAACACCGTCAACACCGAGTATCTTGTCGCCGGGGAAGTCGGTAACATAAGCCGCCATACCGCCGTTTGCGAGAGCTTCAACAACTGCGTCCTCGTTAACAAGACCGCCTCTTGCAAAGTTCATAATGCGGACATTCTTCTTCATTGTCTTGATAACGTCTGCGTTTATCATATCCTTTGTTTCGGGAGTAAGCGGAACGTGTACTGTGATATAGTCGCAGGTTTCGAAAATTTCCTTGTTGCTCTTTACATACTTAACCTTGTTTGAAAGGTTGAGAGCGCCCTGTACAGAAAGGAACGGGTCTGCACCTATAACTTCCATACCCAGCTCAGCGGCTGCGTTGGCAACTAATGCGCCGATTGCGCCAAGACCTATGACACCGAGCTTCTTGCCCTTTATCTCAGGACCTACGAACTGGCTCTTGCCTTTTTCAACAAGCTTGCCTACTTCGTCGCCCTTGCCCTTTAAGGTCTTTGCCCAGTCGATAGCGGCTGTGACCTTACGGCTGCTGATGAGCAGACCGAGTATTACAAGCTCCTTTACTGCGTTTGCGTTTGCACCGGGAGTATTGAATACTACGATACCCTTTTGGGCACATTTATCCAGAGGAATGTTGTTGACTCCGGCACCGGCTCTTGCTACTGCCAGCAGATTTTCCGGCAGCTCCATCTCATGCATGGAAGCACTGCGGACCAAAACGCCCTCTGCGTCATTCATATTATCGGTTACTTTATAGTCTGCTGTCAGACGATCCAGTCCCACTTTGGAAATGGGATTCAGGCAATTGATCTGAAACATAGTTTTCTCCCCCTTAAGCGTTCTCCGCTTCAAACTTCTTCATGAACTCTACCAGCTTCTCCACACCCTCGATGGGCATTGCATTGTAGATACTTGCTCTCATGCCGCCTACGGTTCTGTGACCCTTCAGGTTCTCGAAACCTGCTTCTTTTGCTTCTTTTACGAACTTGGCATCCAGCTCCTCATTTCCGGTAATGAACGGAACATTCATCAGGGATCTGTCTTCCTTGCGGACGGTACCCTTGAACAGCTTGCTTTCATCCAGATAGTCATACAGAATCTTCGCCTTTTTCTCATTGCGCTCCTTCATTGCTTCCAGACCGCCCATCTTCTTCAGCCATTTAAATACCTTGCCGCAGATATAGATGCCGTATGCGGGAGGCGTATTGTACAGAGAATCCGCATCTGCATGGATTTTATAACGAAGCATGGTCGGTGTACCGGGAAGTACATCTTCGGTGATCAGATCCTCACGGATAATTACGATAACCACACCAGCAGGTCCGATATTTTTCTGTACGCCGCCATAGATCACACCGTATTTTGTCACATCTACCGGCTCGGATAAAAAGCAGCTGGATACATCTGCAACCAGGGGCTTACCCTTGGTATTGGGCAGGGTCTTGAATTTCGTACCGTAAATAGTATTATTCTCGCATATGTACACGTAATCTGCATCCTCGCTGATGGGCAGATCGGAGCAATCGGGAATATAAGAGAAAGTCTTATCCTCGGAAGAAGCGATCTTATTTGCCTTACCGTACAGGGAAGCCTCCTGGTATGCCTTCTTCGCCCACTGACCAGTTACGATGTAGTCTGCCACACGGTTCTTCATCAGGTTCATGGGGATCATGGCAAACTGCTGGCTCGCACCACCCTGTAAAAACAGTACCTTATAGTTGTCCGGGATATTCATCAGCTCTCTGAGATCAGCTTCCGCTTCCTTAATGATCGTATCATAGGCTTTAGATCGATGGCTCATCTCCATTACGGACATGCCGGTTCCTCTATAATCCAGCATTTCATCGGCTGCTTCCTGCAATACCTCCTCAGGGAGTACTGCAGGGCCTGCGGAAAAGTTATACACTCTTGCCATTTTCAAAGACCTCCTCGATATTTTCTAAATTTTTTATAAAAAGCATAGGTATAGAATAAGCTTTTCATTTGCTTTAGTCAACTACATTGTTAAATTATTTTCAATTTGTTCGTCTATCAAGGACAATTTGTCTGAAAATGTCTGTGCCATTAATAAAACATTACGACAGGGGTGCCGATCTGCACGCAATCAAACAATTCTTCCATTTTGTCCTTTGGTGTATTGATACAACCGTGGGAACCGGCAGTCTGGTAGATGTCCCCGCCGAATTCTTTGCGCCATCCGGCGTCATGAATACCGATACCGCCCTTCACAGGCATCCAGAATTTCACAGGAGATGCATACCCCGGTCCCCGTAAGACACGATTTTTCTGCTTATTATAGACAAAATTGACGCCTTCCGGCGTTCCCATGCGCCGCCGCATATTGCCTGTCACAATCTCCGTCTCCAGCTTCAATACACCTTTTTCGTAATAGTACATTTTCTGTTCTGTCATATCCACTTCGATATAGGTGTCACCAATATCATTTTTCCCATAGCAGAAGGCTTCTCTCTCATAACTAGGTATATGTGACTGCGGCGTGCCTGTATGTACACCGGGATCCAGCAGATGCTCCAGCAGGTAGGCAGTCTCCTTTTTCCGGTCCATCTTGCTGCCATAGGTTCCGCCATCGATGGTGATCACATCCCCACGGGTACTGTGAAACTGTCTGGTTCGTCCATAGCCGTCATATTCTTCCGCCAGGCTCTGCACATACGCCGTCACAGCCTCCTCGTCCAGTACAAAGCTTCCCTTCTCATCCTGCACCGGCAGTCCGTTCTCCGCTGTCAGAAAAAAAGCACAGTCCGCTGCTGTCATCGGATGTCTCTCTTCGCCGAAGCAGTAGACAATATCGCAGGTCTGAAATCTCTCGATCTCTTTCCACAGATTCCGCAGGGCTTTTTGACTCTCATCCGGTGTTATCTCATAGTAACATCCGCTCTCCTGCAGATTCAGTGTTTCCTGCCCATTCTCCACGATTTGTTTTAACGCCAAAAAAGCCTTCTCCAGATCGATACGGTCGCTCAGTCCGTCCGTGAAGACATAGGCACCCTCCGCATCCCTGGTAAGGCTGTAATCTTTTATTCTCTTCTGTTCCGTCTGTACGAAATCCAGGGCGTTGTAGGCTCTGCGAAGCGCCTCCTCATCCACAGTCACCGCAGGTGCCAGGGTCCGCCTGGAATGAAACAGCACATTGTCCACCCACAGATAAGGATTCTGTTCCTGTCTGTATGCTTCCAGTGCGCTGCTAAAGTCCGCGTGATAATCCACATCAGCGAGAGTAATCGTGTATTTTTCTCCCGCTTTATCCACGATGACAACATCCGGAGCTTCTGTATGTGACAAAAGCTCCGAATTCACTTCTTCCACCGTTTTCCCGGTACAGTATACTCCATTGATCCAGGTATTCAGAGAAAAACCTTCCCTGTAGTATAATGCCAGTACAAAATATACTGTCAGCAGAAACAGCAGTAATATCAGCACCGCAAAAAGTAATCTCTTCGTCGTCTTATTCATCAGGACTGCCTTTTCAAATCATCTCCGTCAAATACTTCGCTGATGGGGGCTCCTGCCGGAACCATGGGGAATACCTTATCATCCTCCGGGATCATGCACTCAATCATTACCGGTGCCTTCAGGGCAATGGCTTTCTCGATAGCGGGTGCCACTTCTTCCTTTTTGGTCACGCGGATGGCGGTACAGCCCAGTCCTTCTGCCACCTTGCAGAAATCCACCTTATCCTTCAGTACTGTCTGGGAATAGCGTTTCCCATAGAACAGTGTCTGCCACTGTCTTACCATGCCCAGCACCTGGTTGTTGATGACCACCTGGATGATGGGAATGTTGTAACGGCTGGCAGTAGCCAGTTCGTTCATGTTCATGCGGAAGCATCCGTCGCCTGCAATGTTGATGCAGACCTTATCCGGCTGTCCGATCTGCGCACCGATGCAGGCTCCCAGACCGTAACCCATGGTACCTAATCCTCCGGAAGACAGGAAGGTACGGGGCTTCGTATAATGATAATACTGTGCCGCCCACATCTGATGCTGTCCCACGTCTGTGGTGATGATGGCTTCTCCGTTCGTTACACGGTCAATCTCCTGCATGATATAAGGACAGGACAGATTTTCGTCATCGTATTTCAGGGGATATTTTTCCTTCAGTTCCGTTATATGCGCCATCCACTCCGGATGTTCCTGTTTGGACAGGCAGGCATTTAATTCTGTCAGAGTCTTCTTCAGATCTCCTACCAGAGAAGCGTCCACACGGATATTCTTATTGATCTCCGCTGCATCCACATCCAGCTGAATGATCCTTGCATTCTCCGCGAACTTCTTCGGGTTACCGGTCACACGGTCGGAGAATCTGGCTCCCAGTGCCACTAACAGGTCACACTCACTGACGCCCAGATTGGAAGTCTTGGTGCCGTGCATACCGATCATTCCTGTATAGCGCTCGCTTCTGCCGTCAAAAGCGCCTTTTCCCATCAGGGTATCGCATACCGGTGCATCGATAAGTTCCGCGAACTCTGCCACCTCTGCACTTGCTCCGGAGATAATAGCACCGCCGCCCAGATAGATATACGGCTTCTTTGCCTTATGTATCATTTCCGCTACCAGCATCAGTTCTTCTCTGGTGTAGCGGGTCACTCTTTCCTCCGGCTGAATGGTCACAGGTGTATACTCGCAGGTTGCCGCAGTCACATCCTTCGTAATATCGATCAGCACAGGGCCCGGTCTGCCGCTTCTGGCAATATGGAATGCCTTGCGGATGGTATCAGCCAGGATCTCCACATTTTTCACAATATAGCCATGCTTCGTAATGGGCATGGTCACGCCGGCGATATCCACCTCCTGGAAGCTGTCCTTACCGAGTAAAGGCAAGGTAACGTTGGCGGTGATCGCTACCATCGGTACAGAATCCATGTAAGCCGTAGCGATACCGGTGACCAGATTCGTGGCGCCGGGACCGCTGGTAGCCATGCAGACACCTACTTTTCCCGTAGCTCTCGCATAGCCGTCCGCCGCATGTGCCGCCCCCTGTTCATGCGAAGTCAGAATATGCCTGATCTCCCCACTGTGCTTATAAAGTGCGTCATAAATATTAAGGATTGCTCCGCCGGGGTAACCGAATACGGTATCTACCCCCTGCTCCTTCAGACATTCTACCAGAATTTCCGATCCCGTTAACTGCATTTCAAAATCCCTCCGGTTATTTTAATGATTGCTTAATTCTTCTGAGAAGGTGCTTCCAGTACCGCACCGCGGTTGCCGCTGGTCACCAGTTCATGATATCTTGCCAGGTAGCCGGTCGTGATCTTAGGCTCTCTGGGCTGCCATTTTGCTCTTCTCGCTGCCAGTTCTTCGTCGGAGACCAGTACATCCAGTTTGTTCTCCGGAATGTTGATGCGGATGATATCGCCCTCTTCTACCAGTGCGATCGGGCCACCCACTGCTGCCTCCGGAGACACATGTCCGATGGATGCGCCACGGGAAGCTCCGGAGAAACGTCCGTCAGTGATCAGTGCCACGCTGGAGCCCAGTCCCATGCCCGCAATGGCAGAGGTGGGATTCAGCATCTCTCTCATGCCGGGACCACCCTTAGGTCCTTCATAGCGGATCACTACTACATCGCCTGCGACGATTTTACCGGACTTGATAGCATCAATCGCATCTTCTTCACAGTCAAATACTCTGGCAGGGCCTTCGTGCACCAGCATCTCCGGTGCCACAGCAGATCTCTTGACCACGCCGCTGTCCGGTGCCAGGTTGCCCTTTAGTACGGCAATACCGCCGGTCTGGGAATAGGGGTTCTCCACAGGACGGATAACTTCCGGATTCTTGTTGACACAATTCTTGATATTCTCTCCTACGGTCGTACCGTTGGCAGTCAGGCAGTCGAGGTTCAAAAGTCCCTTTTTGGACAGTTCATTCATTACCGCATAGACACCGCCTGCTTCGTTCAGGTCTTCCATATAAGTAGGACCGGCAGGTGCCAGGTGACACAGATTCGGAGTCTTGGCAGAGATCTCGTTGGCGATCTCCAGGTTCAGTTCCACACCTGCTTCTCTTGCGATAGCGGGCAGATGCAGCATGGTATTGGTAGAGCATCCCAGTGCCATATCCACAGTCAGGGCATTTCTGAAGGCTTCCGGAGTCATGATGTCTCTGGGACGGATATTTTTCTCTACCAGTTCCATGATCTTCATGCCGGCATGTTTTGCCAGACGGATACGCTCGGAATATACGGCAGGAATCGTACCGTTGCCGCGAAGTCCCATACCAATGGCTTCGGTCAGACAGTTCATGGAGTTCGCGGTATACATACCGGAACAGGAGCCGCAGGTAGGACATACCTTTTCCTCGAACTCAGCCAGTTCATCCATAGTCATGGTACCGGCTGCCACACTTCCCACTGCCTCGAACATAGAGGATAAGCTTCTCTTCTGTCCGTGTACATGTCCGGCTAACATGGGACCGCCGGATACAAAGATAGTAGGGATATTCACTCTGGCTGCCGCCATCAAAAGTCCGGGAACATTCTTGTCACAGTTGGGAATACATACCAGACCGTCAAATCCGTGTGCCATAGCCATGCACTCGGTGCTGTCGGCGATCAGATCTCTGGTCACCAGGGAATACTTCATTCCCACATGTCCCATGGCAATACCGTCACATACAGCGATGGCGGGGAATACTACCGGCATACCACCTGCCATGGCTACGCCCATTTTTACAGCTTCTGTGATCTTATCCAGATTCATGTGTCCGGGTACGATCTCATTGAAGGAGCTGACGATACCGATCATGGGGCGTCTTCTCTCTTCTTCGGTAAATCCCAGGGCATTGAACAGACTTCTGTGAGGTGCCTGGGCAGTTCCTGTCTTAACGGAATCACTTCTCATAATTATATCTCTCTTTCTCTTCCTTATTTTCTCTTCCTTATTTTCTCTATACCGGATAAATGTGCTTCCGGGGCAAATGGCATCAGATTCTCTCTGCCAGAAGGTCGCCCATCTCGGTACATCCTACCCGCGTGCAGCCCTCAGACATGATATCACCGGTGCGGAAGCCGTCCTGCAATACTTTCTTCACCGCTGCCTCGATAGCATCTGCTTCTTCGTCCAGATCAAAGCTGTAACGAAGCATCATAGCCGCGCTTAATACAGTGGCGATAGGGTTTGCAATATCTTTGCCGGCAATATCCGGAGCGGATCCGTGGCTGGGCTCGTAGAGGCCGAACTTTGTATCATTCAAGCTGGCACTGGCTAACATTCCGATGGAACCGGTCACCATACTTGCCTCATCGGAGAGGATATCTCCGAACATATTCTCTGTCAGGATCACATCAAACTGTGCAGGATCCTTCACCAGCTGCATGGCGCAATTGTCTACCAGCATATGTTCCAGTGTCACATCGGGATAGTCCTTTGCTACCTCCTCCACGACTTTTCTCCACAGTCTGGAAGAATCCAATACATTAGCCTTATCCACGCTGGTTACCTTTTTCCTGCGCTTTCTGGCAATATCAAAGCCTTTGATGGCGATCCTGCGTATCTCGTTCTCATCATAGGTCAGGGTATCGATAGCTTTTCTCACGCCGTTCTCTTCGATGGTCCTGCGTTCACCGAAATAAAGTCCGCCGGTCAATTCTCTCATGATCAGCATATCAAATCCCGCTTTGCTGATTTCCTCCTTCAGCGGACACGCCGCTGCCAGCTCATCATAGAGCACTGCCGGTCTTAAATTAGCAAACAGATTCAACGCCTTGCGCATTGCCAGAAGTCCTGCTTCCGGGCGCTTCTCGGGAGGTAATTTGTACCAGGGGGAAGTGGTGGTATTACCGCCAATGGATCCCATCAGCACCGCATCTGCCGCTTTGGCATCCGCAATAGCTTCCTCTGTCAGAGGGACTCCATGGACATCAATGCAAGCTCCACCCATTAAAATATCCTTATAGATCATTTTATGACCATATTTATGCGCAACTTTGTCTAAAACTTTTTTCGTCTCCCTGACGATCTCCGGTCCGATGCCGTCGCCGGGAATACAGGTAATATGTAACTCCATAGTGTTATTTTCCTCGTTTCCTGTGATATTTCCTGTATTTTTACGTAAAATACTTATTTCATAATAACTGATACTATATGAAATTTCAACATTGAAAATTAACATAAATGCAATCATGGACATTAAAATAGATCAAGTCATTAGTTGTGCCGTATATGTAAAAAGGAGCAATACCTTATCCCGGCATTGCTCCTTTTTCACTTCTTCTTAGTTCTCTCCAGCCTTCTCAACCTTGCTGATGGCAGATTTCTCCATAGGGATACGGCAGTTTTTGTTATTACCGAACTCTACGATAACGGTATCATCAGTAATATCAATAATGATACCATAGAAACCGGAAGTGGTCAGAACGCAGTCACCTGTCTCTAAGTTGGACAGCATTGCAGCTACTCTCTTCTGTTCCTTCTTCTGCGGTCTCATAAAGAAAAACCACATTGCACCGATCAATACTGCATATACAAGAAGCATAACGATCATGCTGGTTCCGGAACCTGCTGCAGCAGCCTCTGACTCAGTTAATAAAATACCCATTTGTTCCTCCATTCCGGCGTGTTACGCCTGTAAAACTTTCTGTACAAGTAAGTATGATACACAAAAAAAGCTTAAGGGGCAAGTCTTTTTGCATAAAATTGTATGAAATAACTCTAAACTCCGAAAGTTGCAACTTATTCTAACGGTGTAGCCATGGAATCCAGCTTGTGTTTTTTATATTCTGCAAAGCGACCTGCATCCAAGGCATCACGGATCTCCGTCATCATGGTATTATAAAAATACAGATTGTGGAGTACACAAAGACGCATGCCCAGCATCTCCTTCGCTTTTAACAGATGACGGATATAAGCTCTGGAGTATCTCTGGCAGGCAGGACAGTTACAGCCCTCTTCGATAGGTCTGTCATCCAGTTCATATTTGGCATTGAACAGATTAATCTTTCCATGGTTGGTATATAAATGTCCATGGCGTCCGTTTCTCGTCGGATATACACAGTCGAAGAAATCAACACCACGCTCTACGCCCTCCAGAATGTTGGCCGGGGTACCCACTCCCATAAGGTAGGTCGGCTTGTTCACCGGAAGATAAGGTACCACCTCATCCAGAATGTGGTACATTTCCTCGTGGGTCTCGCCCACCGCCAGACCACCGACCGCATAACCGTCCAGATTCATCTCCGCGATCCGTTTGGCATGCTCAATACGGATATCTTCATAGATGGCACCCTGATTGATACCGAATAACAGCTGGTGCGGGTTCACCGTGTCCTCTAAACTATTCAGGCGTTTCATCTCTGCCTGGCATCTTTGCAGCCATCTGGTAGTACGCTCCACAGAATTCTGTACGTACATCCGGTCCGCCTTACTGGGCGCACACTCATCAAAAGCCATGGCAATGGTAGATCCCAGATTCGACTGGATCTGCATGCTCTCCTCCGGTCCCATGAAAATCTTATGACCATCAATATGGGAACGGAAGGTAACGCCCTCTTCCTTAATCTTACGAAGTCCCGCCAGGGAAAACACCTGGAATCCGCCGGAATCTGTCAGAATCGGCTTATTCCAGGACATGAACTTGTGAAGTCCGCCCATCTGTTTGATGATCCTGTCACCGGGTCTGACATGCAGATGGTAGGTGTTGGATAATTCCACCTGGGTTCCGATCTGCTCTAAGTCTGCTGTGGATACGGCGCCCTTGATCGCCGCTACCGTTCCCACATTCATAAATACAGGGGTCTGGATCACGCCATGCACTGTGGTAAATTCTCCTCTTTTGGCGCGTCCTTCCTGTTTAATCAATCGATACATCTTCTACATATTCCTCCCAGAATTCTTCTAATGTTATGCCCTGTTCCATGATCACAGGCGCAGCAGTTTTCCCTACATAGCGGAAATGCCACGGCTCATACTCGATCCCGGTGATATCTTCCTTCCCCTTAGGATATCTCAGAATAAATCCAAAACGACAGCTGTTGGCTGCCAGCCATTTTCCGGCTTTTGTGTCTCCAAAGCCCTCGTCCAGGGACATATAACTGTTACATACAATATCAAGTGCCAGTCCGATCTGATGCTCACTGGCTCCCGGTACCGTCACTGCCTGGCTGGACAGCTGATAAGCTTCCATATAGGACATTCCGCGGTTCATATAGCGCTTGATCTTCCGGTTGAACAACATCTGCTGATACTCCAGATCCCGGTAAGGCGAGCAGATCGTCAGGTTCACACCATCCTCTTCCGCTGCTTCCAGCATGGCAAGAAGGTCTTCTAAGATTCTCTTGTCACACTGCATGGAACCCCTGATGGTGCCCAGCTGGAACGTATAATCCTCCGGAATGGAGTTCTAGATCGGAAGAGCGTCGTGTAGGGAAAGAGTGTAGATCTCGG
>OGML01002989.1_pt1 | contig 10996 bp, 4 predicted proteins | sample 1572951 | NCBI WGS metagenome assembly OGML01 (sample SAMEA2581883, study PRJEB24529) | metagenome | biome: Human gut stool | place: China | collected 2011 | reverse complement strand
TGCGCACCCTGTGCACCCAGTTCGTGCGCAGCCGCCAGTGGAACAAGCTGGTGGCCGTGGACGGCGTGCTGTGCACCGTGGCCACCATGGCGTTCTATGTGCTGTATCTGGTGGGCTTCAAGTGGGGTGCCAACGGCTACCTGCTGGCCATCATCAGCGGCGACCTTGCCAGTGTGCTGTTCCTGATGTTCACCGGCAAGCTGTGGAACTATGTGGAGCTGAAGGGCATCAACAAGGATCTGTGGAAGCAGATGCTGCGCTTCTCGCTGCCCATGATCCCGGCACAGATCAGCTTCTGGATCATCAACGCATCCGACCTGTTCTTTGTGCGTGAGATGTGCAACGGACTGGACGGCCGCGACGGCAACGCCTGGAGCGGCCTGCTCTCCACGGGCTACTTCCTGCCCACCATCCTCACCACGCTGGGCCTGATCTTCTACGACGCCTGGCAGCTCTCGGCTGTCACCGAGGAGGAGGGCCGGGCGCGGTTCTTCACCAAGATCTTCCGCACCTATTCCAGTGTGCTGTTCTGCTGTGCGGCGGGCATCATCTGGCTGTGCCGCCCGGTGATGCACATCATGAAGTCCAACTACTACTACGCCTGGCACTTTGTGCCTTTCCTGGTGCTGGCCTCCACCTGCAGCTGCTTCAACCAGTTCATGAACAGCGTGTATGTGGTGACCAAAAAGTCCAGCCGCAGCATGGTCACCATGATGGCCGGTGCCATCAGCAACTGCATCATGAACTACTTCTTCATCAAGTGGTGGGGCCCCATCGGTGCCACATACGCTTCCTTCCTGGGGCTGGCGCTGGTGTTTACCCTGCGCTCCATCGACGCAAACCGCATGATCCATATGCATGTGCATCCGGGCCGGGTGCTGCTGAACGTGGGTCTGCTGGTGTTCGAGGCCTTTGTGCTGCTGGCCGAGACCCCGCTGTACGGCCTGTGGACCGGCCTGATCACCGCAGTGGTCATCCTGATCAACTTTGCAGGCGTGTGGGCCATGGCCCGTGTGCTGCTGCCCCGCCTGCTGGGCCGCCGCGGCAAGGCGCTGGTGGCCGCTGTGGACGGCTGGCTGAGAAAATAAAAACCGATAGAAACAACAATGCCCCCGGAGAACTCTCCGGGGGCATTGTTGTTGTGTGCGAGGGACAGCGAGCTTTTTACGGCTCACTGGGGGTTGGTCTTGTCAGCGCATCAGTGCTTGCTCTTGGCAAACAGGCTGGTGAACGCACCGGCTACGGTGAGGGCCATGCCGCTCAGAGCCATGGCCAGAGCGGTGAACCAGTTCACGCCGGTCTTGGGCAGGGCGGCCACGGTATCGGGGGTGGCATCCTGCACAGAAGGATTGGCGGGGTTCTCCGGGGTCACGGGCGTCTCGGCATCATCCGGAGTGGCGTCCTGCACGGGAGGCGTGGTGGGATCCTCCGGGCTGACGGGGGGATCCGGAGTTTCAGGCGTTTCGGGTGTAGTGGTTTCGGTGCGGCTGTCGGTGGTGATCTCTACTTCGTCCTTGCTGGCGGTGTAGGTGTATTCGTAGTCTGCAGTGCCGTGACGGACGACAGTTTCTTCTTTGTGGGCGCTTTCGGCATCTACACTGGCATCCTGCGTGGAACGGTAGGTATAAGACAACGTTCCATCGCCCTGTTCGCCGGTGCGCTCGGTGGTCTGCTGCGCAGCTTCCTTCCAGGTCTCGTGGGTCGCAGTACCCAGGGCGGAGTAATTCACTCGCGAGCCGGAGACGGTGGTGGTATAGTTGTAGCGGCCGCTGACTCCGCTGCCGGTATCGGCTTTCTGTGCGGAATCGGTGATGGTCAGGTGGTTGTTGGTCAGCGTGGTGGCAGGCAGAATGCGGGACACGGTGATGGTCTTTTTGCCCTGTGCCACAAAGGTTCCGTCCTCCACCTGACGGAAACCGGTCAGTCCAAGGTCGTAGCCGCCGCAGTAGGCATCAGGATTGAAATACTTGTTCGATAAGCCGTACATCGCCTGATTCCAATTGTGGGCATTGGTGCAGGTGTTGCTGTCGTAGGACAGGTAACCGTAGGAAATCAGCTCGCTCTTGTTCAGATAGATGCGGTAAGAAGCGTTTCTTTCCGTCTGCTGATGCTCATGTTCGGTCGTGTAGAAGGTCACGATGGAAGCATCGGCATAACCCTCCGCCTGAAGCTTCTTCAGAAGGGCTTCGGCCTGCTCCTTCGTAAGCTCAGAAGTGCTGTCCTCCAGCTTGTACTGGTTGTAGGCCACCGTACCGGACACCTTGTAATAGGTGCTGGCAGTGGGGTGGTTGTTGCGGACATTCCAGTTCAGCTTGTCGCCGTCACTGAAGCTGGTGCGGGCATATTCATAGCGATCCATGGGGATGTCGTAACCGATCTTATCCTGCAGGTTGACCACGCTGGTGCCCTGGCTGTCAATGAGCTTATCCAGATCGTCGCTGTATTCCAGTTTCTTGTCCACCAGAACACAGTCGGTCTGGCTGACGTTGCCGTCAGCGTCCTTCAGCAGGTCGGCCTTGGTCGTTGCGTTCAGCTCCAGATGCTGGATGTAGTTGCCATCATAGGACAGATACTCTTTCTTTTTGGTGGCGAAGATACCCGTGTCAGGCTTGCCGTACAGGTTTTTGTTGCTGTACTCCGGGTGCGAAACGTCCATGTCGCCCGTATAGCTCTTGCCGGCGGCATCGGCCTCTGACTTTTCCTTTTCCAGCAGAGCCTTCAGCTCCTCGCGGGTCAAGCGGGTGAAGTCGGTGGTCTCGCCGACCTTATGGAGGATCTCAATGATCTCATCCTTCGAGGTCGAGATCGTTACCTGGTAGCCGCCCACATCCAGAATTTCGCCATCCTGCAGATCCTTTTGCATCTGCTGGATCTTTTCCAGCAGCTCTGCCTGATCGGCGTCGGTGGTGACCGTGCCTTCGGTGGTGAGAACGGTCTCGATCTTCAGCTGGCTGCCATAGCCCACCTGGTACTGCTTGCCGTCCCTGGTAAAGGAGGCAACGCCGTCTTTCACGGTGATGGCAGCGGCATCCACGCCATAGCGCTCGGCCAGCTCGGTCAGAGCCCTGCTTTCGCTCAGGCTGCCGGGTTCAACGGTGATGGTGTAGGTGGTCTTGACGCCGTTTTCATCGGTCACCGTTTTGGTGTAGCTGTTGCTGCCGACCCGGACTAGATCGTCATAGGTAACGTTATTCTTCTTGTCTACGATGGTGTAGGTCAGGCTGCCGCTTTCGTCCTTGCCGGAGGAAAGCGTCCACTGGTCGTCAGCCTGCTCTTCATTATGGATCTCGCCTAGATTCCAGGCCTCCCAGGTCACTCTGGTGAAGGACTTGCTGTTGATATTGGTCTTTCCGTCAACAGGCGCATAAGACGGCAGATTCGAATCCGGAACCTCAACGCTTTCGTAAGACAGCTTAATGGTCTTGCCGTCGGTGGTCTGGTATTCAATGATGCGGCCGGTATCATCATACTTGATGGAACCGGCAACGGCGTTTTTCGGAGCGGTCTTGAAGTCCACGCCAAGGCCATAGAGGGGGCTGTCCTTGGTGATGGTGGTATAAGCACCGTTGGCATCTGTGGTGGCATCGCCGGAAACAAAAATACCGCTTTCAATCAGGGTGCGCTTGTGATCTGTCTTTCCGTCCGCAGCCTCCACATCTTCTTCAGGCTTCACATGAATGCCGCCGGTAAAATAACCCGCTTTCATGACATCGTCGCCGAAACCGGTGATATGGTTCCGTGTATCGTCGTAGGCAAATTTGTAAGTAAAGGTATACTGTTTGCCGTCCGAGGCCGTATAGATATAGGTGCGCTTCAGCTTGTCTCTGTTTTCAAAGACATTATCCACACCTTCGGGGAGAGAAACATCCTCGTCTGTAATGTTCAGAGAAGAGGGGTCCACCGTGGTGCCGGTGCAGGCGTAGATCGCTTCTGCCAGAGCCTTCTGCAAAGCAGCTTTCTTGGCGCGAAGCTTGGCATCCTCCAGCGTGCCGTTATCCTTGGACAGCTGATTGTCGGCATCGGTCATAGTGACAGAAATCTGGACCTTTTTCAGCAGCTGCGAGGCATCATCGTAGCTGATCTCGCAGGCTTCGCCGTTGACCACCTTGCAGACCTTGCCATCCTTGACGGTGAAGGTGCCGTTGCCGGGATTGCTGTTCAGCAGTTTGGCCAGTTCATCGGCGGACATATCCTTGACCTGTGCGTCGGCGTACTCGCTCGTCTCGTGATAAACGATCTCATAGGTCTTGCTGCCGTCCTTCACGGTGATAACCTTATCGCCAGCAGCATTGGTGCTCTCGGTCTTGTCCTGTTTCTGGAGCAGTTCGTCCAGATCCACAGAGAAGGTGTTGTTGTCCTTGTCCGTAAAGGTCAGCGTTTTGTCCGTTTTGTTGGGCAGCGTCACGTCATCTTGCTTCACGTCGGCGGTTCCAGAGTGCTCGCTCTTTTTAACGTCCACCTTCAGGGTAGTGTCCACCGTGCGGGTGGCCTTGTTGCCGGTCACGGTGATGTACACAGTTTGTTCGCCGGCAGAAGTACGGATGCTTTTGGTCAGGGTGTAGCTGCCATCGTCGTTCTCGGTCTTGGCGTAATCCGCTTCCAGAAGTTTGGCAAGGTCTTCACCGGTCATCTCAAGGTCAGTGTCTTCCGTGTGCTTGGTCAGGGTGTAGGTCTGGCGGTCGCCGTCCTCTTTCATGCTGCCCACGGTATAGCCGTTGAGCGAGATGTCGCTGGCGGTGTCCCACTTCAGTTTTTCCTGATAATCCGCGCCCAACTCCTGCTTCAGGTCAACCTCTTTGCCATCGGTCACAAAAATCTCCTTGGTGTCTGCGGTAACTGTGCCGGTGGTTGTGTTAGTTGTAGTCTTATCAGCAGTGTGAGAAGTCTCGTAGCGGTTGGTCACAGAACCGTCCGGGTTGACAGTGCTGTCTACCAGCTTTTCAGAGTCCGGGCTGGTGGGTGTGATGGTAGTTTCCTGTTCGGTGTGCTCCTCCTTGGAGGCAGTACCGATGACCTTGCCCTCGGTGTCCTTGACCGGTTCGGAGATGTCCGCATCGGGAGCTTCGATGTCCTTGCCTTCCTCGGTGGTCTCGCCTGCTTCAGGAGTTTTAGCAGAATCCTCGGAATCCTTGCCTTCTCCGGCAGTCTCGCCAGAAGCGGCTTCGGTGCTCTTATCCATCTCCTTCTGGACGATATCACCGGAGGATTCCTCCGATTTGACGGTGCCGTCCTCATTATAGGTGAACTCGCGGTCGGTGTACTCGACATCGGTCGTGATTTTCTTGTCCTCAGTCTCCCGGTCCTCCAGAATGCCCTCGGCGTTTTCGTGCTCCTGGTTTTCTACGGGAGCAGTGTTTGCACTTTCAGAAGCCTGTTGTGCAGGAGTTTCTGCTTCGGAACGTTCTTTGTTCTCTACAGGGACTGCGTTTTCAGGGGTCTCAGCGTTGGCGGCCAGAGGGGTGGCTGCCACACAGGCGGTCAGGGCCAGAGCCATTGCGGCTTTTTTGAATTTCTTGTTCGTCATAAGATTCGCTCCTTTCGTTCTGCACACAAAAGATACCATAAAACGTATCTATTCGTAGATAAATGTCCGCATTGATCTACAGCTATCATATAACATATAAAATGAAAAAAGTCAATAAAACTGTCGATAAAAAGCAAATTTCAGCGGGATGCTAAAAATAAAAAAGGAGAAATATGCAGTTTGTATGAGAGTGACTCCAACTGAGTTACACAACAGATACGGTTTTGAGATGCTTCTGAAACGCTATTGAAACGCTATTGAAACGCTATTGAAACGCAGTGAAGATCCAGCCTGCGGGCCCGGGATAGTCACTGCCTGCCGGGCCGTTTCCGGGCAACAACAAAGCCCCCGGAAAACTCTCCGGGGGCCTTGCTGTTGTGTGCGAGGAACAACGGGTTTTCAGGCCCGTTGGGGGTTGGCTTTTAGTGCTTGCTCTTGGCAAACAGGCTGGTGAAGGCACCGGCTACGGTGAGGGCCATGCCGCTCAGAGCCATGGCCAGAGCCGCCGTCCAGTTCACGCCGGTCTTGGGCAGGGCGGCCACGGTGCTGTCCGGGGCGGCATCCTGCACAGAAGGATTGGTGGGGTTCTCCGGGTTCGCGGGCGTCTCGGCTTCGTCCGGGGTGGCGTCCTGCACGGGAGTATCGGTGGAGCCTTCCGGGCTGACGGGGGTGTCCGGGCCCTCGGGATCGACCGGGGTGGGTTCCGGATCCGGTTCCGGGGTGGGCTCCACGACTTCACGCAGGGCACCGTAGATGGTCACGGTGTAGTCGTCAGAGCTTTTGCCGGTGATGTTGTCGCCGGTCACCTTCACGTTGGAATCGGCATCGAAAGCATCCAGAATGTTCTGGTCGCGCCCGGCAGCGCCGTTGGCGTTGTTCTTGTGCTCGTAGCCCCACACGATGGTGTAGGTCTTGCCTTCGTACTCGTACTCGGTGCCGTACACCATATCGTAGGCGTTGGGGGTACCGTCGGTGCGGTTCTCGTAGTTGCCCCAGATCAGCTTGGTGTTGCCGTTTTCGTCGGTGGTCTTGGTGAAGTTCAGGCTGTGGCCGTTCACCACCATATCCCGCAGGACGAACACGCCGTCGCTGGTCTTGTACGGGGTGTTGAACTTGTAACCGTCGGCCTGCAGGTCAGCCAGCAGCTTGCCGACGATCTCCGGGTCGTGGCTGCCATCCACATCCAGCATGTATTCCAGCGCGGCAGCGGGCACCCACACGGACAGGTACTGCTTGCCCTTTTCCTTATTCAGGTCGGAGACGTACTCGTACTTGGTGCCGTTGTAGGCAAAGGCACCAAAGTCGGCGTGGTCGGCGTCCTTGGTCAGCAGGAAGTTGGTCAGCTTGTTGCCCTGTGCGTTTTCCGGCCAGAGAGTGTTGGCCTTGCTGTAATCATAGGTCAGGGTGCCGCCGGTGACGACGAGCTTCTGACCGGGGTAGTACGTGTTCCCTACAATAGTGGGAGCTTCCACATGGGCGTTATTCTTGATAAGAATCTTGGAGTAGGGGCCGTCGATGTAGATGCCGCTGTGGTTATAATCGCCCTTTACAAGGACGGTGCCGTCATCCACAGTCAGGGTGCAAAGCATGCCCAGATTGATGCCGGAATACGAATTGTGCAGGTCCATGGACAGAACGCCGCCCTTGTCCACCAGAATATCGTGGTAGGCATAATAAGCAAGAAGGTTATAGTTATCGTGAGAACCATCGGTCATGTTGTAGACGCTGCCATCCGTGATATGCAGCTTGGTTCCCTTGCTGTTGCGGAGCTGGATGGCCATATCCCGCGTGGTGGAATCGACCGTGCTGTTGCCCGAAATGAGTACATTCCGGTAGCCGGCAACGATGCCGTAGTTCGCCTGCAGGTTGAGCTTGCTGCCATTTTTGACGATCAGGCTGCCGTTTTTACCCGAATCCTCGCAGTAAATGGCATATCTTCCGACGTTCTCCTCCTTGGTCAGTTCTGCCGAAACGGCGGCAGTGGTATGATCAAACGTGACGGTCGTATCGCTGTTGTTGCCGGTCTCAATGCCGAGGCTCTTGCCCTCAATAGTAACGTCCGAATCCTTGAAGGTGATGTCACCGGCGGCTTCCAGCTTGGAGCCATCCTTAGCCGTACCGCTGCCTTCGTAGCGGATGCCGGCATCGCTGTTGGTGATGTTGAGGGTGCTGTTCTCGGTAGTCAGGCTGGTGCTGGCACCCTGATGGCCGTAAATGCCGGTCTGGGTGTTCTTGATGTTCAGCTTGCTCTTGGCCTTGACGATGATGTCGTTCCAGCTGGCAATGCCAATACCGCCGTTCTCGTGCGTTTTATCGTCTTCCCCTACATGCGAACCGTCGATGGTCAGGGAAGAACCACCGTCCAGCGTGAGATCACCGTGCTGGGTGACGCCACGGCCGCTCTGGGTGGAGCCGGAAACATGGGTGTCCTGGATGGTGACGTCCGCGCCGTCCGTGATGGTGACGCTGGAATCCTTCTCGTCAGAGCCGCCTGCGATCACCATACCGGTGGTGGTGTCCTTGATGGTCAGGCTGCCGCCGGTGGTCTCTTCGGTGGTGTCGGAAGTCTCTTCCTTGTCGCCCTTGATGGTCAGGTGGGCGTCCTTTTCGGCGCCCGAGAAGTCGGAAGCCACTTCGCCGCCCACGCGGATGCCTTCCACGTTGATGTTGCTATCCGTGAGCTTCTTGCCTTCTTTGGTGGCACTGTCGATGGCTGCAGAGCCGTCGATGACGTTGTCGCCCTTGAGGGTCAGGTCAACGTCCGAACCCTGCCGCACGTCCAGACCGGCGCTGTTCTTGTTGGTCTGGTTGATGGTGGTATCTTCCAGGGTCAGGTCAACCTTGGTGTCCTTATTTTCGTCGGTGTCGTCCAGATCCTTGCCGATGTCGATGCCGTTGCCGCCGGTGGTCAGGGTGGAATCCTTGACGGTCAGGTCAACGTTTGCGCCCTCGCCGACGGTCACGGTGGACTCGCCGGTCTTGCTGGTGTCGGCGTTCACGCCGTCGATCACGATATCCACGTCACGGCCTTCGGAGCCGTCGGCGTTATCGGTCTTTTTGACGTCCTCGTTCACGGTGACGGTGTTCTCAGTGGGGGTATCCTTGTCACCCTTGATGATGATCTTGCCGTCGTCCTCTTTGTCCTCGTTGACGTAGGTGCGCTTATCCTCTTTGTCCTCGCCCTGATAGCTGAACGCGCCGCGGTCGGTGTCCTGGCCGATGGTGACATCACCGTCGGCCAGATCATAGCTCACGGCAGAAGCGCTGGCGCTGATGGTGCTCACGGCAATGGCAGTGGCCAGTGTGACAGCAACGACCTTTTTCTGTTTACGCAATCTCATGAGTAATACCTCCTCAAAAATGGGAACCTGATCTCCAGGCGGTTCCGACTCACACACAAAAAGATACCAGAAATTGGATCTATATGGGGATAAAACAGAGCAATAAACTCTGCTTATGATATACTATTTTATGGCTGCACTGTCAATAAGATTACGAAAATACGCGGATAATTGGCAAAATGCAAAAAAATGCAGCAAGATTTTACGCAGAATGCAGAGAGAGGGGTACGATATTGTTGCACTGCTGAAATGGTCTTGATACGCATTGGAATTTCTTGTTGTAGAACGCAGAAAAGCCGCTGCCCGGTGTGCCGGGCAGCGGCTTTGAAAAATGCAAAGAAGGTGCGGTGCAGTGTGGTCAGCGCAGCTGATCGTTCAGCCAGGCGGCAATGTCGGCAAACACTTCCTGCCGGTTGGTCTCCACCAACAGTTCGTGCCGGGCGCCGGGGTACAGCTTGCAGCGGATGTTCTGCACGCCTGCGGCCTTCAGGCTCTGGATGGCGCGCAGCACGCCCTTGCCCCGGTCGCCCACCGGGTCGGCGGTGCCGGCCAGGAACAGCAGGGGCAGGTCCTTGGGCATCCGGGCCAGAAAAGCCGGGTCGTGCAGGCGCAGGATGCCGCTGAACATGCTGTAGTAGGCGTTGAGCGTAAAGGTAAAGGTGCAGCGCTCGTCGGCCAGGTACTTGTCCACCTCGGCGGCGTCACGGTTGAGCCAGTCGTGGGTGGTGCGGCCCTCCAGCCCCTTGTTGTAGCCCATGAAGGACAGGTTGGCCACCAGCTTGCTGCGGTACTGCCAGCCGTGCACGGCCGCCAGCGCCCGGCAGGTGCTGCGGGCAAACTGCACCAGCGCTTTGGGCTGGTGGCCGGTGCCCATGATGATGGCACCGCTCAGCTCCTGCCCGTATTCGCACAGGTACTGCCGGGCATAGAACGAGCCCATGCTGTGCCCCAGCAGAAAGTACGGCACACCGGGGTAGCGCTCCTTGGTGCGCAGGGTCATGGCGTGCAGGTCGTCCAGCACGGCACGGTTGCCGTCCGGCTCGGCAAAGTAGCCGTAGTCGGCCTTGGTGCGGATGGACCCGCCGTGGCCCAGGTGGTCGTGGCCGACCACCACGATGCCCTGCCCGGCCAGATACTCCGCCAGCGGCTTGTACCGGTCGATGAACTCCACCATGCCGTGGGACAGCTGCAGCACGGCCCGCACCTCGCCTTCCGGCTCACAGCAGAACGCGTGCAGGGTGCGCCCGGGCACGGTGGAAGGGACAGTAAAATCGGTCATGCGGCTCATGGACGCAGGCCTCCTTTTGGTTCTGGTTTATAGCGCGCCGATCTTGCGGCGGCAGGCGGGGCAGATGCAGTACCCGGCAAACTGGATGGCGTTGGTGTCCACGTCGCCGCAGAAGTCGCAGCTGCCGGCGGGGCGGTGCTTCTTGAGCACGATGGCGTCGCCATCCACAAAGATCTCCAGCTTGGTGTCCCCGTCCAGATGCAGGGTGGTGCGCAGCTCCTTGGGCAGGACGATGCGGCCCAGCGAGTCGATGCCGCGGACGATCCCGGTGCTTTTCATAGGTATCATTCTCCTTCAACGTTTTCTCCATACAGGCAGGCAGCTGGCACAACAGGAAAATTGTGCCAGCACCGTTTGAAATTAGTATACAAAAAAATACAGCCTTCGTCAATGATTGCGGGCGATTTCGACAAAATGTCCCGCCTTGTGTCCCAAAAACCGCAGCTTCGCACAAAACACGTTCCTCCGTTGACAAATCGCAGCAGAACAGGTAAACTAAGACGTAGCTATCCGCATTTTTTGCATGAGTATAAAAGGAGCGTTTTTCTATGCCGAGCAACAAAGTCCGCACCCGTTTTGCCCCCTCGCCCACCGGCTATATGCATGTGGGCAACCTGCGCACTGCGCTGTATACCTATTTAATGGCAAAGCACGAGGGTGGCACCTTCATCCTGCGCATTGAGGACACCGACCAGGGCCGCTATGTGGAAGGTGCTGTGGACGTGATCTACAACACTCTGCGCGAGACCGGCCTGCTGTGGGACGAGGGCCCGGACGTTGGCGGCCCTGTGGGCCCCTATGTGCAGAGCGAGCGCATGGGCATGTTCAAGCAGTATGCCGAGC